>SXGT01797358.1_pt1 | contig 16501 bp, 18 predicted proteins | sample 3176221 | NCBI WGS metagenome assembly SXGT01 (sample SAMN11356862, study PRJNA531348) | freshwater metagenome | isolation source: freshwater sample F1-120 | place: China: Fuxian Lake, Yuxi | collected 2017-12-25 | reverse complement strand
AGCTTCACCAAACCGGTCGACGGCCGCAACGTCGTCACCAAACGGGATTTCACGATGCTGTTCCCGCGCACCGAGGTGCGCTCGGCGCACGGCGACAGCCACCTTGGGCACGTGTTCAAAGACGGCCCGCGGAACCGCGGCGGGCTGCGGTACTGCATCAACTCCGCGGCCCTGCGGTTCGTTCACCGCGACGACCTCGAGGCGCAGGGCTACAGCGACTACGTCACACTATTTAGCAAGGAGGACAGTATGAGTGAGTACAAGACCGCGACCCTGGCCGGCGGTTGCTTTTGGGGCATGCAGGACCTGATCCGCCGCCAGCCGGGCGTGGTCTCGACGCGGGTGGGCTACACCGGCGGGCGCAACGACAACGCGACTTACCGTAATCACCCCGGCCACGCCGAGGCCGTTGAGATCGTCTACGACCCGGCGCAGACCGACTATCGGGCGCTGCTGGAGTTCTTCTTCCAGATCCACGATCCGTCCACCAAGGACCGGCAGGGCAACGACCTCGGAAGCAGCTATCGCTCGGCGATCTTCTACGTCGACGACGAGCAGAAGCAGGTGGCACTCGACACCATCGCCGACGTCGACGCCTGCGGGCTGTGGCCGGGGAAGGTCGTCACCGAGGTGGTCCCGGCGTCGGACTTCTGGGAGGCCGAACCCGAGCACCAGGACTATCTGGTCCGCTACCCCACCGGGTACACCTGCCACTTCCCGCGCCCGGGCTGGAAGCTGCCCAAGCGGGCCGAGGTCTAAGCGACCACCCTCCGGTGCAGAACCACGCGGCCGCCACGCTTGGGGGTGAAGGCCACTCCCCGTGAGTGCACCTTCTCCCCCGGCGCGGTGGTCGTGGCAATGGTGAAGTGCCGCAACACGGTGCGCAGCACGATGTCCATCTCCACATTGGCGAACACCGCGCCGACGCAGCGCCGGGTCCCGCCGCCGTAGGGCACCCAGGCCAGCGGCGGACGGTTGCCGATGAACCGCTGCGGGTCGAACCGTTCGGCATCCTCGAACTCGCGCTCGTGCAACTGGGACAGGCTGACCACGATCGAATGGCCCTGCGGTATCACCCATTCGCCGAGCTCGAAGGTCGGCGCGTAGACGTGCCTGCCGGAGAAGTCGATGACGGTCCTGGCCCGCTGGGTCTCCAGGATGACGGCCTGGCGGTACTCGTTGTCGTCGCCTGCAGCCTCCTCGACCAGCCTGGCCAGCACGTCGGGATGCCGGCTGATCCGCTCGAACACCCAGCCCATGGTGGACGCCGTCGTCTCGTGCCCGGCGGCCAGCAGGGTCAGGAGTTCGTCGGCGATGTCCTGGCGCGACATCGCGGAGCCGTCCTCATAGGTACTGCGCAGCAGCAGCGCCAGCACGTCATCGCGTTCGTCGAGCCGTGGATCGGCGGCGACATCATCGATGAGACGTCCGACGACATCGTCGTAGCGGCGGCGGTAGTCGGCAAGCCGCCCCCACGGGTGCCAGCGGCCGTGCTCCCGCTTGGGAGTCGGCAGGGTCGCGCAACGCGAGCCCAGCGTCACCCATGGCGGAATGATCCGGCGCAGCTCGTCCAGGTGTGCACCGTCGGCGCCGAACACCGCCCGTAGTATCGCGTTCAGGGTGATCCGCATCATCGGATCGAGCGTCGGGAACTCTTGTCCTACAGGCCAATTCGCAGACTCGCGGAGCGTCTCCTCTTCGAAGATCTGCTCGTAGTTCTTGATGCTCTTGCCGTGGAAAGGCGGCGTCAGCAACCTGCGCCTGCGCTTGTGCTCGCCGCGGTCGAGCGCGAACACCGAACCGGGCCCGAGGATCCGGGACAGGTTCGGCTGGATATTGCCGACATCATCGGGGCTGGCGGTGAACAACTGCTTGGCCAGTTGTGAATCGGTGACGATCACGGTGGGGCCGAAAACCGGCAGTTTCATCGTGAACGCCGGGCCGTAGCGGCGCGCCAACCGCGCGACGACGGGGCGGCGGAACAGTGCGAATCCGATTCCGGTCAACGTCTTGCCGGCGGTGGGGCCGGGCGGCAGATGTACGGCGGGAACTTCGGTGATGGTCGCTTCGCTCATGGACGCACTCCAGACCGGGTGTTGGTACTGCGCTGTACCGCAGGTGTGTGAGCTACGGTACTCCGTGGTACCAGCGGTAGGCAAGAGTAATCGGCAAGGATGGCGCGATGGAGGCAAGTCGGCCATTTCGCACCCGCCTGTTCGACGGCCTGGCGTCTTCCATCGCCGAACGCGGATACCGCGCGACCACGGTCGCCGACATCGTGCGGCACGCCCGCACCTCGAAGCGCACGTTCTACAGCGAATTCACGGACAAGGAAGGGTGTTTCGTTGAGCTGCTGCGTGCCGACCACGAGCAACTACTGGTGGCGATCCGGACCGCCGTGGACCCCGAATCGGACTGGCGGAAGCAGATCCGCCAGGCCGCCACCGCCTATGTGGACCACATCGGCGCGCGGCCGGAGATCACGCTGAGCTGGATCCGGGAGCTGCCCGCCCTCGGCGCCACCGTGCGGTCCATCCAGCGCGCGGCCATGAGCGGGCTGACCGAACTGCTCGTCGACCTGTCCGACAGCCCGGGCTTCCGGCGTGCCGAACTCGCACCGGTACGGCGGGAGCTCGCCGTCGTCCTGCTCGGCGGGCTGCGGGAACTGACGGCACTCACAGTGGAAGACGAGCTGCCCACCGCGTCCATCCTGGAGCCCGCGGTGCTCGCCTCCGAAGCGCTGCTCAGCGCAGGATCAGCCGCGCCGATTTGAGCAGTCGCAGGGAAATCTCCGGGTACGCCTCATATCCCATCCCGGCCCACACCAGCGTTCCGGTGTAGAGCAGTTCGAGCGCTTCGATGACATCGGGGTCCACCGCAGCGCCCAGGGCCGCGACCAGGCGCGCCCGGATGTCCGCGCCGATGCGCCCACGCAGCACATCGACGTCGGGATCCTTGCCGAGCAGCGCGTTGGTCACCGCGCCCGCGAACTCGGGTTCACCGGCCACCAACGACGAGATCTGCTCAAGCACCTCGAGCACCCGCGTCGCCGGATCCGACGATTCGTGCTCGGCGAGCGGGGATTCGACGAGTCTGCGCCAGAACACCTCGGCGACGAGGTGCTCCTTGGAGGAGAAGTAGGTATAGGCGGTGGCCGCTCCGACACCGGCCTGCGCGGCCACGCGGCGCACCGTCAGCGCCGAAAATCCCTCGCGGCCCAGCAGTTCGAGCGCGGCCTTGCCGAGCCGGTCGACAGTATCGGCCTGCTTGGCGCTCAACCGACGGCGCGTCGACTCCAAGGCCGTATCGGACACGTGTCCAGACACTACTGCAACCCCTCATCACCAGCAAAGGTAGGTTTATCTCCCATGAGCACCGCCGACACCGCCCTGCCCGCCGAGGCCGCCCGCCTGTTCGAATTCGCCGAGCAGGTCATCGGCTTCATGCCCGCCGACGAGGGCCGCGCCCTCTACGACGCCGCCGTGCACTATCTGGCCGGCGGCGTCGGTGTCGAGATCGGCACCTACTGCGGCAAGTCCACCGTGCTGCTGGGTGCCGCCGCCGCTCAGGTCGACGGCGTCGTCTACACCGTCGACCACCATCACGGGTCCGAGGAACACCAGCCCGGCTGGGAGTACCACGACACCGGGCTCGTCGACCCGGTCACCCAGCGCTTCGACACCCTGCCCACGATGCGCCACACCCTGGACCTGGCCGGCCTGGAGGACCACGTGGTGGCCATAGTCGGCAAGTCCCCCACCGTCGCCCGGGTCTGGGGCACCCCCGTGCAGTTCCTCTTCATCGACGGCGGCCATACCGAGGAGGCCGCCCAGCGTGACTACGACGGCTGGGCCAAGTGGGTGGCGCCCGGGGGCGGACTGGTCATCCACGATGTGTTCCCCGACCCGAATGATGGCGGACAGGCTCCGTTCCACATCTACCGCCGCGCCATCGATTCGGGTGATTTCAAGGAGATTTCGGCGACCGGATCGCTGCGGCTGCTGGAACGGGTCTAGACGCGGTCGCAGGCGCAGTCGAATTCGCCCTCCAGGCCGCGCGGCAGCTCGGCACCGTGGAAGATGCCGCCGGCCGGGGTGGTCCGGGACAGCGCATCGGCGGCCAGCACCATCGCCGCGCCGGTCCAGGTGGTGCGCTCCACGGGCCAACGCTTACCATCGGTGAAAACCAGCCCGGTCCAATAGGATCCGTCCACCTCACGCAGATGCTGCATGGCGGTGAACTGCTCCAGGGCGCGCGTGCGGTCACCGACGGCATCCAACGCCATGACCAGTTCGCAGGTCTCCGCGCCGGTCACCCACGGCCGGTGGTCGACGCAGCGGATACCGAGACCCGGCACCACGAAGTCATCCCAGCGGGATTCGATGCGGGACAACGCGGCCCCACCCTGGACGGCTCCCCCGAGCACCGGGTAGTACCACTCCATCGCGTGCGTGTCCTTGGCGTTGAACAGTTCCGGATGCTCGGCGATCGCATGCCCGAGCTGGCCGACGGCGACCTCCCACTCGGGCTGCGGATCGTCGAGGTAATTCGCCAGCGCAAGGGCGCACCGGATGCTGTGGTAGATGCTCGCGCAACCGGTGAGCAGGGCCTCGTCCATCATCCCGGCATCGCTTCTGGCCCAGCTGATCTGACCGCCCGGCAGCTGCATGCTGAGCACGAGCTCGATCGCCCGGCTGACCGTCGGCCACATCTGCACCGCGAACCGCCGGTCCCCGGTGATGAGCACGTGATGCCACACGCCGGTGGCGATGTAGGCGCAGAAGTTGCTGTCGGTGTTGGCATCCTCGATGACACCGTTGCGCAACTGGATCGGCCAGGAACCGTCGGCTCGTTGCGTGCGGCGGCACCAGTCGAATCCGGCGCGCGCCGGCTCGAGCAGACCTGCGACGGTCAAGGCCATCAGGTTCTCGACGTGGTCCCACGGGTCGGTGTGACCACCGACCGACCAGGGGATCGCACCATCGGACTCCTGGGTGTCGGCAATGGACTGGGCCGTCTGCAGGCACTGCTGCGGCGTCAGTACACCTGACACGCCGGGAATCTCGTGGCGACGCATGGTGGCTAGGCCACCGGCTTTTCGACGTCCGCCGGCTTTTCGAAGTACAGCGCGACGCTCTTACCGATCACCGGGTTGAGCGCAGCCTCGGCCTGCCGGGTCAGCCACGGCCGGCTCATCATGTCCCACACCAGCAGCTTGTGGTAGGCAGTCACCACGGGATGATTCGGCTTATCCACCCCGACAGCGCATTTCAGCCACCAGAACGGCGCGTGCAGCGAATGCGCATGCTCGCGGTGGGTGAATCGCATGCCACGGCTCACGACCTTGTCGCGCAGTTCATCGGCACGATAGATCCGGATGTGTCCACCCTCATTGGCGTGGTACTCGTCCGAGAGCAGCCAGCACACCTTTTCCGGCAGCCAGCGGGGCACCGTGATGGCAAGCACACCACCGGGTTTGAGTACCCGGACCAGCTCTGCGATGGCGGCGTCATCGGCCGGGACATGCTCCAGGATCTCCGAGGCGATGACACAGTCGAAGCTGCCGTCGGCGTACGGCAGCGCCAGCGCATCGCCCTTGACGGCCTCCGCGCTGGCCGAGGCGGGCGCTTCGCCCTGCTCCTTCATCGCGGTCAGAATGGCGTCGACATCGTTGAGATCCTCGACGCTCTGATCGAAGGCGATGACATCGGCGCCACGCCGGTAGGCCTCGAAGGAGTGCCTGCCCGCCCCGCAACCGACATCGATGACCGATGTCCCTGGTCCGACGCCGAGGCGGTCGTAGTCAACGGTCAGCACGCTGCTCGCCCTTTCTTCGTGGTGACAGCGGTTCTCTCGATGGCCCGCTCGTACACGGCGACGGTCTGCGCCGCAACGGATTCCCAGCTGAACACGTCCAATGCCCGGCGCCGGCCCGCGGCACCGAGGCGGTGCCGTTCGGCCGGTGAGTCCAGCAGTTCGCCGAGCACCCCGGTCAGCTCCTCGACATCGGCGGGCCGCACCAGACGTGCACATTCACCCTCTTCGCCGAGTACCTCGGGCAGCGCTCCGGCCCGGCTCGCCACGATCGGGGTGCCACTGGCCATCGCCTCCACCGCGGGCAACGAGAATCCCTCGTACAGCGAAGGGATGCAGGCGATCTCGGCCGATGACAGCAGCTCGGCAAGCGCTTCGTCGGACAGTCCGCTGGACACGTTGACGATATCGGAGATGCCCAGTTCGGCGATCAGCTTCTCGGTCGGCCCGTTGGGCTCGAGTTTGGACACCAGTTGCACATCCAGGTTGTGATGCGCACGCAACCGCGCCACCGCGTGTAACAGATTGCCCACACCCTTGAGCGGCACATCGGCGCTGGCGATCGCGATGATCCGACCGGGCACCCGGTCGGCAGCCGGCTTGAACAGTTCGGTGTCCACACCGAGGGGCACGACGTGCAACTGCTCATCGCTCACGCCGAAGTCCTCGGCGATATCGGCGGCCGACGTCGAGGAGACGGTCAGCAGTTCCGGGATCGCCCGCGCGACCTTCTTCTGCGTCTCGGCGAACGCGTACCAGCGCCGCACCAGCGGTTTGCGCCACCACGTGGCGGCGGCCACCTCGAGCACCCGGTCACGGGTGATCGGGTGGTGCACGGTGGCGACCACCGGCAGACCGCGCCTCGCGATCGTCAACAGCGCCGAACCCAGGCTCTGGTTGTCGTGGATGACGTCGAACTCGTCACCGCGTTCGGCCATGATCCGGGCCACCCGCAGACAGAACGTCTTGGGCTCCGGGAATCCGGCCGACCACATGGTTGCCAGCTCGAGCAGGTCGATGCGGTCCCGGATCTCGCGAGGGTGCGGCACCCGGAACGGATCGGGTTCGCGATAGAGGTCCAGGCTCGGCACCTTGGTGAGCCGTACCCGCGGGTCCAGCCCGTCGGGGTAGGGCTGACCGGAGAACACCTCGACCTCGTGGCCGAGCTCGGCGAGGCCCTGGGACAGGTAGCGGACGTAGACACCCTGGCCACCGCAATGGGTTTTGCTGCGATAGGACAGAAGGGCTATGCGCACGTCAGCTCAATCCGCTGAACTGCAGCGCAAGCATACTGGACATGTGTCCAGACTATAGTTCGGCGGGCTAGGTGGCGCAACGCGGCCGGGGCCGCCCGGCGACGGGTAGGACAAAGGCGAACGGCCTCGGGAAGCCCAGGCCGGCGAGCTCCGCGCGCCGCACCGCACCAACGTCCACCACGCGCGTTGCCCCCGATGACGGCTCGTAGCAACGCAATTGACCTTCCCCGGCCGGCGCGCCGTCGACGGCAACGATCAGCACCCAGTGCCGCGGAACGAACCTTCCGACCAGCATCGCGACCGGGAAGCCGTCGCGCACGGCAGCCACCACGTCGTCGAGTGGATCTGTTCTGCGCAGCAGGCCCAGGCACGGTCGCCACCGGTACCGCACCGGACTGTGCTCGCCGATGGCGCGGGCCAGCCCACCCGGCGTCATCCCGAGACGCCGGGGCCAGATCCGGTTGACCGCATGATGAACCCGTAGCTGCTCGGCGTCGAACCAGGACGCCGCGCCGGCGCCGCCCAGCGGCCTGCCGTAATCGGCTTTCAGCAACGCGGCGGCCAGCACCGCGACGGACGGGCCGCAGCTGATTCCGTCGCGTTGCCGCAGGCGCAGACCGGCGAACTTCATGACCTCCCAGGGTAGCCATTTCTGGTACCCCTGGTATCGGGTATCTGTTTCTGGCAACATTACCGACCAGTAAATCCGCAGGGCGGCAAACGGGGGTGGGCATGTCAGGCACGTTGAGCGTGTTGGCGGCGGCGGGCACCGAGGGTGGCGGCGCAGATCTCGATCAGATCATCGGCGTATCCATCGCCACCGGCATCATCACCGCCGGGCTGTTGTGGATCGGCATCCTGCATCGCACGCGCCGCATCACCTGGCTGGACACGCTGGCCACCAAGGTGGGCAACAAGATGAACCGGCCACCGTGGGTGGCGCTGCCGACGCTGCTGTTCACCTCGACGATCATCTGCGCGATGTTCGGGTTCATCTGGGACGTCAGCCTGCACATCGGCAAGGGCCGCGACTCGGGTCCGCTGGCCAACCCCGCGCACTACTTCATCCTCGTCGGGCTGTTCCTGCTGTTCATCGCCGGATCGCTGGCGATCATCCTGCCCTACGAGAAGCCGGGTCCGGCCGCGCTGAGGATCACCAGAACCTGGTACGCGCCCGTCGGCGGGGTACTGATGGCGGCATGCGGGCTGTACGCCCTCATCGGCTTCCCGCTCGACGACGTCTGGCACCGCATCTTCGGTCAGGACGTCACCCTGTGGGGTCCCACCCACCTGATGCTGATCGGCGGCGCTGGCCTGTCCCTGGTCGCCGTGCTGCTGCTGGAACACGAGGGCAATATCGCGAAGGGTTCCGAGACCCTCGCGCCGGGAAAGATACTGCGCTACTTCGCCTTCGGCGGGCTGGTGATCGGATTGTCGGTGTTCCCCGTCGAATACGACTTCGGCATCGAACAGTTCCGGCTCGTCCTGCACCCCATGTTGATCGCGGCCGCCGCATCGCTGGCCCTGGTCGCCGCCCGGATCACCCTGGGCCGGGGCGCGGCGCTGGCCGCTGTGCTGTTCGCCCTGCTGATCCGCGGACTGGTCGCGGTCGCGGTGGGCCCGGTGCTCGGCGCGCCCTACAGCTGGTTCGCCCTCTACCTCGGCCCCGCCATCGTCGTCGAACTGCTGGCACTCACACCACTTCTGCGGCGCCCCATCCTGTTCGGTGCCGTTGCCGGCGCCGGTATCGGCACGGTCGGCTTGTGGCTGGAATCGTTCTGGATCGACGCGGTCTTCATGTACCCGTGGCCGGCCTCCATGTGGGTCGAGGCCGTGGTCACCTCGGTGCCGGTGGCCGTACTGATGGGGATGTGCGGCGGGCTGCTCGCCACCGTGCTCACCGGCCGCCCGTTGCCCCGGCGTGCCGCGAGCATCGGGGTGGTGGCGCTGACCGTGCTGACCGTCGGTGCGGCGGTCGGCAACGGCCTGAACATCGCGGTGCCGGAGAACGCGAGCGCGCAGATCACCCTCACCGAGTTGCCCAGCCCCGCCGGGCAGCGGCTGGTGAGCGCCGACATCCGGGTCACCCCGACCGACCTCATCAGCGATGACCCCCAATGGATTTCGATGCTGTCCTGGCAAGGTGGGCTCGACAACGAGCGCGGGTTGATCGTGGACCCGCTGGAGCGCCTCGGACCCGGCCACTACCGCACCACCCGCCCGGTCCCGGTCTGGGGCACCTGGAAGACCTTGGTCCGCGTGCAGGACGGCCGCACCATGACCGCCGTCCCGATCTTCCTACCCGCCGACCCGGGCATCGGCGCCACCGAGCTGCCCGCCGAGGCATCGATGACACGGGAGTTCACCCAGGAGATCGAGATCCTGCAGCGCGAACGCAATCTGGACGTGCCGAGCTGGCTGTTCACCGCGGCATCTCTCGTCGTCCTGCTGTGCTCGCTCATCCTGATCGCGGCGCTGAGCTGGGGAGCCGGCCGGATCAACGACCGGGAGATGCGTGCGCACAGCAGCGCTGAGACCAAGCAGCCCGTCCCGCTGACGTGACCTACCTGGCCGACCACTCCCTGCTGCTCGCCCTGCCGGCGTTCGCGCCCGCGGTGGTGCTCGCCGGGGTGGTGGCGTGGGTGGCCATCAAGGACCGGCGCAACCCCGACCCCGACGACGAGAATCCAAGTGAGGACCCAGATTGAGGACATTGTTGGCGGCGACCGTGGTGCTGACGGGTGCCGTGCTGGCCACCGCGGGCTGCACGAGTTCCACCGAGGAACCGGCCGACCGGTCCTCGGCAACCGCCGCGCCCGCGCTCTCCGATCAGCAGGCGCCGCCGGCGCGGGTCGTCATCGACGTGACCATCAAGGACGGACAGGCGACACCGGTCAATCAGCAGGTGCAGGCCGCGGTCAAGCAGCCTGTCATCATCCGGGTCACCAGTGACGCCGAGGACGAACTGCACGTACACGCCAGCCCCGAACACACCTTCGCCGTGAAACCCGAGTCGCTGCAGTCCTTTCAATTCGCGGTCGAGGTGCCCGGCAAGGTCGACGTAGAGCTGCACGATCTGAACCGGGTCGTCGCGACCATCACGGTGCAGTGACCACCACGGCGGTCCTCGCCCACGGCCTGGGCGGCTCGGCCGATCTGCCCATCCCGTTCACCTACGCGGTGGTCGGTGCCGCCTGGACGCTGACCTTCACCTTCGCCGTGGTCGCACTGGCCTGGCGCAAGCCACGTTTCGACCCCGACATCCCGGGCCGTCCGCGGCCGGTCTGGGTCACCACCGTCGTCGACGCACCGGTGACCCGATGGCTGATCGGCGCGGCCGGCCTGGCATTCACCGCCTGGGTGGCCGTCGCGGCCGTCACCGGTCCGCAGGATTCCCGCAATGCGCTGCCCGGGGTCTTCTACGTCCTGCTGTGGGTCGGGCTGGTGGCGTTGTCACTGTTCCTCGGCCCGGTGTGGCGGGTGATCTCACCGGTACGCACGGTCCTGCGCCTGGTGCGTGTCACCCGCGACGGCGTGGCTTTCCCCCGTCGCTTCGCTCGCCCCTACCCGCGCCGCCTCGGCTATTGGCCTGCCGCCGCAGGATTGTTCGCCTTCGTCTGGCTCGAGTTGGCCAGCCCCGATCCGGGATCGCTGACCGCGGTGAAGATCTGGCTGCTGATCTACCTTGCGGTGACACTCGCGGGCGCGCTGCTGAGCGGACCGCGCTGGTGTTCTCACGCCGACCCGTTCGAGGTCTACAGCATGATTGCCTCACGGTGTGCACCGTGGCGCCGCAACACCGATGGCCGCATCGCCATCGCCAATCCGTTCAACCGGCTGCTGTCGCTTCCGGTGCGTCCCGGCACCGTGACCGTGCTGGCCGTGTTGCTGGGATCGACCGCGTTCGACAGCTTTTCCGCGATGCCGGTGTGGCGCAACTTCGTCGACACCCACACCTCGGGTCCGTGGGACGCCAGCGCGGTCAAGACCGCGGGGCTGTTGCTCTTCGTGGTGACCGTGGCGGTCACGTTCAGCCTGGCCGCCGCGGCGACCGGAGGTGTGGACCGCGAGGGCCGCCGCGCACTGCCCGGCTTGATGGCGCACTCGTTGATCCCGATCGTGATCGGCTACGTCTTCGCCCACTACCTCACCTATCTGGTCGAGAAGGGCCAGCAGACCGTGCAGGCGCTCATGGGATCCCATGACGCCGAGGTGTATTACCTGCTGTCCATGCATCCGTCGGTGCTGGCTTCGCTCAAGGTCGGGTTTGTGCTGCTCGGGCATGTGGCCGGTGTCATCGCCGCACACGACCGCGCGCTGCGGGTGTTGCCCAAGGGCCATCAGATGACCGGGCAGCTGGCGATGATGCTGGTGATGGTCGGCTACACATTCACCGGCCTGTACCTGCTCTTCGGCGGGTGAGGGGACTACGGTTGTGCCATGCGTGCGTTGATCGTGGTCGATGTGCAGAAGGACTTCTGCGAAGGTGGGTCCCTGGCGGTTGACGGCGGCGCCGCCGTCGCACGGGGTATCAGCGAGTTGCTGAGCGGGCACGATTACGACCACGTGGTCGCCACCATGGACTTCCACATCGATCCGGGCGAACACTTCTCCGACACCCCCGACTACCGGGTGTCCTGGCCGCGGCACTGCGTCGTGGGCACCCCGGGGGTGGACTTCCACGAGGATCTCGATCCGGCCGCGGTGCAGGCGGTGTTCACCAAGGGTGAGTTCTCGGCCGCCTACAGCGGTTTCGAGGGCACCGATGCCGACGGTACGACGCTGACGGACTGGCTGGCCCGCCGCAAGGTGGACACCGTCGACGTGGTGGGTATCGCCACCGACTACTGCGTGCGGGCCACCGCACTGGATGCCGCGGCGACCGGGTTGCGCACCCGCGTGCTGCTGCCGCTGTGCGCCGGGGTGGCCGCGGACTCCACCGCCGAGGCCGTGGCTCTGCTGCGGGCCCGCGGCGTCGAGGTCACCGGGTAGCGCCGAAGCGGGCCAACTGCGCGGTGAGTTCCTCGGCGTAGGCAAGTTGCCTGCTGAGTTTGGTGCACGCCTGCTGTGCGCGTTCGTGACACTCGGCGAGATGACGCAGCGCGTGCGCGCGGCGCTCTTCGGCAGCCCCGCCCTGATGCACGATGTCGAGCGCGCCGAGCAGCTCCCCCATCTCCTCAAGGGTGAAGCCGAGCGGCTTCATCCGCCGAATGGAGAGCAACCGGTCGACATCTCCGGCGGTGTACAGCCGGAACCCGCCGGCCGAGCGGGCCGACGGGGTGACCAGCCCGACGTCGTCGTAGTGCCGAATCGTCTTGATCGACAGTTCCGTTCGGGCGGCCACATCACCGATCTGCAAGAGTTCGCGATCGTCGGCGCCGTCATCCATCCTGGTGTCCCTCCAGCCGGCCACTGAGCCGGGCGTGGCGCTGCGCGCTCTGCTCGTTCATCCCGATGATGGTGACCTGCTTGCCTTTTGCCGCGTATTTGGTCGTGATCGCGTCGAGGCTGGCCACGGTGGAGGCATCCCAGATGTTGGCCTCGCTCATGTCGATGACGATATTGGTGGGGTCACCGAGATAGTCGAACTGGTAGACCAGATCGTTGCTCGAGGCGAAGAACAGCTCCCCGCGCACCGCATAGACCCGGGAGTCCTCGTCCGGGTGCGCGATGTCGACGACCTCGGTCAGATGGGCGACCCGGCGGGCGAACAACACCATGGCGGTCAGGGTGCCGACCGCCACACCGTAGGCGAGATTGTCGGTGGCGACCGTGACCGCGACGGTGGCGAGCATGACCGCGGTCTCGCTCTTGGGCATGCACCGCAAGGTCTTCGGATGGATGCTGTGCCAGTCCAGGGTGGCCACCGACACCATGATCATGACGGCGACCAGGGCAGCCATCGGTATCTGCGCGACCAGATCGCCCAGCCCGACGACGAGTCCGAGCAGGAACGCCCCGGCCAGGAACGTCGAGATCCGGGTGCGGGCGCCGGAGACCTTGACGTTGATCATGGTCTGGCCGATCATCGCGCACCCGCCCATCCCGCCGAAGAAGCCGGTGACGATGTTGGCGACGCCCTGGCCGGCCGCCTCGCGGGACTTGTCGGAGTGGGTGTCGGTGATGTCATCGACCAATTTCGCGGTCATCAGTGATTCCAGCAGGCCGACGATGGCCATCGTGAGCGCATAGGGGGCGATGATGCCCAGCGTCTGCCAGGTCCACGGCACATCCGGGATGAGCAACGTCGGCAGGCTCGACGGCAGCTGGCCCTCGTCACCGACATCGGGTACCGCCCAACCCAATCCGACGGTGGCGGCGGTCAGCACCACGATCGCCACCAGCGGCGCCGGGATCACCGTGGTGATCTTGGGCAGCACGACCATCAGCACGATGCCCGCGGCGACCATCGGGTACACCAGCCACGGCACCCCCAGCAGGTGCGGCAGCTGGGAGACGAAGATCAGGATCGCCAGCGCGTTGACGAAGCCCACCATGACGCTGCGCGGCACGAACCGCATCAGCCGGGCCACGCCGAGACCGCCGAGGACTAGCTGCAGGACACCGGCCAGGATCACCGCCGCGATCAGGTAGTCCAGGCCGTGGCTGCGCACCAGCGGTGCCACCACGAGCGCGACGGCACCGGTGGCGGCACTGATCATGGCCGGTCGGCCACCGACAACGGCGATGGTGACGGCCATGGTGAACGAGGCGAACAGCCCGACCCGCGGATCGACACCGGCGATGATGGAGAACGAGATCGCCTCCGGGATCAGGGCGAGCGCCACCACCAGCCCGGCGAGCACCTCGGTGCGCAGCCGTCGCGGTGAGCGCAGGGCGGCGAGCACCGATTGCTCCTGCTGCGGGCTTTTTGTCGCCGGTGGTGCGTTCACAACAGCTCCTCGGTCCACGAAGGCACGCAGCACCGACCCGGTTCGCGTGAAAAGTATTGACTGAAGGCATTTCTGGCGCCGTTGCCGATCTCTCATCCGCAGCCACGGCAACTCTACCCTCACTGGAGGGTTGCCCGTCAAATCAGACGGTGGGGTCCACCGGGCGCCCGGTCCACCGCGGGGGGCGCCGTTCCAGTAGTGCCCGCACCCCCTCGGCAGCGTCATCGTGACCCATCAGCTTCAGGTGGATCTCCGTCTCGCGCGCCCCGACCTGCTCGCGGGTCAGATCGAACGAATCCCACAGCAGCCGCTTGCTGGCCGCCACCGACATCGGCGCGGTGTTCTCGGCGATATCGCGGGCGATCGCGAGCGCCGCGGGCAGCACGTCGGCGGCCGGCAGTACCCGGCTGCCCAGCCCGAGCGCCACCGCCCGGTGACCGTCGAACATCGCTCCGGTCAAGAGGATCTCGGCCGCCGTGGCGATGCCCACCAGCCGCGGGAGCACCCAGTGCGAGTAGGCATCGCCCACCACGCCACGGCGCACCTGCACGATGCCGTACGAGGCGTCGGCGGCGAAGAACCGGATGTCGCACTGCAGCACCAGCGTCAGGCCGAGCCCGATCGCGTGCCCGTTGACCGCGGCGATCACCGGTTTGGCCAGCGTCCATGCCGGCACCGGGAAGCCGGCCGCACTGAACCCCTCGCCGGGCGCGGTGAAGGTCTGCGCGCCGGCACCCAGGTCGGCTCCCGCGCAGAACGCCGGCGGCGTGCCGGTCAGCACGATGGCGCGGATCTCGTGGGCCGCGTCGCACCGCGTCAGCGCATCGGCCAGTTCCTCGCGCATCCCGTCACCGACGGCGTTGCGCCGCTCGGGACGGTTCAGCGTCACGGTGGCGACGCCGGCGTGCACGCCGGTCAGCAGCGTTCGGTACTCGGGCAGCACGGGCACTCCTTCCGCTCGATCAATATATCTGTAGCAGAGGTACCCTTTGTGGGTGGACACGCGCAGCGATCTGGTCGGTGAACTGTTCGCCGTGGTCGGCCGGTTCCGGCGACAACTGCGACGCTCCACCGGCGGCGGATTCGACCGCACCGGACTCACGCAGTCCCAGGCCGAACTACTCCGGCTCGTCGGTCGCCGCCCCGACATCTCGGTCCGCGAGGCGGCCGCCGAGCTCGGACTGGCCGCCAACACCGCCTCCACCCTGGTGTCCCGACTCGCCGCCGACGATCTGCTGACCCGCACCGTCGACAGCGCCGACCGCCGGGTCGGCCGGTTACGCCTCACCGAGGCCGCCCAGGAGGTCGCCGACCACTCGCGGCTCGCCAGGCGCGCAGCGCTGGCCGGCGCCCTGGAGTCGCTCGATGAAGCCCAGATCGAAGATCTGACACGGGGTTTGACCGTCATCGCCGAGCTGACCCGACTTCTGCAGGAGGATCCGAGATGACCCAGCCACCGGCCGTCGACTGCCGGGGCCTGTCCCACCGCTATGGCAAGTTCACCGCGGTGTCCGGCCTCGACCTGCAGGTTGCGGCGGGTGAGACCGTCGGACTGCTCGGCCCCCACGGCGCGGGCAAGACAACCGTCATCCGCGTGCTGACCACCCTGGCCCCGGTGCAGCAGGGCGAGGTGCGCATCTTCGGCCTCGACGCCCGGCGCGACACCATGGACATCCGTTACAACATCGGCTATGTCCCACAAAAACTTTCCATCGAGTCGGCGCTGACCGGGCGGCAGAATGTGGACCTGTTCGCCCGGCTCTACGATGTGCCGCGCCGCGAGCGCGCCGACCGGGTCGCCCAGGCGCTGGCCTCGATGCAACTGTCCGATGTGGCCGACAACGTGGCGGGCACCTACTCCGGAGGGATGGTGCGGCGCCTGGAGCTGGCCCAGGCACTGGTCAACCGCCCGTCCCTGCTGCTGCTCGACGAGCCCACGGTCGGCCTGGATCCCATTGCCCGCGACAGTGTCTGGGATCAGGTGGACCGCATGCAGACGGAGTTCGGTATGGCGGTGCTGCTGACCACGCATTACATGGGCGAAGCCGACGCGCTGTGTGACCGCGTGGTGCTGATGCACCACGGCGAGTTGCAGGCGCAGGGCAGCCCCGCCGAACTCAAGGCCGGCCTCAAGAACGACGTCGGTCCGGATGTCTCCCTGGAAGACGTGTTCCGCCACTACGCCGGTTCCGATCTCGACGAATCCACCCCCGCGGGCCTGCGCCAGGTCCGTGCCGCCCGAAGGACGGCCCGCCGTGTCGGCTGACACCACCATCACCCTGATCCGGGCACCCCGCGGCTGGCGGCGACTTCCCGGAATCGGGAACCGCATCGGCGCTTTCGCACTCGTCGAACTGCAGAAGCTGCGTCACGACCGCACCGAACTGTTCACCCGGATGGTGCAACCCGCGCTGTGGCTGCTGATCTTCGGCCAGACCTTCTCCCGGCTCGATGTGATCGACACCGGCGACGTGCCCTACCTGGCCTTCCTGGCACCGGGGATCATCGCGCAGTCCGCGCTGTTCATCTCGATCTTCT
>SXGT01637549.1_pt1 | contig 16501 bp, 21 predicted proteins | sample 3176221 | NCBI WGS metagenome assembly SXGT01 (sample SAMN11356862, study PRJNA531348) | freshwater metagenome | isolation source: freshwater sample F1-120 | place: China: Fuxian Lake, Yuxi | collected 2017-12-25 | reverse complement strand
GGTGATGGCGGACATGGGCCTGAGTTTTCTTTCGCTGCACACCATCGGGCTGGAGCTCAACAACCGATTGATCGCGGTGCTCGATGTGGAGGGTGCGCCGGTGGTGCGCGGCTGGAACGTGGTGCACACGCTGTCCAAGCTGCTGTCGCCGGCGGCAGAAGCCTTCCGGTATTTCGTGCTGGAACGCGGGGAGGCGTTTCTTGCGGAAAACTTTCCTGCGGGCTTCGTCGGCGCGCCGCCGCGCGAGGGCGGTTGAAGCCGGGCGGCGCCGTGCTCGGGCACGCCGTTTGCCGTTTGCTGGCGTCCGTCGTGAGAATTGGCACGCGTCCTACATAGCGCTCGCACGGACGGTCATATTCTTGCCTCGCAACGGTGGCAGCATGTGATCACGAGTTCTGAATCGCGTGCCATCGGCCCTTTTCACCGACTTGTTTTCCAGGAGTGCGATCGTGTTGGCGTACAAGATTCATGGTTTGGAACCAGGGTTTGCCGAGGGGCTGTTGTTCTACAGCTGCGTCCCGGATCTTCAGAGCCAACCCGATCTCTGGCTGGACGAATGTCCGTACCTGCATGCCCGCATGCCCTCGCATTTGCTGCAGCCCCTGCACGTGGAGTTGGTGAAGCCCGCAGACGATGCCTTCCAGCGCACACTGCCTGCGCCTTTGCTCCACCAGCAGCCCCACACTCAATCCGCGGCTGCCTGAGCCGTTCCGGCTTCAGTCCGTGGCGCCGTACGCGCGTTGCGCGATGCGGCGCTGGAACATCTGGACCGCTTCTTCCCAGTACGGCGAGAAACGCGTCTGCACCCCGATCTCGTCGCGCTGCGCACCCAGGCGTTGCACGCCGGCGGAGTAGTCGGCGTCTTCGCGGGTGACGCCTTCCCAGATGTCGAGGTATTTCTTGCGCGCAGGCTCGGCCTGAGGCGCACTGGCCTTGTCGCCGATGAAATAGAGGTTTCTGCGCACACCGGTCCTGGTGGGTGAGATCGGCCGGAGCAACGTCAGGATCACCGCCTCGGGCCAGACGGCGAAGATCAGCGTGGGTGTGATGAAGCAGATGGTGTAGGGGATGCGAGCACCCTCGTTCAGCGCCTGGCTCGCCGCCACATTGAGGTCCAGCGTGTCTTCGGGCAAGCCCACCAGCGTCCCCAGACGTTTGTATTTGGAGAGCGCACCCGTGAGGCTGGTGAAGATGCTGGGATCGTTGTCGATGCGGTAGCGCTCGGGTTGCTCGAGCGCCGGGTGCACGAAGGGGATGTGGTAACCCTCGAGACCGCCTTCGTGGTAGAGCTTCCAGTTGATGTCGAGCACCATGTCCTCATGGCGCTCGGGGTGCTGGTAGTTGTAGACGGATGGCTCGTACTCGGCGAACAGCGCGTCAAGCGGCGCACTGAATGCTTCGAAACTGCGCGCTTCGCCACCGATGTTGACAAAGACCGCATCGTTCCAGACGGCGGATCGCACTTCGACCAGCCCCAGCTTCGAGCGGTCGAATTGTTCGTGGCCCATGGTGCGCGGCCCGTCGATGATCGGCGTGCGCAGGAGTTCGCCGTCGAGGGCATACGTCCAGCAGTGCCAGCCGCAGGCGATCTGGCGGGCGTTCTTCGGGGCCAGCACGAGCTTCGTGCCCCGATGGCGGCAGACGTTGTGAAAGCAGCGCACTTGACCATCTTCGCCGCGCACGAGCACGAGTTCCCATTCGGCCACGGTGATGGGCGCCATGTCGCCCGGTTTCGGCACGTCGCTGGCGCAGCCGATGGCGAACCAGTCGTCGCGAAACAGGCGCTGGCGTTCGATGGTCCAGTAGTCCGGGTCGGCGTAGACGCGTCCGGGCAGGCCTCGTGCTTCGGCCAGGGGGCTGAACAGCGACCGGGTTTCGGTCTCGCTCAGGGCCGCTGCAATGGGAATCACCTTGTTCATCTTTCTCCTTTCGGCAGGCTCGGTGCGCTGCGTTGTGAATCGGTCAGGCTCGGGCGGTATCGACCCAGGCGTCGAAGGTTTTCTGGTTCGACTTGATCCAGTCGGTCGCGTGCCGTGCCAGGTCGCGCTCACGCTTCTCGCCCTTGACCATCAACAGGTTCTGGCTGATGCGGTCCTGCAACGTCATGCGCATGGCGCCCAGAAACCTGGCCGCTGCCTTGTTCTGGTTCATCCATTCGGTGTTGGCGGCGGTGTAGTAGGCGGTGGGCGACCAGCCGGTGTTGCACACGGCTTGGCCGCTGGCGCAACCCGGCACGTCGCGGAAAGCGAACTCAGGGTTGGCGCCTGTCTCTTCAAGGAACACCAGGTCGCGGCCGGGGATGAGTTCCATCGTTGCGACGTTGGGGAACCACGCGTACAGCAACACCGGCTTGCCGGCCTTGTAACGCGACACCACGTCCGCGACCATGGCGGCGTATTCACCAGTCACCAGGTTGACGGTGTCCTTCAGCCCCAGGCGCTGCATGTCGTCCAGGGCTTTTTTCTCGTCGTTCCAGCCGGCCCCCGGGCCGATCATTCGGGCGCGCTTGTCCATGCCTTCGGCGAACAGCGCGGCGTTCTTCTGATCCTTCAGGTCGGTGATCAACTTGATGCCGTGCTTTTCGGACGTGGCCTTGTCGATCAGGTAGCCCGTGACCGAGCCGGGTTTGACGGTGGGGCCGAGCAGGCTGACCTTGTCTTTCACTGCGGTGTAGACCGGCGTCGCGCCAGGCATCACCACGTCCATGGTGAAGTCGGCGTCGCCCTGCGCCAGCGCCTGCATCATGGCCGCAGGCGTCATCACGCGGGGTTCGTCCATGCTGTAGCCCAGACGCTCGAGACCTTCCTTGGCGATGTGGGTGCTGAACCAGAATGAATCCCACGAGGCCCGCAGCGGACGGACCGGCTTGCGGGTCTGTGCCGCAACGAGGGCGGGGAAGCCCAGTGCTACCGAGGTGGTGGCGATCAATGCAGAGCGGCGCGAGATGGTGCTTTTCATAGGTACGACTCCTGGAGGTGGTGGCGGGGAGGGAATGGGGGGACAAAGCGCCGCGTCATGCCGGCGTGGGCTGGCGGCGGCGCATCTGGCCGAGCAGGTGGGCAAGGGGGCTCTGGCCTTTGTGGGCAGCGCTCTGCGTAAGGCCGTCCATGACCAGGGCCAGCAGCACCAGGCAGAACCCGCCGGTGGCGGCCATGCCGACGTCGAGCCGGGCAATGCCGCGCAGCACGACGAGGCCCAGGCCCTCGGCGCCGATCATGGCGGCGATGGAGCTCATGACGATGGCCAGCATGATGGTCTGGTTGATGCCGGCGCGGATGGTGTCGAGCGCCAGGGGCAGCTTGACGTGCACCAGCAACTGCAGTCGGGTGGCTCCGAAGGCCAGGCCCGCTTCGGTGGATTCGACCGGCACCTTCACCAGGCCCAGGTAAGTCAGCTTGACCAGCGGCGGTGTGGCAAAGACCACTGTGGCGATGGTGCCCGGCACGGTGCCGATGCCGAAGAGCATGACCACCGGCACGAGGTAAACGAACGACGGCGTGGTCTGCATGATGTCCAGCAGAGGTTTGGCAATGCGCCAGGCCCGCTGCGACTCTGACAGCAAAATCCCCAGCGGCATGCCCAGCAAGGCGGCGAACACCACTGATGTCGCCACCACGCTGATCGACGTCATCGATTCGTTCCACAAGCCGATCCAGCCCATGGCGAACGCGGAAGCAGCGGCGAACAGCCCGAAGCGCCAGCCACGCCGCCAGGTCCCCAACGCGGCCAGCACCAGGATCACCAGCACCTGGGGCGTCGCCGCCAGGCCCTGGTTCAACCAGGTGAGCAGGTACTCGATCGGGATTCGCATGAGCTGGAAGACGGGCCGGTAGTTGCCCACGAAGAGGTCGACTCCCTGCTGGATCCACATGTCCAACGGGAGTACCTCGAAGCCCAGGAAGGTGTCGTTCATGCCGTTCTCCCCGCAGCCGCATAGAGTGCCCCGACAAATGCCAGCACACGCTCCGCGCGCACCAGGCGCGTGCCGCGACCATGCGGGGCTTCCAGCGAGACCATGCGACCCAGGCGCAGTTCGGGAAGCATCCGCGCCAGTGGGGTATCGCAAGAAAACACCAGGGCGTTGGTGGCGTCGGCGGGCGCCGTGTCTTCGGCCGTGGCGGGCATGTCGCGAGCGAGATCGCCCGCCGTGAGCAATTGCATGCCGTCGGCGTGTGCGGTGAAGGCGCGAACGTAGTCGTCGCAGGGCGTACCGAAGAGTTGCGCCGCCGTGCCCACCTGCACCGCGCGGCCGGCTTTCATGATGAGACTGCGGCTGCCGATGCGCGTGGCCTCGTCGAAGTCGTGGGTGACGAAAATAATCGTCTTCTTCAGTTCCTTCTGCAGGCGCAGCAGTTCGTCCTGAAGCGATCGGCGGATCAAGGGATCCAGGGCACTGAAGGGCTCGTCCATGATCAGGATGTCGGGGTCGGGCGCCAGCGCGCGTGCCAGCCCCACCCGCTGCTTCATGCCGCCGCTCAGTTCGTCGACGCGGCGGTCCTTCCAGGCCGAGAGGTCCACCATCGCCAGGACTTCTTCCACACGACGCCGGCGCACAGCAAGGTCGTCGCGCCGTAGCATGAGGCCGAATTCGACGTTGGCAGCCACCGAAAGGTGGGGCAGCAGCGCAAAGGTCTGGAACACCATGGACATGCGCCGTTGCCGGAGTTCACGCAGCGCACGGGCAGAGGCATCGCCGATCGAGGTGCCCTCGACCGTCACGCGGCCCAGTGTAGGTTGGACGAGGCCGTTGATGCAACGCACGAGCGTTGATTTGCCCGATCCCGACAGACCCATGATCGCGTAGATCTCGCCCTGCCGGATCGAGAGGTTCACCTCACTCAAGGGAGGTATCACACCCTCGGCGCTGGCCGCATCCTCGAAGCCCTGTCCCGTCTTCACGCGTTGGCGCACGCGTGCCTCCTGTGGCCCGAATACCTTGCACAGCTGCTCGACGCGGATCACTTCCGGGGGTTCGTGCGCGCTGATCGCCGCTGCCGCAGCATTGGATGCCTTCGGCCAGTCCGGCTCTACGCCTGAGCCGGGCCCCGGATCGGGACGGCGCCGCGCGTCTTGCAACGGGGACGCCATCTGGAGAACTTGGTTCATGCGAATTCCTGGTTCAAAGACCGAAAAGCGGCCCGCATCGTCTCAACTATTTACGCTTTATAAAAAATGCACACAACAGGTGCGCTTGCCCTTATTGGGGGTGACCTGCCCCACACCGAAGCAGTTTTCGTGGCAATTTCCGCTGAAAATTGACTGCTGAAGCTGCTCTTCTGCGGGACGCAAACGCCGTGCCAACTTTGCATGGAAAATACTTTATACAATCTGTTCAAGCGGTTCATCCTAGTCCAGCTATGATCCGTTGACAAGAGCCTTAACCAAGAGAGGACTCCATGAGAACGGCAAACAGCCTGGGTGTCGGCGCCCCTCCTTCCCTGCCCGAAATCGTCTATCGGGAATTGCGCAATGCCATCCTGAACGGCACGTTCCTTCCCGGTCAGACCTTGCGGCAGGAGGAAGTGGCGACCAGGCTGGGTGTGAGCCGCAGTCCTTTGCGTGAGGCGCTTCCACGCCTGGAAGCGGAAGGCATCGTGGTGCTCAATCCACGCCGCGGCTATGCCGTGGCGGTGCTCGATCCCAAGGAAATTCAGGAAGCTTTCGACCTGCGTTGCCTGCTCGAGAGTGAGCTCGCCCGGCGCTCGATCCTCAAGCGCACCGAAGCCGACATCGCCCGCGTTTACGCCGTCGTCAGCGAGATGGCCCAACAGGCCACGCTGGCCGAAGCTGCCGACCGCTCTCACTGGTTCGAGTTGAACACCCGGTTCCACACCGCGCTGCTGGCGCCGGCGGACTGTCCGCATCACATGCGCGCCTTTGAGAACTCGCGCAGCCTGATCGAGGCCTACATCCGCACCGAGGTGCGCCTCACGGGCGATCTGCATCAGGCGCAACAGGAACATTCCCAGCTTGCGCAGGCTTTTGTCGCCGGCAACGTGGAGCTTTTTCTGCGCCTGACACGGGAACACTCGCAGCACACCTGCGAGCGCTTGCTCTCCGGGCTGGCCAGGAACCGGATGCAGCTCGAGGCGGACGAAGCAGCCCCAGTCGCATGATGGTCATCATATGATGATCGTCATATTGGTGGCTACAATGCCGCCATGGAAATCGCACCCAACCGCAAAGCCCTGACTCACGAGCGAATCCTGGACACGGCAGCGCGCGTGATCCGGCGCGCCGGCTTCAACGGTGTGGGCGTGGCCGACATCATGAAGGAGGCCGGCCTCACGCACGGCGGTTTCTATGCCCACTTTCCCTCGCGCGACGCGCTGATGGCCGAGGCGCTGGCGCATGCCGGCCGGCAGAGCGCGGAGCGCATGGCCAAGGGCAACGCCACGCGGCAGGCTCGCGGCGCCAGTGCCTTTCGCGCGCTGGTCGAAGGCTACCTGTCCGACCGTCACTTGAGTGGCACGGAAAACGGCTGCGCGGTGGCAGCCCTGGCTTCAGAGATGCCGCGCCAGTCGCCGCAAGTGCGCGCCGCCGCTGCGCAACGGGTCAGAGGTCTCATCAGTCTCGTGGCAGGTGCGCTGCCCGAAGGGGTCGATGCGGGCCTTTCGCCCGCCGTGGCGAGCCAGATGGTGGGAGCGCTTCAACTCGCGCGGGCACTGGGCGACAACGCCGAGGGCAGGGCGCTGCTGGCCGCCAACCGCGACGCCTTGCTCGCGCGTTTCGAGCCGCACTCCGGACACTGAGGCGTGGTCCATCGCGTCTCTTCACTTCGCCCGCATTTATGACGTCCATCATATTCAACAATGAACACCACGGCATGAGCGCAACACCAGGCCGCCCCAAGCGGGCTCGCAACGCGGTGCGCAGCACGGCGTTTCCTTCATGACCGCGGCGCTCGCCCAGGCGCGGGTGCAGCAGATGCTGCATGCACCGCTGCTGCCCACCCTGCTGCGACTGGCCACGCCCAACGTGATGGGCCTGCTGGCCATGACCGTGGTGATCGGCTACGACGGCTACATCCTCGGACGCATCGGTGCCGATGCTTTGGCTGGCATCGCGCTGGTGTTCCCGCTTTCGATGCTGATGGTGCAGATGTCGGCCGGCGGCATCGGTGGCGCGACCACCGCCGCCGTGGCGCGGGCACTGGGGGGCGGGCGCGGTGAGGACGCCGACCGCCTGACGCAGCAGTCGATGCTGATCGCCCTGCTGCTGGCCGCGCTGTTCATGCTCGTGCTGCTGGTGTTCGGGCGCGGCATCTACGGCGCCATGGGCGGTCGCGGTGCGGCGCTGGAGACCGCGCTGGCGTACTCCAACGTGCTCTTCGGTGGCGCGGCGGTGATCTGGCTCACCAACGTGCTGGCCGCCGTGGTGCGCGGGGCGGGCAACATGCTGCTGCCTTCGTTGATGCTGCTGGGCACCGCCGTGCTGCACGTGGCACTGTGCCCGTTGCTGGTGTTCGGCTGGGGCCCGGTACCGGCGCTGGGCGTGGCGGGCGCGGCCGCCAGCACGCTCACCGTCAATGCCTTGTCGGCGCTGGTGATGGCTGGTTACCTGCTGCGCGTCGATGCGGCCGTTCACCTTAACCGCACACCGTGGCGGGTGCACATGCCCCTGATGCGCGACATCCTTCGCGTGGGCCTGCCAGCCTCGATGAGCCCGGTGATCAGCAATGCATCGATCGCCGCCGCCACCGCCTTCGTGGGCAGCTACGGCACCGCGGCCCTGGCGGGTTACGGCGTGGCGGCGCGGCTGGAATACATCCTGGTGCCGGTCGCTTTCGGCTTCGGCACCGCGCTCACCGCGATGGTCGCGACCAACATGGGCGCAGGCCAATCGGCTCGCGCATTGCGCGTGGCCTGGACCGGTGGCGCCATGGTGGCGGCCATCACGGGGGTCATCGGCGTGGTCACCGCCCTCGCACCATCGCTGTGGATGAACCTGTTCACCAACGACCCGACTGTGCTGGGCTTCGGCGCCGCGTACCTGCACATCGTGGGCGCCTGCTATGCCTTCTTCGGACTCGGTCTGGCGCTGTTCTTCGCCTCGCAGGGCGCGGGCCGCATGTTCTGGCCACTCACCGCCAGCATGGGCCGCCTGGTGGTGCTGGTGGTGGGTGGCTGGCTCTGCGTGCGCGTGTTCGACGCGCCCGCCACCGCCTTCTTCGCCGTCGTCGCCTTCAGTCTTGTCGTGTACGGTTCCACGCTGGCCATTGCCATCTGGCGCGGCAGCTGGACCCGTTGACCTCGCTCATTCAAACCACCCCAAGGAGATCCCCATGAGCCACAGCAACGTTGACGAATGGAACCGCCGCGGCGAAGGCGCACTACCCGGCCACCTCGGCCTGGTGGTCACGCACCTGAGCGCCGACGAGGTGCGCGCCGAACTCGAGGTGCGGCCCACCACCATGGCGCCCAACGGTTTCCTGCATGCTGGCAGCATCGTCACACTGGCCGACACCTGTTCGGGCTACGGCTGCGTGGCCAACCTGCCCCCCGGGGCCAACGGCTTCACCACGATCGAACTCAAGAGCAACCACCTCGGCACCGCCCTCACGGGCACCATCGAGTGCGTGGCGAGGCCCGCCCACCTGGGCCGAACCACGCAGGTGTGGGACGCGGTGGTGACGCACCGTGAAACCGGCAAGACGATTGCGCTGTTTCGCTGCACGCAGATGGTGCTGTACCCCAAGGCGTCGTGAGGCACGCGCAAATTGTCAGAAAAGGTTTCGAGCGCGAAATGAGTTGAATCCAGCACCGCCGCGTGGCCGTATTCAGTGGGCAACCCATCGCCGGCTCGCCGGTACCACTGAAAGGAAACTCCTCATGAACTCCGCACGCATCTCCCTTATCGCCCTGTCCATCGCCGCCGCCACCGCAGGCAGTGCCTTCGCCGCCGACGGCACCATGCCCATCGCCAATGGCGAGATCGGCTCCACGATGCAAGTCAAGAAGCAGCAGATGCAGAACACCAGCATGGGCAAGAGCCGCGCTGAAGTGGCCACCGAACTGCGCAATGCGCAGGCCAATGGCACGCTGATCGACAACGGTGAGATCGGCTCCACGCTTCAGGTGAAGAAGCAGCTGATGGAGACCCGCATGAACAAGAGCCGCGCCGACGTGGTGGGCGAGTTGCGCAACGCAGAAACCAACGGCACGTTGATGGCCAATGGCGAGCTGGGCAACCTCCAGCGCTTCAACTGATCCTGATCGGCAGCCGCGCCAGCCGGGCGCGGCTGCCGATCAGGCGCCCTGCCCCGCAGGCATGGCCGATGCCGGCAGGCCGAAGACGCGGTCGAACAGCAGGTTGAACACGAAGGTGTAGATCAGGAAGAAAACGATCAGGCCGAGGTCGAGCACGAAGGCCTGCCAGAGCGAGATCTCCAGCCACCACGCGAACAGCGGCACCAGCGTGAAAACCAGCCCGCCTTCGAATCCGATGGCGTGCAGCACCCGGCGACCCAGGCTCCGGCCTCGGGTGGCTTGCCGGCTTTCCCAACGCTCGAACAGGGTGTTGAAGACCAGGTTCCACACGACTGCGATCGCGGAAGCTGCCACGGCCGCCACGCCCGCGTGGCCCATGCTCGCTCCCGCGAGCAGCGCCAGACCCACACTCGAACAGGCGATGGCGATGAGTTCGTAGAGCGTTACGTAGACGATTTTTCGTTTGATGCCTTGCATGGAACGCAGTCTAGGGTGCTCCTGCTGACGGGAGAAGTCAGCTACTTTCATTTTTTCTGATATGTTGGCGCCCATGGCTTTCAACAGCGACAACGTGCGGGTGTTTCTTGCGGTGCTCGACACCGGATCGTTCTCCGCCGCGGCGCGTTCACTTGGAAGGGTGCCTTCTGCGGTGAGCATGACGATTGCTCAACTCGAGGCCGAACTGGACTTGTTGCTGTTCGACCGGCGCACCCGGGAACCCAGGCCCACCGACGTGGCCAGGGCGCTGGAGCCACAGGCACGTCAACTGGCGAGCCAGTTGCGGCAGCTCCAGGCCCACGCCCAGGAACTGCACCAGGGTCTGGAAAAACGCCTTACCTTGGCGATTGCGCCCGAGTTGCTGTCTGTGCCGTGGAGCCAGCCGCTGGCCGTGCTCGCCGAGGAATTCCCTTCGCTGGACGTGGAGGTGTTGTCAGCGCCTCAGGCTGCTGCGCTTCGCATGCTGCACGCGGGAGAGGCACAACTCGCCCTGGTGTTCGAGCGTCCGGGCACGGACGAGCGCGAGAGCTTCCAGGAACTGGGCCATGAAACCCTGGTGGCCGTGATGTCGCCGGACCATCCCGACGCTCGCAGCCGCCAGGATCAACTCAGTTTGAAAGCCTTACTCGACATCCGCCAGATTGCGGTGGCCAGCCGCGATGCGCAGGGCGCGGATCCGCGTGTGCTGGTGGCCCGGAAAATCTGGCGCACCGACAGCCACCTGGCCACATTGAGTCTCGTGCAGGCCGGCCTGGGCTGGGCCTATCTCCCCCAACGTCTTGTCGAACCAATGGTCACTTCTGGCCAACTGATCGAAATCCGCTTTGGCAACATGAGCAACCAACTGCGGCTGTGGGTCGATGTGGTCTGGCAGAACGACCAGCCACTGGGCCTGGGTGCCAAGCGCTTCATCGAACTGATGCGCGAGGCGAGCTAGCGCCTGTTCAGTGATTGCTACGCGAGCGACCCAGCCAGCCGATCAACACGGCGGCGAGAGCGCCCAGGGCCACGGCGGCCACCAGCGACTTCACGGGTTCGTCGCGAACGTAGCCAACCGTCCTGTCACCCACGTGGCTTGCCTGATGGCGCAAGGTATCGATGCTGTGGTGCGCAGCGCGAGCCACACGGTCCGACACATCGGTCGCGGTTTCCAATGCCTGGCGGGTGAGATCGTGCGATGGGGTCTTGAACATGTGTGGCTCCTGTGGAATGAAAAGATGGGCGGGAAGCGACTCAGCGCTTTCGCATGAGGTCTGCCACCAGCGACACCAGCGCCAGAATCAGGAAGACACCGAACAGAATCTTGGCAATGCCGGCAGCGCCCGCGGCAATACCGCCAAAGCCGAGCACGGCAGCGACCAGCGCGATGATGAAGAAGACGACAGCGTAGTGCAGCATGAATGCTCTCCAGATGGTTTCGCAACGACCATCATTGCGATGGATCCACTGTAGGGGTCGGCCCCGGCGTTGGCTGCAAGCCAATACCGCACCGCCTTGTAGGACGGCGCCGACTGCACTGGGCCCCGGGCCCTACTGGATGAGCCCGTTCTTGAGCGCGTAGTAGGTGAGATCGCTGTTGCTGGTGAGCTTGAGCTTTTCGAGCACGCGCGTGCGGTACGTGCTGACCGTCTTCACGCTGAGGAACATGTTCTCGGCCATGTGACCGATGGTCTCGCCCTTGGCCAGGCGCAGGAACACCTGGAGTTCGCGTTCGGAAAGCAGTTCGTGTGCGGGGCGCTCGGCCTCGCCCACGGCGCCGTCGGCCAACAGCTCAGCCACCGCCGGGCTGATGTAGCGCCGCCCGCGCGCGACGGTGCGAATGGCGTTGACGATCTCTTCCGGCGCGCATTCCTTGTTGAGGTAGCCGCTGGCGCCATGGCGCAGCAGGGTGGTCGCGTACTGTGCTTCGGGAAAGCCGCTGAGGATGAGCACGTGAAGGTCCGGGAAGCGCGCCTTGATGGCCTGCAACGCATCGACCCCGCCATGCTCCGGCATGGAGATGTCCATCAACAGCACATCCACCTCGCCAGCGCGTGCGAGTTCCAGGGCCTCGCGGCCATTGTTGGCTTCGCCTGTGACTCGCAGGTCCACGTGCTCCGTGAGGAACTGGCGCAAGCCCGAACGAACGATGGCGTGGTCGTCGACGATTCCGACTCTGATCATGGTGGCACCTGATGGCGTGTAGAAGTGTCTTCAAAGGGGGAGCCGGCAATTTAACAGGGCCCCTGCGCGTGGCGCGTCGGACAACGCCTACAACCCCTGGGTTTCGATCGGATACGTCCTACACCGGCCCGGCTGCCTGCCCGACATCTTCGGCGAACCGGCGAACCTACAGTTCATTCACGGCAACGCGATAAGAACAACGCCAGCCGGGACAGGCATTCAGCCAGTCCGTCCAACATCAGCAACTTTTCCAAAGGAGATGCAAATGAACTGGGACCGAATTGAAGGCAACTGGAAGCAACTCAAAGGCCGTGTGGTCGAGAAGTGGGGCAAGCTGACCGACGACGACTTCGACGTCGTCGCAGGTCGCCGCGAACAGCTCGCCGGCAAGATTCAGGAGCGCTATGGCGTGGCCAAGGATGAGGCCGAGCGGCAGGTTGCCGCCTGGGAGCGCACGGCAGGCGACGACTGGTTCGACGCCCCGTCGACCCATCGACCCACCGAAAAACTCTGAGCTTCGCTCAACGCAAGGGATTATTCCCATCAGCGCCGGCCCGGCCGGCCTTTGAAAGGATCACACCATGAAAACCCAAACCCGTCACTTGACACTGATCGCCGCCGCAGCCGCCAGCATTGCACTGGCTGCCTGCGGACAGCGCGAAGACGCCACCGTCGGCCAACAGGTGGACAACACGGTGAACCAGACGCAGGCCGCTGCCACCGAGCTGAAGAACGACACCAAGGAAGCCGCGCGTGACATGCAGGCCGCCGGTTCGGACGCCGGCCAGGCGGTGGCCGAAGGCGCCAGTGACATGGCCATCACCGCCAAGGTGAATGCCGCATTGGCCGCCGACGACAAACTCAGCGCACTGAAGATCAATGTCGATACCGAGTCCGGCCGTGTGGCCTTGAAGGGCACGGCACCCGACGCCGACTCGCGCGATCGCGCCACCACCCTGGCTGCTGCGGTGGATGGCGTGGTGGCCGTGGACAACCGCCTGGTTGTCGATAAGAACAGCTGATCAACCCCGGGGAGCGTCCCTGATGAGGGCGCCGCTTCCCATCATTCCCAGGAGCTTTCCCCATGAAAATCGCACACGCCCTTCTTGCCGTCGCCGCCACGGTATCCCTCGTTCAACTGACCGGTTGCGCCGTTGCGCGCGACCAGCAGACGGTGGGGGCTTACGTCGACGACGCCACCATCACCACCCGTGTGAAGGCTCGCTTTGCGGAAGACAAGACCGTGAGCGCAACCGCCCTCAGCGTTGAAACGCTCAATGGCACGGTGCAACTCTCCGGCTTTGCCAAATCGAACAGCGAAAAATCCGCAGCCGAGACCCTCGCCAAGGGTGTTCCGGGTGTGAAGGGTGTGCGCAACGACATCGTGGTGCGTCCTTAACACCTGAGCCTTGTCATGTAGGACCCTGCCTACAGACGCGGCATCACACCTGGAGGAAGCTCGGGGCGGGAAGTGCGGCTTGGCCGCGCACACCCGCCCCGAGGCGTTTACAGTCTCGTTTTTTCCATTCACTGCACCGAACTCCCCACCTCCCCCATGGCGTCACTGAGAACCTTCATCGTTGAAGACAACCCGGTGATCTATGAAAACCTGGTTAGCACTCTGGAAGAACTCACCAACGTCGAAGTGGTGGGTCGTGCGCTGGACGAACGCAGCGCGACCCAGTGGTTGCAGGGTCAGGGTGCATCGGTCGATCTGTTGATCATCGACATCTTTCTGCTGTCCGGCTCGGGACTGGGCGTGCTCAAGGCGGCTCAGGAAGCCGGACTGAACGCCCGTCGCGTGGTGCTCACCAACTACGCCACACCCGATATCCGTCGCCGCTGCGAAGTGCTCGGCGCCAACCGGGTGTTCGACAAGTCGCATGAACTGGAAGACCTGATCGACTATTGCGCCCACGTTGCCGACGGCGCCCCCACCACACCCGGCGCACTCTGAGTTGGAAGTCGTGCAGAAGCGGATCAAGTCGTCGATCGAACGGGTGGCGCGCACCCGCTACGTCATGCCCATTGTGCTGGCGCTGGCTGTGATCACCATTGCGGTCAACGAAAGCACTTACCAGCACTCTCGCAAGACCCTGGAAACGGGCATCACGCTTTCCGACGCACGCCTGCAGGCCCAGCGCACGCTGCAGGCGCTGACCGATGCGGAAACCGCCGCTCGCGCCTACCTCATCAACGGCCAGGAGGTGTACCGATCGGACTACCGGGAGGCCATTCAAGCCTTGAACGTGGCGCAGGATGGCGCGTTTCAATACATCGCCGATGCCGATCCCCGGCGCACCGTGTCGGTGGACGCCGTCAGGCAACGGATTCAGGAACGCGTGGACGCGCTGGAAGAGTGGATGACCACCACCGAGCGCGGCCAGCGCACCCGCGCGCACGTGATGGCGAGCAGCGACCGCAGCCGTCAGGCGTATGTCGAGCTCCGGCAGGAGTTCGACCATGTGCTCGAACGCGCATCTGCGGTGCAGCAGTCGGCGCGGCTCTCGCTGTTCGACGCCATGATGCTCAACCGCCTGGCCTTGCACGTGCTGGTGCTGGTGGCGGTGATGGCGCTGATGATGTTCATGCGCCAGTTGCGCGAGAGCGATGAGCGCAAGGCGCGCGAAAGCCAGGTGCTGGAGCAGGAGATTGCGGTGCGCACGGCCGAATTGCGGGAACTGGCCGGCCACCTGGTAAACACCCGCGAAGACGAACGCGGGCGCGTGGCGCGTGAGCTGCACGACGAAATGGGCGGACTGCTCACCGCGATGAAACTGGAAATGGCCCGCCTGCGGCGTGTGCCCGAACTGCCCGCCGTGGCGCGTGAGCGCCTGAGTGGCATCGAGCAGCGGCTCAATGAAGGCATTGCTGTCAAGCGCCGCATCGTGGAGAACCTGCGGCCTTCTTCGTTGGACCAGCTCGGTCTCATCGCCGCGCTGGAGGTGCTGTGCCAGGACGTTTCCAGCAGCCTGGGCATTCCGGTGCTGCCACAACTGGAAGCCGTGGAACTCGACCGGGATGCCGAACTGACGGTCTACCGCGTGGTGCAGGAATCGCTGACCAACATCAGCAAGTACGCGCAGGCGCGCCAAGCCTGGGTTTCACTGATGCGACAGGAAGGCCAGGCGCGCCTGCTGGTGCGCGACGACGGACGGGGTTTCGACGTGAACCAGGTTCGAGCCGGCCACCACGGCCTGCTGGGGATGCGCGTGCGCGTGGAATCACACGCGGGCAAGCTCACCATCACCAGTTCACCGGGCCAGGGCACCCGCGTGGCGGTGGAGCTTCCGCTGATGCCGATGACCCCGCCGCAAGCGCCTGAGCCATCGGACAGTCTGGATCAAACGGGTGCTTCACCCACCGCCTGAGCCTGCCCAGGGCGACGCCGCGCGGCGGCTTCACTCAGTGCGTAGGCCGGCAGCGCGAACACCAGCGGCAGCAGGTAATAGATGGCGCGGTAGACGAGCACCACCGCCAGCACCTCGGAGACGGGCAGAGTGTCTGAGCTCAGGGAAGCCGCGAACACCGCCTCGAGCACACCCAGGCCTGCCGGCACATGCGTGAGCACACCGGCAACCGCCGCCAGCAGAAAGGCGCCCAGCACCTCCGGGTAGTCGACGCGGCCTGCGAACAGCGTCCAGACAATGGCGCCGATCAACAGCCAACTGGTCCCACCCATGAGCGCCTGCAGCAAGGCCAACCGGCCGGTGGGCAGCTCCAGCACGTGCCCGCGCACGGACAGCTGGCGCTTTCTTGAAACGAAGCAGAGAACCACGTAAGCCACGGCCGCCAGCACCATGGCCGCACCCACAGCGCGCAGCAGCAAGTCACTCGACAGCCAGGTTTCGGACAGGCGTGGCGGCGTCCACACGAGCACGGCCCCCGCCACCCACAGATAGCCCAGCCAGTTGGTCACGACGCTGTAGGCAATGATCTTGCCCACGGAGGCCGCAGGCACGCCCCACCGGGTGTAGAGGCGCAGCCGCAACGCGAAGCCGCCCACCAGTGAGCCGAAGTTGAGGTTGAAGGCGTAGCTGATCGCCGCTGTGCCCAGGCTGCGACCCGCGGTGAGTCCGGAGCGGGCCAGGCGACGTCCGATCAGGTCGAAGCTGGCGTAGAGCGTGTAGCTCAGTGCGGCCAACACAACCGCCAGCACCAGGTGGGTCGCTGGCATCGCTTGCACCGCAAACCACACCGCCGACCAGTCCACCGTTCGCGCCTGACGCGCCACCAAGCCGAGCACAAGCGCCGCCAGCACCCAGGGAAACACCTTTCGGGCCCAGCGCCACAGCGTTTGCAGGCGCGTCGTCACGCGGCTTCGTCTCCCATCGACACCACGCGGGGTGGCCGTGCAGCCATCTTTTCCATCCACACCGGAAAGCGCCGCAGCGCGTGGAACACCACGAAGCTGCGCACGGCAATCCAGGCCGAGCGCAGTTTGCCGGGCACCGGCCGCTCCACGAGGCTGCAATGGGCTTCCATCAACTGCTCGATGCGCCCGCGCAGGTAGCGCGCAAAGGCCTCGTCGCGCACCACCACGTTGGCCTCCAGGTTCAGGCTGAGGCTGGTGGGGTCCAGGTTGCTGGAACCCACGGTGGCCCACCGGTCGTCGATCACCGCGACCTTGG
>SXGT01826666.1_pt1 | contig 16506 bp, 9 predicted proteins | sample 3176221 | NCBI WGS metagenome assembly SXGT01 (sample SAMN11356862, study PRJNA531348) | freshwater metagenome | isolation source: freshwater sample F1-120 | place: China: Fuxian Lake, Yuxi | collected 2017-12-25 | reverse complement strand
GATGGGCCCTGGTTACGGCGAGGGGCATTTTCGCCCCGGATCAGTCGTACTGAATCAGGCTGAAGGCCTCATGCGGGGCGATTCTTTCTCGGCCGCCCAAGAACTTAAGTTCAATGGCAAACGCACAACCCACGACCGTTGCACCGGTTTTTTCAACCAGCCGGCAACAGGCATCGATCGTGCCACCGGTTGCCAACAGATCATCGACCAACAGCACGCGCTGCCCTGGCGTCATCCCGTCCACATGCATTTGCAGCGTATCGGTGCCGTATTCCAGGTCGTACTCGAAGGTGTGCGTTTCATAGGGAAGCTTTCCTGGCTTTCGCACCGGCACAAACGATGCGTTCAATTCCAAAGCCAACGGGGCCGCGAAGATGAACCCACGAGCCTCGGCCGCGGCGACCGCATCAATCGGCTGTCCACGGTAGTGGCTGGCCAGTTGATTGATCGCCTCGCGAAACGCCGCTGGCGCAGCCAAGAGCGGCGTTATGTCACGGAACAAGATGCCCGGTTTGGGAAAGTCGTGTATGGTCCTGATGTAATCGGCGAGATTCATGGGCGGGAGTATATCAGACTTCCGCGTAGTGATGAAGCCGCGACCGTGGGTCGCCACGGCCAGGCAGTGTTTTACATTCGGCAGCCTGGTAGGGCCGGCTGTGCCGGCCGTGGATGAGAAAGTTGCGCGAATCCGGCCGGCACAGCCGGCCCTACGGCGGATAACTGCCTGGCCGCGCGGTGGTCGCGGGCACACGCGCTCTACTGCCCCGTTTCCAGGCCGATTGCCAGTTTGCCGAGCGCTTCGGTTTCGATCTGCCGGACGCGTTCGCGGGTCAGCCCCAAGGCCTCACCAATTTCCTTGAGCGTGCGCGGCTCGTTGTCGTCCAAGCCGAACCGCATCCGCAGCACGGTCGCCTCGCGGGGATCCATCGTTTCCAGCATTCGCAGCACCTGGACCAGATTATCACTGTCGACCATTTCCAGGTCCGGGCTCTTAATTCGGTCGTCGGTCACCATCTCGTTCAGCGACCAGCCATTTTCCGGCTGATCGGTCTGCGGCGTGCTGTTGTAGATGCGAATCGCTTTCTTGATGATTGGCAGCTTCTTTTTCTGCAGGCCCAGCACGCGGGCAATCTCTTCCGGAGTGGGTGTCCGGCCCAGTTCTTCGGCCAGTCGGGCGGTTGCCCGCCGCCACTTGCTGAGCAATTCAACCATGTAGGCCGGAATGCGAATCGTCTTGGCCGTGTTGATGAGCGCCCGCTTAATCGATTGCTTGATCCAGTAGCTGGCATACGTGCTGAAGCGGGTGCCAATCCCGGGATCAAAGCCTTCAACGGCGCGCAGCAGACCAAGGTTGCCTTCTTCGATCAGGTCTTGCAGACCGAGGCCCTTGCCGGTGTAACCACGGGCAATGTTTACGACCAGCCGCAGGTTGGCCCGCACCATGCGATCACGGGCTCGGGAGTCACCGCGTCCGATCGCTTCGGCCAATTCCTGTTCGTCGCTGGCCGAAAGCAGCGCGGTTTCGTTGATCTCCCGCAAATAGGTTTCCAAGGGAGTCTGGACCGCGGCGGAAGGTCGGCGTCGTGTGCTCGGCATAGGCGAGTGTGCGGAGGATTGTGGTAGCCGCGTTCCAAGCGCCCCAGGGGCGCGACGCGTTCCATTGCGGCATCTCAACAAAGAGAGCGAGTGACTGAACAGACAAGACTATCGTCGCGGGGGATTGCTTCGCTCCACGCAACGTAAAACCTGCCGCCGTGCGCAGATTGTTTGCGTCGTTAGCGACGTAGCGATGAAAGCGACAAGGCCGGAAAGATCAGCCGGCGGCGCTGGCCGGATGCGTTGCAACCATCACAACTCATGCCACTGTGTGGCGGCGGCTGTCCTGCAGCGGCATTTCACGGCTGCAAGTCGGGAATGCCAATTGCCCGACCATAAGCTGCCACAAGCTGATTGGGTGTCGATTGGTAGGAGTCCTTCAGGCTCTGCTCCCACGTCTTGCCTTGCTTAATGCCGTCGATAAAGTCGGCGTATTTGCGCTTGTCGATGCCGATCAGAAAACCGGTCAGGCTGGAAGCCATGCCGTAATGCACGCCCTGGATCGGGTTGGCCGAGAACAAACCGTTCAAGCTCCGTGAGGCTTGCATGAGCTGAAACGCCTGTTTCTCTTTTCTCTGGACGGTCGTGCTGGTCGGAACCAGCGCCTGGCCGATCCACTCGGCCATGCCTTCGTTGACCCAAGAAGGCATCTCGACCATGGTGCGGTAGCGAAAGACGAAGCCGTGGCTCGTTTCGTGCACGAGCATCTGGCCAAAGTCGTTCGGATCGTGGCCGCGGTAGCACGAGATCACCACCCTGCCCGTCCCAGACTGGTGGCAGAGGCCGTAAACCCCTTCGATCGAACGCACCTGAAAGAACTGGGCCTCGAACGCCTGAAACTGCGACTCCTGCATGAACGCCACGACCAGGCACTTGCCGCGCCAAATGGTGGCGCCTTTTTTGATGCGATACATGCCGCACATCATGTCGTGCATCTTGTCGAGGCTGGTGGCATACGGAATGACCTGATTGCGCGGCATGTTCGAAAGAAACATGAAATCGTGCGTCTCATAAAGTTCCATGCCGGGAATAAGCTGCTTGATTTTGGCGATCATCTGCTCGTGCTCCTTCACGGCAGCGGCATGTTCCTGCGGCGAGAGATTTTCCCACACGGGAACCTTATTCTCGCGGGCCACGGCCAACCATTTGGCATCTTCCTCGGCTGCCGCCCGAGCTTGCTTCGTGGCCGCGGCCTCTTTGCCGGAGCGCCTGTCGGGCTTCGCGGCCTCGTAGACCATTTCGCGATCGATCGAAAGCGAACGTATCGAAGCAAAACTTACGGTGATCGTGCGGCCTTGATTGGCGTCTTGAATCTTGAGCGTTTTGGGCCGGCCTTGGGGATCGCGCGTGACGCTGAGCAACTTGCAGCGCAGGAACGACTTGCCGGTTTTCAGCTCAACGTCCAGCCGTGCCTGCTTGGCTGCTTCGAGTCGTTGGGTAAGCCTTTCTGGCGACGTGTCCTCAGCGGCCGACTGTGCATCGGCGGATTCGGCCGGCTGTGCCTGGACCGCTGCCGTCCGGCAGGCAAGGCAGCAAGCGGCTACCCAAAGGGTTGCCAGAGGTGGAATTTTGAGGTGGGTCATCGGTGCTGCAGGGTGGGACCTGCGCAGCACAGGCCCGCCATCCTTCGGTCCGCTTCACCGATGAACGGGCGCTGCCGCCAACGCGCACATCTACTTGATCAGTGGGCCGCTGCTGTTGCCTACGCCCCCTTTGAGTTCCGTCGGTGGCGCGCCCGGCGAAGCTGAAGCGGCGTCCGTCTCGGCGTCTTCCTCGGCCCAGTCGACGCGCTTGCGCGAGAGACCGATCTTTCGCTCGCCGGCGTCGACGCGCAGCACCTTGACTTCGATCTGGTCGCCGACCTTCACGATCTCCTCGGGATTCTCGACCTTGTGCTCGGCCAGCTCTGAAATATGCAGCAAACCTTCGAGACCGTTTTCCAACCCGATGAATACGCCGAAGTTGGTGATCTTCGTCACGGTGCCCGTCACCAACTGGCCCGGCTGATACTTGCCGGGAATATCGGTCGCCCACGGGTCGTCTTCCATTTGCTTGAACCCCAGGGCGATACGGCGCCGCTGTTGATCGACCGAGAGGACTTTGCACTCAATCTCCTGGCCCTTCTCAACCATCTCGCTGGGATGGCTGATTTTGCGGGTCCACGACATGTCACTGACGTGCAGCAGGCCGTCGATGCCCTCTTCAATTTCGATAAACGCGCCGTAGTTGGTCAGATTACGGACGGTGCCTTTGACGATGGTGCCCGTCGGATAGCGATCGACCACCTTGTCCCAAGGATTGGTCTGGGTCTGCTTCATGCCGAGCGAGATTTCTTGTTTGTCCTTGTTGATGCCCAGCACGACCACTTCGATCTCGTCGTCGATATGCACCAGTTCATTTGGATGACTGATTCGCTTGGTCCAGGACATTTCGCTGATGTGAACCAGCCCCTCAATGCCTTCTTCCAGTTTGACGAAGGCGCCATAGCTCATGACGTTGACCACCGTGCCCTTGAGCACCGTGCCAATCGGGTACTTGCCTTCGACCGCATCCCAGGGGCTGGGCATTTTCTGCTTGAGGCCGAGCGCAATTTTTTCCTTTTCGCGGTCGATGTGCAGAATCATCACCTCGACTTCCTGATCGATCGAGACCATTTCGCTGGGATGACCGATGCGGCCCCAGCTCATGTCGGTGATGTGCAACAAGCCATCGATCCCGCCCAGGTCGACAAACGCGCCGAACTCGGCGATGTTCTTGACCACGCCTTTGCGCAACTGCCCCACTTCCAACGTGCTGAGCAACTGCTGTTTCTTCTCGGCCCGTTCGCTTTCAATGAGCGCCCGGCGGCTGACAACGATGTTGTGCCGCTGGTCGTCGATTTTGAGCACGATGCACTGGATGCTTCGGTCGATATAATCGCCGATGTCGCTCGGCCGACGAATATCCACCTGGCTGGCCGGTAAAAACACGTTGACGCCAATGTCCACCAGCAACCCACCCTTGATCTTCCGCAGCACTTTGCCGGTGACGATGTCTCCCTCGTGAACCTTGTCCATCACCTCTTGCCAGGCGATGGCTTTCGCGGCCTTCTTTTTCGAGAGCGTGATCATGCCGCGCGACTCTTCGGTGCGGCCCATCGCGTCGTCGACGTCTTCGATCAGCACGCGGACGATATCGCCCGGTTTCGGCGGCTCCTCATCGTCATCCCATTCATTGCGGGGAATAATGCCTTCGCTTTTGTAGCCGACATCAACGAGCACAAATTCGCCGTCCGTGCGAAGGATTCGGCCTTCGATAATCTTGTTGACCGTAAGCAGGGCGCTTTCGCCCCATTCGAGCTCTTCGGTCGCGATGCCGCCCATCGCTTCCTCCAAGTCTGCGTCCCAGTCTTGTTTCAAATCAAGCCCGCGAATGAGAATGCGATTGACCATGTGATATTAATGTGCTGTGTTCATCCGCGAAGAACTGCGCGGACCCCAACAGAAGTCAGAGGACTCGCGACGACCGGCCCGCCGCACGGCGGGCACCCTCGGTCCAAGCGAAGAACCCGTCAATTTACCAAACCATGGGCGCCCCAGTAAGGCCTATTGGGAACCATTCCCACGGCCTCAGTGAACCGCCGTAGGGCCGGCTGTGCCGGAGTTGCGTAGGGCCGGCTTTGCCGGCCAGAGTTGAGCGAATTCGCTATGCACGGCTGGCAAGAGCGGCGGCCGGACATGCCGACGGCCGGCACAGCGGGCCCTACCTGTCGCCGAGCGTTCGACGGAGTTGCGTAGGGCCGGCTTTGCCGGCCAGAGTTGAGCGAATTCGCTATACACGGCTGGCAAGATCGGCGGCCGGACATGCCGACGGCCGGCACAGCCGGCCCTACCTGTCGCCGAGCGTTCGACGGAGTTTGGCCGCACGACCTGTACGATCGTTACGACCGCGTGGGAGTTGACGGATCTTCGCACCGCGCCGGTCAGCAAAACTTCTTTGCGTCCGGCCGAGTGCTAGACTTCCCTCGGGAGAATCCGCGCGCACGCGTCTTGCTGATTGGCACTCATGTTTCTCCCAGGCAGATTGCACCGCCCAAGGAATCTCGTTTGGCGAACGGGCAGGTCGACGGCCGAAGAAAGCCGATGCACTCGTGTAGTCGTCGCGCCCCCGCGTGACAAACGTCAGGAAGTACGATCGGGCAAGGACGCGCCCTCGCCATTGGTTGGACGCGCGTTATGTTCGATGAGCGAAGTCTGAAACTCGATCTGTTTGCGCTCGGCTTGTTGGCGGCAACGCTGTTTATTGGCCTTTCGCTGGCCTCATACCATCCGGCCGATCCCCCCAGCGTTCTGGTCTACCCGCCGCAAGGCAACACCAGCAACTGGTGCGGCGGCTCGGGAGCCCTTGCCGCGAGCACCCTGTTTCAGGGCTTCGGCATCGGGGCCTATTACATGGTCGTCTCGATGGCCGTGGTCGATGTGTTGCTGCTTGCCAGGCGTAAGGTCAATGATCCCATTTGGCGGGCTATCGGCTGGATGGCGTCGCTGGTGGGCATGACCACGCTGGCTGCGATGGCCGCCAGCCCGCTGTCGCCCGGTCCCGTGATCGGCGCGGGCGGATATTTGGGCGCGACGGGGCGCGGTCTTTTGGAATTGAACTTCGCCAGTGCGGGCGCGTTCATACTGACCAGCGCGGTCACGTTGGGCGGACTGATGATGTGCACCGACTATCTGTTGTTCCGCGCGATCGCGCGATTGTTCAAAGCGCCGCTGGCCGGCGTGAAGCAAGCCGGCGGAGCAATTGCCGCAGCATCCGCCGCCAAGTCCGCCAGGAAGACGGCCAAAAACGACATCGACGGCGGGCCTGCCGACACACGGCTGAATGTTCGCATCGCTGGCAGAGAAGTGAGCAAAGACCCCCGGCCCGTGCCTGCGCCCCCAACGGCGGAAGCGATGCATGAAGTTCCGGCCGATGCCGAACAGGGCGCCGAACCGGAAGCTGGCGCCGTCCAAGGCGATCAGGCAGAGGCGGACGACCCCATCGCGGAAGAAGCCGCGAAGCCAGGTCTTGGCTCGCGATTGGCCACCGCCCTGCGCATCAAAACCCCGCCCAAGAAGTCCGAGCGCGACGAAGTCATCGAGGAACTCAACGCAGCCGTTGTTGCCGAACATGAGGCCGACGACTACGAACTACCGTCGATTGACATGCTCCTGCCGAGTGAATCCGCCTGCACCGACGAGCTGGAGAAGGACGTCCGACGCAAGGCAAAGATCCTGGAAAAGACCTTCCTTGATTTCGGGTTCCGCGTCAAAGTCGTGGAGATCGAGACGGGCCCGGTGATCGCGCAATTCGAGGTGGAGTTGGAAGCCGGACTTCGCCTCTCGAAAATCACCGGTCTGGCCGACGACCTGGCGATTGCGCTGCGTGTGCCCAGTGTCCGCATCGTCGCGCCGATCCCTGGCAAGAACACCGTCGGCATTGAAGTTCCCAACAGCGAACGCCAACTTGTCCGCATCCGCGAGGTCATCGAAGAAAGCTGCACCAAGACCTGTAAAATGCGGATTCCAATCTTCCTTGGCAAAGACGTGTCGGGAAAACCTCTGGTCGTCGACCTGACCACGCTACCACACTTGCTGATTGCCGGCCGCACGGGCACGGGCAAAAGCGTGTGCTTGAACACGCTGATCGTTTCGATCTTGATGACGCGTCGGCCCGACGAAGTGAAAATGCTGATGATCGACCCCAAGATGGTCGAACTGAGCTGCTACAAGAGCCTGCCGCATCTGATGCACCCGGTGGTGACCGACATGCGCAAGGCGGAGGCAATTCTGGCTTGGGCCGTCGAGAAGATGGAAGAACGCTACGCCCTGCTGGCCCGCGCCGGCGTACGGCATATCACCAGCTACAACCAGCTTGGCGAAGAAGAGCTGATGGACCGGCTGCAGCCCGAGACCGACGATGACCGAAAAAATATTCCCACGCATTTGCCGTTCATCGTGATCGTGGCCGACGAGATGGCCGACTTGATGATGACCTCCGCCAAGGAAGTTGAACAGCACATTATTCGTCTCGCCCAAAAGAGCCGCGCGGTTGGCATTCACCTGGTGCTGGCCACGCAAAAACCAACCGTGGATGTGATCACCGGTCTGATTAAATCGAACCTGCCGGCCCGCATCGCGTTCCAAGTGGCCAGCCGCACCGATAGCCGCGTGGTGCTCGACGAAATGGGGGCCGATAAGTTGCTGGGCAACGGTGATTTGCTGTTTTTGTGGCCCGGCACGAGCATGCTGCTTCGCGGCCAAGGCACGTACGTCAGCGATGACGAAATCAACGCCGTGGTGGCCCACGTCAGCCAGAACGAACAGCAATTCGTCACCGAACTGGTGCAGCTCAAGGCGAAAGAGCCGGATGGCGAGGCGAGTGGCGGCAAACTACCCAACCGCGATGAGCTGTACGAGGGCGCGGTTGACGTGGTTGTTCGCGAGCGTCGCGGCAGCGTGTCGCTCTTGCAACGGGCATTGGGCATCGGCTACGGCCGTGCGGCCCGACTGATCGACTACATGGCCGAGGACGGCATCGTCGGGCCGTACAACGGTTCCAATGCCCGTGAAGTGTTAATGACTCCGGAGCAATGGTCCGTGATGCAAAACGGAGGCGAGGCCCCCGTCGCAGCACCGGCGCCCGCACCCCGCTCGCATCGAATTCAGGTGGCGCCCAAGTCCCCGCCGCGCGTGCTGGATGACGAGCTGGAAAGCGAGTTGCAAGACGAGCTTTCCGACGAGGACGTCTCGGAAGAAGACGAGCAATCGCCGTTCGACGCCACAGCAGAGGAAGCCCACCGCGAGGAGTATCGCGACGCGGTGTAGGCCAGGTAGGCTCTCCGAACAGGGTGCTCTCCGGGCCGGGGACTTTCCGAGGCGGGGCGTTGCAACACCGGCGCCGTTGAAATTCACGGGCCGGAGACGGGCACCTTTTGCCGGCGAATTTGCGCGAGGTGCATCGTCCTGGTGGCTGGTTGGCCAAAGTGGTTCCCGGGAAAATGTGCCTGCCCCACCTCAATTGGCCCGAAAACGGTTGCGGCCGCGTCGCGCCGCTGCCAGCCTTCGCGCGGCGCTTTACATGCGTCCGCGCAGCTCAGCCACCAATCGTTCTGCCAATCCGCCCGACTTGTGGGCGCTGCGGGCAAATTGTCGCCATGCCCGCTGGTGGTGGCGCAAGGCCACAAATGCGACACGGTGAAAACGAACTTTGTCCACGTCGATGACGAAGAGCCGTCCGGCTTCGCCGACAATGAAATTCTTCAGGTTGGAGTCTGCGAGACTGACCCGCATATCTCTCAGCCGACACCAGAATTCGACAAGCTGGTCGCGGATTGCTTCGACCAGGGGACGTCCGCTTTCTTCGTCACCACCGAGAAATGATCGCAGGGTTTGGCCTTCGAGATAGGGATACATCAGGTACGAGTCACCTCGAAATGGTCCGCAGCGGTTTTCGACACAGGCCACCGGCCGTGGCGTGGCGATGCCGGCGTCCGCAAGTTTCTGCGCTGCCAGCCAGGTGGATCGAGCGCGCGACCTCACGATATTCTGTTTGAGCGCGTGACGAAGGGTCGGCTCGACGTAGTGCTTGACCACAAAATGCTGGTTCCGCCAGCGAAGCCGAACCGTGCTCCGAGCGCCGACCTTCCGCAACGTCTCGCCTTGGGTAATCACCGAATGCGGCGCTCGCCAGAGGGCTTCCGCAAGGTCGTCGGGCAGGCTGACGCAGAGGTAGGCAACGCGCGACCAGCTTCTGCGCGTTTGCAAATCGCCTGAGGCAAGCGACGGAGACAGGCACATTTTCCCGGGAACCACGTTGGACAACCTCCTGACCGAACGGTGCGCCTCTCGCGAATTCGCCGGGAAAATGAGCCAGTCCCCGGCCCGTGAACGGTTACCCTTCGCGTAGTCCGATGCGTCTCTATTCGCCTTGGGAAAGCATGCTTCTTGAGCGATTTTTCCGGTTATGGGGGGCGGCGCGTTTATATCGGCCCTGCGGGCCTATCCGGCTCAGTTGACATGATGCTGTAACCTGCGTACCTTTGCAGAATTGGGAAATTGAAAGGCTTGGTACATGTTGGCTAGCTCCGTGGTTCGCCCGATCGTCTGCGCCGTCGACTGCCAGGAGGAAGGTCGAATTATGATGGCTGTTTTTCCACGGCCTTAGCGGCGCACAAGCGGTCTTCCACCGAAAACTTGCAGCCCTGAGGCCCGAAGGCTTCAGGGTTTTTTTATTGCTTCAAGCCCCGGAGATGGTGATCCTTGGGCTTCATGGAAAGTGCGAGTCATGCGACACATACAGATTTACGACACCACGCTTCGCGACGGCAGCCAGGGGGAAGGCGTGACCTTTTCGCTCGAAGATAAGCTGCTCATCAGCGAGCGGCTGGATAGCCTGGGCTTCGATTTCATCGAGGGGGGGTATCCACTTTCGAATGCGAAGGACTACCAGTACTTTCAGCGCGTCAAAGCGATGAAGCTGAGGCACGCCAGGCTGTGCGCCTTCGGCATGACCCGCCGCCGCGGGCTGCGCTGCGAAGAGGACCCGGGCATGAAGGCACTGCTGGAATCCGGGGCGAGTGTGATCACGATCGTCGGCAAGACGCACGATTTTCACGTGACGGAAGTGCTGCGAGTTTCACTCGAAGAAAACCTGGCCATGATCGCTGAATCGGTTCGCTACCTGCGCGAGCAGGGACGCGAGGTGCTTTACGATGCCGAGCATTTCTTCGACGGCTGGAAGGCGAATCCCGGGTACGCCGCCAGATCGATTCGGGCCGCCGCGGAAGCGGGAGCGATGCTGATCGCCCTCTGCGATACGAATGGTGGTTCACTGCCCGAGGAAATATCGGCACTCACGGCAGAGGCGATTACTGCGCTTGTGGATGTGCCGGTGGGCATTCACGTACACAACGACTGCGAGCTGGCGGTCGCGAATTCGCTGGCGGCGGTCGATGCCGGCGCGGATCAGGTGCAGGGCACGGTGAACGGCTTCGGAGAGCGCTGCGGCAATGTCGACTTGATTCCCGTGATCGCGAACCTTGCGATCAAGAAGAAGGGCTACAAGGTGCTTGGCGGCAACGGCGTGACGCACCTCACGGAGTTGTCGCGGTTCATGTACGAAACCGCCAACCTGCGATTTCGCGACAATCAACCGTTCGTTGGCTCAAGCGCTTTTGCGCACAAGGGAGGGATGCACGTGCACGCGGTCGCCAGAGCCACAAGCAGCTACGAGCACATCAACCCAGCCCTTGTGGGCAACGAACGCCGCATCCTGGTGAGCGAGCTCTCGGGCCGGTCGAACATCGCAGCGCTGACCGCCGGGCACAATCTGCCCAACGATCCCAAACTGATGGAAAGAATTCTCGCACGGGTCGTTGAATTGGAGAGTCAGGGATATCAGTTCGAGGCGGCCCAAGGTTCCTTTGATCTGCTGGTCCGGCGCGTGGCAAACATGTTTACGCCGCACTTTGAGCTGGTCACTTATCACGTCAGCATCGAGCGAGAACGATCGGGCGAACTATCGACGGAGGCCACGGTGAAGCTGCGCGTCGGCGATCATGAGCGGCATGAAGTGGCCGATGGCGACGGCCCGGTGAATGCCCTCGACGCGGCCCTGCGAAAGGCCCTGCACGATGCCTTTATGAACCTCGCCGACATGCAGCTCGTCGATTACAAGGTGCGAGTCATCAACAGCGAAGCCGGCACCGCGGCAGGCGTCCGCGTGACGATCGAAAGCCGCGACCAGCACGAAGTCTGGGGCACGGTCGGCGTGAGTGAAAACGTGATCGAAGCAAGCTGGATCGCGCTTTCCGACAGCTTCGAATACAAGCTCTGGAAGGACGAGCGTTACGCCGTTAAATAGCTGCGGGCGGGCCCACCCGCAGCTATCCGCGGCAATCACGTCTGTCCGACATGGCTGTTGACCAACATGCCTCTTGCGCCGTTAAATACTTCGCATGATCGACCTTCCCAAAACCTACGACCACCGACAGGCCCAATCGCGCTGCTATCCGTTTTGGCTCGAAAAGGGTTACTTTCACAGCGAGCCAGATCCAAAACGCAAGCCGTTCACGATTGTCATCCCGCCGCCAAACGTAACAGGCGCCCTGCACCTCGGCCATGCCCTCAACAACACGCTGCAAGACACGCTGGTTCGCTGGAAACGGATGCAAGGCTTCAACGTGCTCTGGATGCCCGGCACCGATCACGCGGGCATCGCCACGCAAGCGGTCGTGGAAAAACGGCTGCGCGAAGATGAGCAGCTTACGCGGCACGATCTGGGCCGGGAGAGGCTTGTCGAACGCATCTGGCAATGGAAAGACGACTACAACCAACGCATCCTCGGCCAGTTGCAGCAGATGGGTTGTAGCTGCGACTGGCAACGTACGCGATTTACGCTCGACGACCAGTGTGCCCGGGCGGTGCGACAGACGTTCTTTCGGATGTTTCAGGGCGGGCTGATCTATCGCGGCAAACGGCTGGTGAATTGGGACACGTTCTTGCAAACCGCGGTCAGCGACGATGAGCTGTTCCACGAAACGATCGCGGGAAAGTTCTGGCACTTCCGCTATCCGGTCATCAATCCCCGGCCCGGTGAACCGACACATGTGACGATCGCCACCACGCGGCCCGAGACGATGCTGGGCGATAGCGCGGTGGCCGTGCATCCCAACCCAGCCGCCGCGCTCGACCAGGCCGAGCAGGAATTACGGGTGAAGCTCGCCGCGGCGGCCGCGAAAGACAAGCCGAACCTTCAGACGCAGATCGATGATTTGGCCGAGCGTCGGCGTTTGTTGCTGCCGACCCTGCTGGTGCTGCGTGCGATGGCGAAGGACGGACGGCAGTTGATGTTGCCCCTATTGAATCGGCCCATTCCACTGGTGGCCGACGCATGGGCCAGGCCGGAACTCGGCAGCGGATGCGTGAAAATCACGCCGGCCCACGATTCCAACGATTACGAAGTGGGCAAGCGGCAATCACTGCCGATGATCAATATTTTGAATCCCGACGGTACGCTGAACGCGAACGCGGGCCCTTACGAGAAGCTCAGCGTGGCCAAGGCGCGGGTCCGCGTGGTGGCCGATCTGGAATCGCTGGGACTCTTGGAGAAAACGGAAGACCGCGAAATTGAACTTGCCCACTCCGACCGCAGCAAGACGCCGATCGAGCCCTATCTCGCCGATCAATGGTTCGTGAAGATGGACCAGCTTGCGCAATCGGCGATGGACGCCGTAACCGACGGCCGCGTGCAGATTTTCCCGGCGCGCTATGCCAAGAGCTACCTCGATTGGCTCGGCGAGAAACGTGACTGGCCCGTGAGCAGGCAGTTGTGGTGGGGGCATCGGATTCCCGTCTGGCACGCAACGGAGAGCACCTCGGAAGCGGCACGTGGCCGGGTTCATGCTTTGGTGCAGGCGTTTCCAGGCAAAATCGCCGCACATCCCTCCACGAGCTTGCCAGCACCGCAAAGCGATGCAAGGCTCGCGGATCTTGTCACGTACGGACGGGTGGCTCTGAGCGATGACAGCCAGGCGATTCAACGCGAACTGGAATCCCTCGGATACGTTCAGGATGCCGACGTGTTGGACACCTGGTTCAGCAGCGCACTTTGGCCGCACAGCACGCTGGGCTGGCCGGAGGAGACGCCGGAACTGAAATACTATTATCCCACCAGCACGCTCATCACCGGCCGTGACATTATCACGCTCTGGGTGGCGCGGATGGTGCTGACGGGACTCTACAACGTAGGCGTTGTGCCGTTCCATGAGGTATTCATCCATCCGAAGATACTCGATGGTTACGGCGAGACGATGTCGAAGTCGAAAGGCAACGGCGTGGACCCGCTGGATGTGATCGACAAGTTCGGGGCCGACTCGTTGCGGTTTGGCCTGGCCTACATGGCGACCGAAACGCAGGACGTGCGGATGCCGGTGGAGTTTGAGTGCCCGCACTGCCAAACGCTGATCGAGCAGACCAGGAAGAACCGCGTGCAGCCGCGCGTGGAATGCAAGAAGTGCGGCAAGGCGTTCAGCACGCAATGGGCCACCAGGCCGGAAGATAAACTCTTGCCGCGCGGGGCGGTGGTCAGCGAACGGTTTGAATTGGGGCGCAATTTCTGCAACAAGTTGTGGAATGCGTCGCGGTTCGTGCTCATGAACCTGGAAGGTTACACGCCGGAGACAGTCCAGGACGCAGACCTGACGTTGGAAGACCGCTGGCTGCTGAGCCGCTTGAGCACGGTTTCGCAGCAGGTCACCGACGCGCTTGGTAAGTATCTGTTCGCTGAGGCGGCTCGCGTGCTTTACGACTTTGCGTGGAATGAGTTCTGCAGCTTTTATGTGGAGATGGCCAAGCCGCGCTTGCAGGATGCGGCACAGCGCCCGACGGCGCAACGCGTGCTCGCGCACTCGCTGGATGGGCTGCTGCGATTGCTGCACCCGATGATTCCGTTCATCACGGAAGAAGTCTGGCAGTTGCTGGCCAGGATCGCACCGGAGCGTGGCCTGGCTAAACCGCAAGCGGCTGTTGAGAGCATCATGGTGGCATCCTGGCCCCAACCCGAGGCCCCGCGACTGGATCCTGAGATCGAAGCGAGATTTGCGCGGTTTCAGGAGCTCATCGGCGGGTTGCGGGAAATCCGCTCGCGGCAGAACATTCCTCCGCGCGAAACTATTCACTTTGTGGCCCGTTGCGACGCGGCCACAAAAGCGCTCTTGGCGCCGATGGAACCCTACTTTGCGTCGATGGCCGGGGCCCAAGCCGACGGCTGGGGTCCGCAGGCGGTTTTTCCGGCAAACGGGGCGACGTTTTCTGGTCACGGGATCGATGTGTCGGTGGATCTTGCCGATTTTTTGGACATTGCGGCCGAGATTGCTCGGCTTAGCAAGGAGCTCGCCCGTATTCAAGGCGCCATGCATGGCAAAATGCAACAGCTCGGCAACGAAAAGTTTATGGAGCGCGCCCCCGCGGACGTAATCGCCAAGGAAAAGGGGGCGTTAGCGCAGCTTCGAGAGCAGGAAAGCTCAATCCAGGCGGCTCTCCAGGAACTGCTTGCAAAAACCTGACCGAGACTAGCGTCGCGCGGCTGCCGGGTTTTATAATTCGAGATGCGACAATGCACTTCTCGAATGAAGAGGGCTCCGTATGCCGGTTCACATGGAGTTATCGCGGATCATCATCAGCGAGATCAACGATCAGCAGGTGATCTATCTGAAGGAAGTCGAGGGGAACCGCACGTTCCCCATTCTGATCGGCATCTTCGAGGCCACCAGCATCGACCGCCGCGTGAAGCACTATCAGTCGCCACGACCGCTGACACACGACTTGCTGGTGAACATCGTCGACAGCATGGGGGGCGAGCTGCAAGACGTGGTGATCAGCGAGCTGCGCGAGCACACGTACTTCGCCAAGCTGCGCGTACGCAAGGATGGCGAGCTGATCGAGATCGACAGCCGTCCCAGCGACGCCATCGCCGTGGCCGTCACCTGCGATCCCGCCCTGCCGATTTACGTCAGTGAAGACGTGCTGACCGATGTGCTTGGCGATAAAGAGTGACTTTCCATAACGCCGCGACCATGGGTCGTGCCGGCAGGACCAACGCTCACGGCTTTATGCACGCGCACCTCATCGCATCGCATCGGCAAACGCCTGTTGCAATCCTGCCAAGGCTTCGTCGCCGCGCTTGCCGTCGACCACCACGTTGACCCGCACTTCGCTGGTGTTAATCATGGCCACGTTGATTCCCAGCTTCGAGAGGCAGTCGAATGCGCGGATCGCCACCTCGGTATGGCTTCTCATGCCGATGCCGCTGATCGAGAGCTTGGCGACCTGGGGACTGCTCGAAACGGGACCGCATTGCTTCGCATCGGCGATTTTCGCAAGTAGCGCAAGACAGGCCGCTGCCTGATTGCTCGGCACGGTGAAGCTCAGCGTTGCACGGCCGTCGTGGCCGGCGCTTTGGATGATCATGTCGACAAAGATGCCGGCCTCGGCCACGGCCTCAAAAATCGCCGCGGCGATGCCCGGCTGATCGGCCACGTTGGTGATCGTCATGCGGGCTTGCGTATCGTCGAGTGTGATCTCGTCGATGGTCAGGCCTTCCATTCGCTGCAGCCGGTCGACCACCGCCACGACGTCGCTCTTGCGATGGCGACTTCTGGTGTAATCGAGTTCCGATATTGCGCCGGCTGGCGCCTTGTCGAGTCCAAACGCCTGATGGACGGCCCGCAATCCCGGCAGACCATCATGCTTGGAAACAAGCACCGAGATTTTGATTTCGCTGGTGGTGATCATCTGAATGTTGACCCCCGCGTCGGCCAAGGCGCGAAAAAACTTTCGGGCAACGCCCGTTTGTTTCGCCATCCCCAGACCGACCACGGAGACCTTTCCCACGTTGTCGTCCTGCGTGACGCCATGGGCGCCAAGCTCCTGGGCCGCTGCATCGAGCGCTTGCAGGGCCGCGGGCAGTTCGTCGCGCGGCACCGTGAACGAAATATCCGCCAGCCCGTGATCCCCCACTATTAGCACTATCATGTCGACGGAAATCGTGCGATTTGCCAGCTTGCTGAAAATCGCCAGACTCGTGCCCGGGCGGTCGGGTACGCCGCTGATGGTGACACGCGCCTCGTTTTTCACCAAGGCTGCGCCACCCACAGGCATATCGGCGGCCTCCGGATCTCCCTCGATCATTGTGCCTGGCACGTCGCTGAAACTGGATCGCACATGCACGGGCACCGCGAATTTCTTGGCGAATTCGATCGAGCGATTGTGCATCACGCCGGCGCCCAGGCTGGCAAGTTCCAGCATTTCGTCATAGCTGATCCGCGGAACCCGACGCGCCTCGGGCAAAAGTCGGGGATCGGTCGTGTAGACGCCATCCACATCGGTGTAG
>SXGT01176572.1_pt1 | contig 16507 bp, 10 predicted proteins | sample 3176221 | NCBI WGS metagenome assembly SXGT01 (sample SAMN11356862, study PRJNA531348) | freshwater metagenome | isolation source: freshwater sample F1-120 | place: China: Fuxian Lake, Yuxi | collected 2017-12-25 | reverse complement strand
GACCCCCCGCGCGCCCCCCGGTGACGTCCGCGTGCGCACCGCGCGGTCGCTGGCGATCGATCGCGCCCTGGTCGTCGAGGTCGGCATGTACGGCTACACCCGGCCCGCCGACGCCACCGGCCTCAACGACGCCCACGCCCGCTACCGTGACCCGGCCGCGATCGCCGCCGGCGACTGGGTCGCCCACGACCCGGCCCGCGCCGCCACGCTACTCGACGAGGCCGGCCTGGCCCGCGGCCGCGACGGCTGGCGCCGCTTGCCCGACGGCTCGCGCTGGCAGGTGTCGATCCAGGTGCCCGGCGGCTTCTCCGACTGGGTGCGGGCCACGCAGGTGATCGCCCGCGGCCTGCGCGCGGTCGGCGTCGACGCGCGCATGAAGGCCCACGACTTCAACGCCTGGTACGAGCAGGTCCAGGATGGGGACTTCGCGCTGGCGATCGGGTGGGCCGAGCCGTACCCGACGCCCTACGGCTACTACCGGGCGATGATGTCGACCGAGACCGTGAAGCCGGTCGGGGTCGCCGCGCCCGAGAACTGGCATCGCTTCGGGTTGGCCCGCGCCGACGAGCTCCTCCGCGGCCTCGAGGTCACCGCCGATCCGGCGGAGGAGCTGCGCCTCACCGCCGAGCTCGAGCGCCTGTTCGTCGCCAGCGCGCCCGCCATTCCGCTCTTCCCCGGCCCGCTCTGGGGCGCGTACAACAGCACGCGTTTCACCGGGTTTCCCGACGCGGGCGACCCCTACGCGCCGCTGTCGCCAAACCTCGCGCCTCAGGCGCTGCTCGTACTGACCCGGCTGGAGCCGCGATGACGTACCTGCTGCGGCGCCTGGTCTTCTACCTGCTCGCCGCGTGGGCGTCGGTGACGCTGGCGTTCGTGATCCCGCGGCTCATGCCCGGCGATCCCGAGGCGACGATGTTCGCGCGTTTCCACGGCAAGCTCGATCCCGAGGCCATGACCGCGCTGCGCCGCACCTTCGGCTTCAGCGACGAGCCGATGTGGCGCCAGTACCTCGACTACCTCGGCCACGTCGCCACCGGCGACCTCGGCACATCGGTGAGCTACTTCCCGGCCCGGGTCGGTGACGTGATCGCAACCGGCATGATCTGGACGCTCTTCCTTGCCGGCCTGGCGGTGGTCCTGAGCTACGCGCTGGGCACGCTGGCCGGCATCCTGGCGGCGTGGCGGCGCGGCCGCTGGCTCGACGCCGTCGGGCCGCCGCTGCTGGTGCTGCTCGGCGCGTTCCCGTTCTTCTGGCTGGCGATGCTGCTCCTGTTCCTGTTCGGCTACACCCTGGGCTGGACCCCGGTGCGTCATGCCCACGACAGCCAGGTCTCGCCGGGCTGGACGCTCGGCTTCGCGTGGAGCGTGATCAGCCACGCCGCGTTGCCGGCCATCACCATCGTCGTCGCCACCGCCGGCAGCTGGATGCTCGACATGCGCAACACGATGATCGGCATCCTCGGCGAGGACTACATCACCATGGCCCACGCCAAGGGCCTGGCGCCCCGGCGGGTGATGTTCCGCTACGCCGCGCGCAACGCGCTCTTGCCCAGCGTCACGTCGTTCGGCATGGCGCTCGGCTTCGTGCTCAGCGGCTCGCTGCTCACCGAGATCGTGTTCTCGTATCCGGGCCAGGGCTACCTGCTCATCCAGGCGGTACGCAGCCTCGACTACCCGCTCATCCAGGGCCTGTTCCTGACCATCACCCTGGCGGTGCTCGCCGCCAACTTCCTCGTCGATGTCGTCTACGTGTGGCTCGATCCGCGGGCCCGCAGCCGAGGGGCACCGTGAACACGTTGAGGGCCCTCTTCCGCCACCGGCGGGCGCTGTTTGGCTTCGCCACGCTGATGGTGTTCGCGCTGGTCGCGCTGGTGGGACCGTGGCTGGTCGGTGACCCGGCGGCGCAGGTGGCGCGGCCGCTGTCGCCGCCGTCGTGGTCGCACTGGCTCGGCACCACCGGCCAGGGCCAGGACGTGCTGGCCCAGACCGTCGCCGGCGCCCGCACCTCGCTGGTCATCGGCTTCACCGTCGGGCTGGCCCAGGTGACGATCGGCGCCCTGGTCGGCACCACCGCGGCCTACGTCGGCGGGCTCTTCGACGACGCCTGCACGCTGGTCATCAACGTGTTCCTGATCATGCCGGGCCTGCCGCTCATGGTGATCGTCGCCGCCTACCTGCCGACCGGCTCGGTGACCATCGCGCTGGTGCTGGTCGCCACCGGTTGGGCGTGGAGCGCGCGGGTCATCCGCGCCCAGGCGCTATCGCTGCGCGACAAGGACTTCGTGCTGGCCGCCCGCATCGGCGGCGAGCGCCCGCTGCGCATCGTGGCGTTCGAGATCGTGCCCAACATGACGTCCCTGCTCACCTCGGCGTTCATCGGCGCGACCATCTACGCGATCGGCGCCGAGGTCGCGCTCGAGTTCCTCGGCCTCGGCGATGTCAGCCATGTCACCTGGGGCACCAACCTGTACTGGGCGTCCAACGACTCGGCGCTGCTCACCGGCGCCTGGTGGACGTTCGTGCCGACCGGCGCCTGCGTGGCGCTGGTCGGGTTCGCGCTGGCCATGATCAACACCGCCATCGACGAGGTCGGCAACCCTCGTCTGCGGGCCGAGCCGGCCTACGACGCGGCGCTCGCGCGCGCCGGGTTGAGGCCGGGGCTGTCGACGCCGGTGCTGCGGCGGGAGGTGCGCTGAGATGACGATGATGGAGTCGGACCAGCTCTTGCGCGTGGAAGACCTGCGGGTCGAGTACCTCACCGAGGCCGGCCGCGTCCGCGTCGTCGACGACGTCTCGTTCAACCTGCGCCGCGGCGAGATCCTCGGGCTGGCCGGCGAGTCGGGCAGCGGCAAGACCACGATCGCGCTCGCCATCCTCCGCCTGCTCAAGCCACCGGCGGTGATCACCGGTGGCAGCGTCGTCTTCGAGGGTCGCGACCTGCTCTCGCTGGGAGAGGTCGAGCTCCGCCGGCTGCGCGGGCGCAAGATCGCGCTGGTCACCCAGAGCGCCATGAACGCGCTCAATCCGGTGCTCTCCATCGGCGAGCAGCTCGCCGATGCCATCAGGGAACACGAGCGCGTCGGTCGGCGGAGCGCCCTCGAACGTGCCCGCCGCCTGCTCGACCTGGTCGACATCGACCCCGATCGAGTGCGCAGCTACCCGCACGAGCTGTCGGGCGGCATGCGGCAGCGGGTCGTGATCGCCATGGCCATGGCCCTGTCGCCGTCGCTGGTGCTCATGGACGAGCCCACCACCGCGCTCGACGTCGCCGTGCAGCGCGAGATCCTGGCTCGCATCGCCCGCCTGCGCCAGGAGCGCGATTTCTCGATCCTGTTCATCAGCCACGACCTGTCGATCCTGCTCGAGCTGTGTACGCGGATCGGCGTGCTCTACGCCGGCCGCCTGGTCGAGGCGGCGCCGGCGCGCCGACTGCTCGGCTCGCCGCAGCACCCCTACACCGGCGGCCTCATCCGGTGTTTCCCGCACGCCGATGAAGCTCCGGGACCCCGGCCGCGCCTGGTCGGCATCCCCGGCGCTCCGCCCGATCCACGCGATCCGCCCCCGGGATGCCGGTTTCACCCACGCTGCGGTCAGCGCCTCCCGGCGTGTCAAAGGTCGGCGCCCGCGCTCACCACCGTCGCCACGGATCACGAGGTCGCATGTCACCTGACTCGCTCCTGAGTGTCTGCAACCTCGGCAAGACCTTCTCCGTCCGCGAGGGCCTGCGCACGCGGAGGCTTGCCGTGCTCGCCGACGTCTCGTTCGAGGTCGAGCGGGGCGAGGCGGTGGCCCTGGTCGGCGCGTCGGGCAGCGGCAAGAGCACGTGCGCCCGCATCATCACCGGGCTGGTGGCGGCGTCGGCGGGTCAGGTCCATCTGCGCGGCACCGTGCAGATGATCTTCCAGGACCCGTTCGCGTCGCTCAATCCCGTCCACACCGTCGGCTATCACCTGGTGCGGCCCGTCATCCGCCATCGCAAGGCCCGTGGGCGCGCCGCCGTGACCGCGCGGGTCCACGAGCTCCTGACCTCGGTCGGGCTCATGCCGGCCGCCGAGTTCGCGGCCAAGTTTCCGCACCAGCTCTCCGGCGGGCCGCGCCAGCGGGGCGCCCGCGCCCGCGCCCTCGCGGTCGAGCCCGAGCTCATCGTCGCCGACGAGCCGACCAGCATGCTCGACGCCTCGATCCGGATCGGCGTGCTCAACCTGCTCCGCGACCTCAAGGAGCAACGCGGCATCGCGCTCCTGCTCATCACCCACGATCTGGCCAGCGCGCGTTACCTCGCCGATCGCACGTTGACCATGGAGGCGGGCCGCATCGTCGACGCGCCCGCCGAACCGCTCAGCGCGTCAGCGTGACCTTCTGCAGGCCGCGCGGGCGATCCGAGTCGAGCCCCTTGGCCATGGCCAGGGCGCGGGCCCACATCTGACCCGGCACCACGGTCACGATCGGCGACAGCCACTCGGGCACGCCCGGGGACAGGCGGATGCCGGAGGTGGCGCGGGCCAGCACGTCGTCGCGATCGGAGAAGGCGATCGTACGCGCGCCGCGGCCATCGAGCACCGCTTGCAGCGCACCCACGTCGTCGGAGGCGTGTCCCGCCGTCGCCACCAGCACGACCGGGAAGCCGTAGTCGAGCATGGCCACGGGACCGTGGAGCAGATCGGCCGGCGAGTACGGCTCGGCCAGCACGTAGCTCGTCTCCTTCATCTTGAGCGCGATCTCGAAGGCCGTGCAGTAGTTGAAGCCGCGCCCCAGCACCAGGAAGCGGCCAGCGTTCATGTAGTGCATCGCGACTTCGGCGATCCCGTCGCAGGCGCCGAGCGCGGCCTCGACGGCCTGGGGCACGAGCTCGAGCTCGGCGCCGCGCCGCTCGTCGCCGGCCAGCTCGACGCTGAGCATGGCCAGGAGCAGGAGCTGGTTGGTGTAGGTCTTGGTCGCGGCGACCGCATGCTCGGTGCCGGAGGCGAGCAGGAGGTTGTGCTCGGCGGCGGCGGCGAGCGGCGAGGTCGCGTCGTTGGTGATGGCCAGGGTCACGCCGCCTTGCCGACGCGCCTCCTCGATCACGGCGACCACGTCGGGCGACTGTCCCGACTGGGAGATGCCGATGGTCAGCGCGCGACCGAGCTGCGGAGGGGCGTTGTAGAGCGTGAACAGCGACGGCACCGCCAGCGCCACGCTCAGCCGGTTGAAGGCGCCGAACACGTACTGGGCGTAGCGGGCGGCGTTGTCGCTGGTGCCGCGGGCCGCGATCACCACCCAGGCCGGGTCGAAGGCGCGGATCCGCGCCGCCACCTCGCGCACGTCGTGGCGACGCATGGCCAGCAGCCGGGCCAGTGCGCCAGGTTGTTCGTCGATCTCGCGGAGGAGCTGGATCGCCACGATCCAGGTCTGCCAGACCCGCGGGCCGCCGGAAAGGCCAGAAGCGCCCCGGAGAAAAAGTGCGCATCGGTCTGACCCGAACCGGCCGCGCACACCCTCCCTACCTCCGTAGCGTGACGACCATGAGCATCTACCCCCGACCGTGGCCCTGGCCACAGCGCCTCTCGGCGCTGATCATCGTCGCTGGAGCCGTGTTCATCACGGCCTGTTCGCCCGGCCCGGGCGGCGGCGGCGACGGCGGTGGCGACGACGACGATGGCCCGATCGACGCATGTCCGTGTCCAGACAGCGGCGGTGGCGGTGGCGGCGATGGGGGGATGACGGGATGCAACAGCGGCTCGGCGGGCGCGGCCCAGCCCTTCGGCAACCACGCCCGCCCTTACGCGCCCGGCACCATCCTGCCGTCGAACCACTCGCAGGCCCAGCTCGACGACGCGGTCCGCGACGTCTACGACACCTGGAAGTCGGCGTACGTGAGGTCGGGTTGCGGTAGCGGCCGTTACTACATCCTGAGCGGAGGCGGGCACCAGACCGTGAGCGAGGCCCACGGCTACGGAATGCTGGTGACGGTCTTGATGGCCGGTCACGACCCGCAGGCCAGGACCATCTTCGACGGCATGGTTCGCTATTTCCAGGATCATCCGTCCGAGATCGTGCCGTCGCTGATGTCGTGGGCCCAGGGGTCGTCGTGCCAGAACACCAACGGCGCCAACAGCGCCACCGACGGCGATCTCGACATCGCCTACGCGCTCCTGCTCGCCGACAAGCAGTGGAGCTCGGGCGGCGCGATCAACTACCGCGAGCTCGCCGACGAGGTCATCGACGGCATCCGCAACGGTGAGGTCGACAGCGGCGCGCGCTTCGTCCAGCTCGGCGACTGGGCGCGCGACGGCATCCACGGTCGCGCGACCCGGTCGAGTGACTTCATGCCCGCGCACTTCGAGAGCTTTGCGGCCGTCACCGGCGACACCTCGTGGCGCCAGATCCGCGATCGCAGCTACACCATCATGCAGAGCGTGCAGGCCGGGTTCGCGCCGCAGACCGGTCTCCTGCCCGACTTCATCGTCGAGGCCGCGACGTCGCCGGCCCCGGCCAGCGCCGGGTTCCTCGAGGGCAACAACGACGGACGCTACGCCTACAACGCCTGTCGCGATCCCTGGCGCATCGCCACCGACTTCGTGCTCACCGGCGACAGCCGCAGCAAGACGATGGTGCAACGCATGACCACCTGGATGAAGACCCGCACCGGCGGCGATCCCGAGAACATCCTGCCCGGCTACAACCTCAACGGCAACGGGCTGGGCGGCACCTACCTCGACCTCGCCTTCGTCGCGCCCTTCGGCGTGGCGGCGATGGTCGACGCCGGCAACCAGAGCTGGCTCGATGCGATCTGGGACGTCGTCGTCGCCAACGGCGGCGGCGGCTACTACGCCGACACGATCGCGATGCTGTCGCTCATCACGATGAGCGGCAACTGGTGGTCGCCGGAGGCCGCACCCTGCCCTTGAGCACCTGGCGCATGCGATGAACGGAGAAGATGTCGTGTCCTGGCTCAGCAACCTGCAGAACGCGTATGCGATCCACAACGTGATCGCGCACCGGCCCGAGCTGCCGGTCTACGTGATCCGCGACGGCGCGGACGGCCTCGAGTGGATGGACCTGTCCGATCCTCGTGATCGACTGAAGCCGTTCCACTTCGAGATCTTCTTCGGCAAGGAGACCGCGCGCGACGCCCACTACCGGGCGGCGCTCGACGAAGCCGCGCGGACGCAGCGGCCGGTGTGCCGGCAGATCTTCGGCTTCTGGGACCTCTTCTACCCGCTGCCCGATCCCGGCACGCGCGCCTTCCTCTACGTCGGCCAGTTCTACCGCGAGGCGCCTGACTGGGAGACGCTGAGCGCGCAGTGGCGGCAGATCACCGGGCAGGAACCGACCAGCGCCAACACCGACTTCGTCCACTTCGTGCGCATGGCGCTCGAGCTGCCCATCCTCGAACCCGAGCTCTTGCACGCCTACGAGGAATTCCTCGGCCACTACGCCGAGTTCCTCACCGACCGTGAGGAGCGGGCGACCATCCAGGAGCGCATCGACCGCATCAACCGCGAGACCCTGTCGAGGCTGTGGCCGATCGAGACCTGGGTCGAGAGCGCGATCGATCCCGACAAGTTCCGGCTCACGCCCTGGAGGCTCGACGGCAAGCTCGCCGACTACATGAAGGAGGGCCTGGGCATCGGCCGGTTGCCCACGACCGCGCTGGCGCTCATGCCGCTCGACTCCCGCAGCGCGCCGCTCGACTGGGTGCAGACCCTGGTGCGCAACGCCCGCATCCAGCGGGCCTGCATCGGCTTCGCCCGCGAGCAGCCCGAGACCGCCGCCACCCATCTCGCCGACTACGGGATCTCGCTGATCACGTCGGCGCGGTCGAGCAAGAACCTGGCCCGGGCCCGCCTCGAACTGCGCGAACACGCCCAGAAGTTCCAGGCCTTCGTGAAGGAGCGTTTCGGCGTGCGGGCGGTGGTCGGCATCGGCACGACGCTGGCACCGGGGGCACCGCTGCACGAATCGCACCGCGAGGCGGTGCTGGCGCTGCACATGTGCGCCCAGCTCGAGCGCGACGTCCTGTTCTTCGACGAGCACGGCGGCCGCAGCGAGTTCCGCTACGCCGAGCTGCAACGCGCCGCCACCGCGCTGTCCGGCGCGTTCGATCGCGAGCACGCGACCGAGATCAAGCTGGCCAGCGATCGCTACGTGCAGCTCGTCCTGCGCTACTCGGGCGAGCGGCTCGAGGTCGCGCGCAGCCAGTTCCTGGCCACCTTGTTCCAGCTCTGGAACGGCGTCCTGCGCCGGTCGCCGATGCAGCACGAGGCCCGCGACCGCTTCGCCAGCGACCTGACCCGGCGGCTCGAGGAGGCACCGGCGATGTACCAGGTGATCGAGGCCTTCAAGGAGGCGCTGGGCCGGCTGAGCTTCGTGTCGTCGAAAGCGTGGCAGGGCTCCAACGTGATGCGGCTCGAGGCCACGCTCCAGTACCTGCGCGAGAATTTCGCGGAGGCGCTGCCGCTGCCGCTGGTGGCGCGCAAGGCCGGCTTCTCGGTGCCGACCTTCAGCCGCGTGTTCCGGCGCGCCACCGGCACGTCGTTCCTGACCTACGTACGCTCGATCCGCGTCGAGCACGCCAAGAACCTGATCGTGACCACGCCGATGAGCATCGATCAGGTCGCCCAGGCCTGCGGGTTCCAGTCGCAGCACCACCTGATCCGCTCGTTCAAGAAGACCACCAACCAGACCCCCGGCGCCTACCGGAAGGCCCACGCGTCGGTCTACGAGAACTGACCGCGCCGAGCTCGTCGTCGGGCGAAAGCGACCATTCGCGTGATGAAAAGCGGCCGCACGCCGGCGCCGGCCCCGAGCAACATGCTCCGGGTGCTCGAAACGTCGCGCTCTCGATCGACCGTCACGGTGCTGGCCGTGGTGATTCTCTCCGCGTGCTCCGGGGCGCCGCCCCAGGGCGTCAAGACCGTGGTCATCGGTGACAGCGCCGCAGCCGGCACACCGGCGCCGGCGGTGCCCGGCGGCAACGTGCCGGCCGTCAAGGTCGACACCGTCGGCTTCCCGGTGGGCTGGCGCAAGATCGTCGTCTTCAACGTGGCGCCGTCGGGCGCGGTGGTGAAGGACGAGGCCGGCACGGTCGTGCTCAGCGTCGATCCGGCGCGGGTGTCGGCGCGCGGCCTCGATCTGGCCTCGCAGGATCCGGTCTGGCAGGTCGACCTCAGTGATCTCGACGAGCCCGGCCGCTACACGATCGCGGTCGGCGACACGCAGAGCGATCCATTCGTCGTCGCCGCCCGGCCGTACCAGCGGGCGCTGATCGCCGGCCTCAAGAGCTTCTACTTCCAGCGCACGCGCACCGCGCTGGCGATGCCGTACGCCGAGTGGGACGGCGACGCCTACACCCGCAAGGACGTGTCGCACGTCCACGATGACGTCGGCTGGGATCTGGAGAGCTATCCGGCGAAGAAGCACCGCTGGAAGCTCGAGGCTGGCTGGCACGACGCCGGCAACTACGACATGTACGTGCCATCGACGGCGCCGAGCGCGCAGACCCTGCTCCTGGCCTACGAGTGGTCGCCGACGATGTTCACCGACCGCCAGCTCACCATCCCCGAGTCAGGCAACGGCATCCCCGACATCCTCGACGAAACCCGCTGGGGCCTCTTGTGGGTGCTCTCCATGCAGGAGCCAGGCGGCGCGTTCCGTCATCGCGAGGCGGTGATGGCGTCGTCACCGGAGCTGCCCGCCGACCAGGATCGCACCGCGCGCTGGGTGGCGGGGCCGAGTACGGCTGCCACCGCCAAGGCGGTCGCGGTGCTGGCCATGGCGTCGCGCGTGTACCGCGAGCACGACGAGGTCTTCGCCGAGCGCTGCGCCTCGGCGGCGCGGCGAGGCTGGGCCTGGATGCAGGAACACCCCACCCGCGTGGTCGCCGACGGCAAGGGCGCGACCCAGCCGCTGTGGGACGACGAGCCCGGCAACAGCGACGCCGGCGCCCGCATGGTGGCGGCCGCCGAGATGTGGCGCACGTTTCGAGACAGGCGGGCGCTGTCGCTGGCGCGCGAGCTGTTCGACGACGAGGCGGCGACGCCGGCCGAGTTGCTCAAGGGCGCGTGGGCCAACGTCGGTCGCTGGGCCATGTGGCGCCTGGCCACCGACGAGCGTACACCGGCCGACCTGCGCGCCGAGGCGCGAGCGCGCTTGCTCGCCGCCGCCGCGCTGGTGCGCGAGCAGGTCGAGCAGCAGGACGGCTACCGCTGTGCGTCCGAGGTCGGCGATTACTACTGGGCCCACAACTCCAACCTGATGGAGAAGGCCCACGTCCTGGCGATGGCGAGCCGCCTCGATCCCGACACCCGCTGGTATCTCGACGCCGCCCGCGATCAGCTGCACTGGGTGCTGGGCCGGAATCCCAACGGCTTCTCGATGGTGACCCGGGTCGGCAAGGGGCCGTCGCGCCTCTACCACATGGAGTGGGGGCATCGCGAACCGCCGCCTCCCGGGTTCCTCATCGGCGGTCCCAACGGCCAGGAGATGGCGTTCCTGGCCCCGGGCGCGCCGGCCAAGGCGCTGCTGTGGGACAACCCGCAGCCGCTGCGATCGGGCCTGCCCGCCCACAGCCTGTGGCACTGGCGGCAGAGCGATCTCTGGGACAGCGGCTTCGTGCCCGAGGAGAGCTGGGCCAATGGGTGGTGGGCGGTGACCGAGCCCGACATCATCTACAGCGCCAACTTCGTCCTCGCCCTGGTGAGCGTGCAATGAGCGGCGCGACGCGCGACGGGCAGGCGTACTGCCTGAACGACGGCTGGGAGATGACGTCGACGGCGCAGGCCGCGGTCGACGAGATCGGCGCGGTCTGGCACCCGTGCACGTTGCCAGCGACGGTGCTGGGCGTGCTGGTCGAGCGCGGCGTGTACGCCGATCCGTTCGTGGGCAAGAACCTGCGCGACATCCCCGGCCAGGGCCCGGCGGCGCAGAACTTCTCCAACCACCCGATGCCCGACGACAGTCCGTTCGCGGTGCCGTGGCGATTCCGGCGGACGTTCCGTGTGCCGGCCGGTGCGGGTCGCTACCTGCGGCTGCGCTTCGACGGCATCAACTACCGGGCCACGGTGTGGCTGAACGGCGAGCGGCTCGGCGAACCGCTGGTCGGCGCCTACCGGGTGTTCGAGCTCGACGTGACCGACCGGGTGCGCCGCGACGGCGAGAACCTGCTCGAGCTGGAGATCGCCGCGCCCACGCCGTGTGACCTGGCGATCACCTGGGTCGACTGGAACCCGTCGCCGCCTGACAAGAACATGGGCATCTGGCGCGACGTGTGGCTGTGCGGCAGCGGCCCGGTCGCGCTGCGGGCGCCGTTCGTGACCTCGCGACTGGTGCGAGGCGGCCAGCGAGCCCACCTGACCATCGCCGGCGATCTGATCAACCTGTCCCGTGAGCCGCAGACGGCGGTGGTGCACGCGCAGATCGCCGAGCTGCCAGGGCGCGCGGCCCGCCAGATCGTGGAGCTGGCCCCGGGCGAGACCCGCACGTTCGCGATGTCGTCCGACGAGCACGACGCCCTCCTGGTCGACGAGCCGCGGCTGTGGTGGCCGCGCTTCATGGGCGAGGCGGCGCTGTACGCGCTGTCGATGGACGTCACGGTAGGGCACGGCGAGGCCTCGGACCGGGCCGGCTTCGCGTTCGGCATCCGCGAGGTGAGCAGCCGGTTGACCGAGCACGGCCACGCGCTGTTCGAGGTCAACGGCAAGCCGCTGCTGGTACGAGGCGCTGGCTGGGCGCCGGATCTGCTGCTGCGCCGCGATCGCGCGCGTGACCTCGCCCAGCTCGCCTACGTCAAAGCGCTCAACCTGAACACCATCCGCTTCGAGGGCATGCTCGAACGGGCCGAGGTGCTCGAGTGGTGCGACCGAGAGGGCATCCTGGTGATCGCTGGCTGGTGCTGCTGCGACTGCTGGGAGAAGTGGGACCGGTGGGGTGAGCCCAACTACGGAGTCGCCGCCGAGTCGCTGCGCAGCCAGCTCCGGCGAGTGCGGCGCCACCCTTCGATGTTGACCTGGTGGTACGGCAGCGACTTCCCGCCGCCGGCCCGGGTCGAGCGTGCGTACCTGGACGTGCTCGCCGAGGAGCGCTGGCCCAACGCCTGGCAGTCGAGCGCGGCCAACAAGCCGACCGAGCTCACCGGGCCGAGCGGCCTCAAGATGGAGGGCCCGTACGAGTACGTGCCGCCCGGCTACTGGCTCGAGGACACGGCGCGCGGTGGCGCCTTCGGATTCGCGACCGAGATCTCACCAGGCGTCGCGATCCCGCCGAAGGAGAGCCTGGTGGAGATGTTCGGCGGCGACCAGCACCTGTGGCCGATCGACGACATGTGGAGCTTCCACGCCGGCGGCCAGGAGTTCCACACCGTGATGCGCTTCGTCGACGCGCTGAACGCGCGCTACGGCGAGGCGAAGAACGTGGACGAGCTGTGCCAGCTGTCGCAGGTGCTCTGCTACGAGGGCCAGCGCGCGATGTTCGAGGCCTACACGCGCAACAAGTACCAGGCCACCGGCGTGATCCAGTGGATGTTGAACAACGCCTGGCCGTCGCTGATCTGGCACCTGTTCGACTGGTTCCTGCGCCCGGGCGGCGGGTTCTTCGGCACCCGTAAGGCGTGCGAGCCAGTGCACGTGATGTACGCGTACGGCGATCGCTCGGTGGTGGTGACCAACCAGTACGCCGCGGCGTTCCGGGGCCTGGTGGTGCGGGTGCGGATCGTCGACGTGGGGGAGGACGGTGAGATGCTGGAGTCGGTGGTGCCGGAGCAGATCGTGCGCAACGTGGACGTTGCCGCCGATGGCCAGACCGTGGTGGCGACGGTGCCGGCGCAGGCGTGCGCGTTGCGGATCGTGGACCTGCGGCTCAGTGGACCCGACGGGCGAGAGCTGAGTCGCAACGTCTACTGGCTGCCGAAGGTGCCCGATGTCGTGGACTACGCGCAGGCGAGCTGGCTGCACGCGCCGACCGCGGTGCACGCGGACCTGACGGCGCTGCGACGGCTACCGGTGACGACGCTGGACGTGAGTGCGTGCTTCGACTCGCCCGGGCATCGCTCAGCACGACCGGCTCCCGCCGCGACCCCTGAGCCTACCCAGCCCGCGGCCGTGCTGAGCGATGCCCGAGCGTCAGCGTGGACGAGTCGAAGCACGCACTCCGCCGTGAACGTGGACCTGACCAACGTCTCCGACCGCCTGGCGTTCTTCGTCGAGCTGCGTCTTGTCGACGCGTCCGGCGCGGACGTCCTGCCGGTCCTGTGGAGTGACAACTGCGTCTGCCTCCTCCCCGGCGACACGGTGTCACTGCGCGCCTCCGCTCCCTCGGACGGCGCGCTGCCGCAGGATCTCCACGTCGTGGTTCGCGGGCTCAACGTGCCCACGACGACCATCGCCGTGGACCCGGGCCAGGATGTTCGCGTCGAGCCCGATGGCGGGCGCCAGGCGGGAGGTGTTCCCGAGATGATGCTGGATGACGCCCCAGGGCCGGCGGCGGTGCTCGGGAACGAACAGACGGCGCGGATGGTGACGTCGATCGTGGCGGAGTCGGTGTCGCGTCATCCCTGAGCGAGGGTGCGAAACAGATCGTAAAGGCCGCCTGGCAGTGGGTAGGCGAGCCGCCAGGTGATGCCGATCGGGCGGTCGCCCGTGTGGGATTCGTAGATCACCGGCCCGACGTACGCGTAGGGCGCCTCCGGATCGGTGCAGACGAACAGGTGGAACGACCAGCCGTTGGCGGGACTCTCGATGTAGCGACGGCCGCTGGGCCGGGTGACGCTGGCCGCTCCTTGCGTCTCCCAGTGGAAGCGATCGTGACTGATCGCGTAGTCGCGGTACCGCGTGGTCGGTGAGAAGTCGCGGCTCGACTTGTCGAGAGTGACGAAGAGCAGCTCGCGCTTCGACTGCTCGAGCTTGAGGATGCCGCCCTGGGGCACCGAGATCTTCTTGCCCGGCACGATGTGACCCACGGCCGCGCCGATCTCGCGGCGCTCGTACTTGCGATGCAGCGCGAGCGGCCATTCGGGGACGGGATAGACATCGACGGCGGTCGCCACGCCGTCCTCGAGCACCCGGGTCAGCGCGGCCAGCTCACGGGCGATCGCCGGGAACCGGGTGAGGTTGGCGACGCTGGCGTCGGCGGCGCGGAGCACGCCGCGGGCATGGAGCTGCGCATCCAGCATCACGTACCGACGGGCGCCGGAGGCGTCGTCGCCGTTCGGCTGGCCGGAGGTGAGTCGGCGATAGAGCTGCAGGCGAGTCGGCTCGTCGATGTGGCGGAGCCAGCCCAGCCGACGACTTAGTTCCTCGACCTCGTCCGAGTGCGTCGCCACGCCGGCCATGCGCTCGATCGCAGCCCAGCCATGCTTGGTGGTGTAGATCTCGCTCAGCTCGCGACCGGTCTCATTCAGGAAACGCGGCAGCTCGATGGGCCCACCGTGCTGCTGGCTGAGCTCGCGCAGCTCGGCGGCCAGCCGTTGCGCCCCGGCCACCGAGCGCCGCAACGAGGCCAGCACCTGGTCCCGCGCCACGGCGTCGAGTGTCAGGCTGCAGCCGCTGGGGAGGAACGGGAAGTCGTCGCGGACGGCCTGGGCCAGCTTCGCGCGCGGCTGACCGGTGAGCGCGGCGAGAAGGTTGTCGAAGCGGAACTCCTCGCGGTGCTGGCCGATGAAGTCGAGGACCAGGCAGCTGGTCTTCTTCGGGGACAGGCGGAGCCCGCGACCGAGCTGCTGCATGAAGAGGGTCGCGCTCGTGGTCGGACGCAGGAGGAGGATGGTGTCGACGAACGGGAGGTCGACGCCCTCGTTGTAGAGGTCGCACGTGAAGACCAGGTTGACCTCGCGCTCACGCAGGCGGCGCGGCGCGTCGCGGCGCAGGTCGTCCGGTGAGTCGCCGTGCAGCGCGAGCGCCGGCAGCCCGGCAGCCTTGCAGAACGACGCCATGAATTCGGCGTGCTCGACGCTCACGCAAAAGCCGAGCCCACGGACGTCGCGCAGGCGGGTGACCCGTCGCTGGAGCTGGGCCAGCACGAGCCGGGCACGCGCTTCGTTGCCGGTATAGAGCCCGGCCAGCGCTGCGACGTCGTAGCCCGTGCGAGTCCAGCTCACCGTCTGGAGGTTCGTGCCGTCGGCGAGCCCGAAGTACTCGAACGGCACCAGGAGCTGCTGCTCCATGGCGTGCCAGATGCGGAGCTCGGCGGCGACGCGATCGCCGAAGTCGGGGAGGAGCGACTTGCCGTCGGAGCGCTCGGGGGTCGCCGTAAGCCCGACCAGGATCTCGGGCTGGAGGCGTTCGATGACGGCCTGGTACGACGGCGCCGGCAGGTGGTGGCACTCGTCGACGACGATATGGCGCCAGTGGTCGGCCGGGAACCGCGCGCACAGCCCGGCCGCGCTCTGGATCGTCGCGAACACGTGCTCGCCGCGCACGGCCTCGTGGCGGCCACCGTGCAGCTCGCCGAAGGCGGCGTCGTGGAGCACGTGGCGGAAGGTCAGCAGCGCCTGCTCCAGGATCTCCACGCGGTGGGCGATGAAGAGCAGGCGCGGCCGGAGGCGCGCGGCCGCGACGACCCGCTCGTAGTCGAAGGCAGCGATCACGGTCTTGCCCGTCCCGGTCGCGGCGACGACCAGGTTGCGGCGATGACCGAGGGCCTCGCGCTCGGCCTGGAGCTTGTCCAGGATCGCCTCCTGGAACGGATAAGGACGGAGGGTGAGGAAGGCGAGTGCCGAGGATCCGCTCCGGTCGCCGCCGCGCTCGATGCGAAGGGCGTCGGCGAGCCGGGTGCGATGCTCGTCCTGCGCGGGATCGTATGCCTCGAACTCGTCATCGTTCCAGAGGGTGTCGAACGTCCCGGCGAACTTGTCGACGACGTGGGGCAGATCGGCGGCTGAGACCTTGAGCATCCACTCGTGGCCACTGCCGAGCGCGGTCGCCGTGAGGTTGGCGGAGCCGACGTAGGCCGTGGTCAGCCCGGTGTCTCGATGGAAGAGCCAGGCCTTGGCGTGAAGGCGCGTGCGCCGGGTGTCGTACGAGATCTTCACCTGTGCCCCTGGCAGCGCACCCAGGAGATCCAAGGCCTCGATCTCGGTCGTGCCGGTGAACGTGGTCGTGAGGACGCGGATCCGCGGAGCAGTCGGCACAGGCGTGGTGCGCGCGGCGAGCTGTTCCAGCGCCTCGCGGACCATGCGCACGCCGCCGACGGTGATGAACGCTACTAGGATATCGACTCGACTGGCGCACCCGATCTCACGGGCCAGCTCGGAGCCAAGGCCCGGCTCGCCACGACCGCGAGTGAACAGCGTCGAGCTGCCGAGCGGCGTCACAGGCCGCGGCGGCGGCGTGCCCACGTGGACCGAGACCAGCCGGCGAGCCGGCCGCACGATGCGCGCGTCCAGGAGCGGTCCGGAGTCGGTTTCGGTTTCGGTTTCGGTTTCGGTTTCGGTTTCGGTTTCGGTTTCGGTTTCGGTTTCGGTTTCGGTTTCGGTTTCGGTTTCGGTTTCGGTTTCGGGTTAGGTTTAGGTTTCGGTTTCGGTTTCGGTTTCGGT
>SXGT01561053.1_pt1 | contig 16508 bp, 19 predicted proteins | sample 3176221 | NCBI WGS metagenome assembly SXGT01 (sample SAMN11356862, study PRJNA531348) | freshwater metagenome | isolation source: freshwater sample F1-120 | place: China: Fuxian Lake, Yuxi | collected 2017-12-25 | reverse complement strand
CGGGCGACACCGTGCTGGGCATGAGTCTGGCCCACGGCGGGCATTTGACTCACGGGGCCAAGGTCAATTTTTCCGGCAAACTCTACCAGGCCGTACAGTATGGGCTGAATCCCGATACCGGCCATATCGACTACGATCAGGTCGAGGCATTGGCCCGGGAACACCAGCCCAAAATGATCGTGGCCGGATTTTCGGCCTACTCGCAGGTGGTCGACTGGCAGCGTTTCCGTGAGATAGCCGATATGATCGGGGCTTATCTGTTGGTGGACATGGCCCACGTCGCCGGACTGGTGGCGGCCGGACTGTACCCCAGTCCGGTCAACATCGCCGATGTCACCACCACCACTACCCACAAAACGCTGCGTGGCCCACGCGGTGGGCTGATTCTGGCCCGCTCCAACCCCGATCTGGAAAAAAAGCTCAATTCGCTGGTATTCCCCGGCATTCAGGGCGGGCCTTTGATGCACGTCATCGCAGCCAAGGCCGTAGCGTTCCGGGAGGCCTCTCAACCGGAATTCAGGCAATACCAGCTCAATGTCATGGAAAACGCCAAAACCATGGCGCGGCGGTTCATCGAGCGGGGTTACCGGATCGTATCGGGTGGTACCGAAAACCACCTGTTCCTGGTTGATTTGATCGACAAGGGCATTACCGGCAAACTGGCCGATCAGGTGCTGGGCGAAGCCCATATCACCGTCAACAAGAACGCCGTCCCGAATGATCCCCAGTCACCGTTCGTGACCAGTGGCATCCGGGTAGGTACTCCCGCCGTCACCACCCGAGGCTTTACCGCCGCCGATTGCAAGGCTTTGGCTGACTGGATGTGTGACGTGCTGGATGATCCACACGATGCAGCAATAATCGAACGGGTCAGGGAAAACGTGACGCATCTGTGCCGGAAGTACCCGGTTTATGCCGGCTAAGCCGCAGACAGCATGACATTCTCCGCAGACGATATCCGTTTCATGCAGCACGCGCTCCGGTTGGCCGAGCGGGGTCTGTATACCACCACACCCAACCCGCGGGTCGGCTGTGTGCTGGTATCCAATGGCATTATCGTCGGTGAGGGTTGGCATCAGTGGGCCGGTCAGGCCCATGCGGAAGTCGTCGCCCTGGCGGCAGCCGGGGAGCAGGCACGCGGGGCTACGGCCTATGTCACCCTGGAACCCTGCTGTCATCACGGACGCACCCCGCCCTGCACTGATGCCCTGATTGCTGCCGGTGTTGGCCAGGTGGTGGTCGCCATGGCGGATCCCAATCCGCTGGTGGCGGGCAAGGGTTTACAGCGTCTGGCCGATGCGGGTATTGAAACCGCTGGCGGCTTGCTCGAAACCGAGGCCCGTCACCTCAATGCAGGCTTCTGCCAACGCATGACCAGCGGGCTACCCTGGTTACGCAGCAAACTGGCACTCAGTCTCGATGGACGCACAGCCCTGTCCACGGGTGAGAGCCGCTGGATTACCAGTGAAGCCTCTCGCCGGGATGTACACCGGTTGAGGGCCAGGAGTTCCGCCCTGTTGACCGGCATCGACACGGTACTGCAGGATGATGCCCGCCTGACCGTGCGTCTGGATACGGCTGAACCGTTCAAACCGCCACTGCGGGTGGTACTGGATTCCCGGCTACGACTGACCGCAAATGCGGCCTTGTGCCGAAACGAAGCCCCTACCCTCGTCCTTACCACGGCATCCCGGGCCACGATAGCCCGTGCTGGCCTGCCCGATGCGATCAAGGTGTTGCAGGTGACACCCGACCGGGAAGGCCGCCCCTACCTGCCCGAGGTCTTGTCCCTGCTGGCTCAGACAGGCTGCAACGAAGTGATGGTGGAAGCCGGTGCCGGCCTGAACGGTGCCTTGCTGGGCAGTGGTCTGGTCGATGAGTGGATCATTTACCTGGCTCCGGTCATCCTGGGAAATCAGGCACGGGGCGCGTTTCAACTGCCGGACATCACCCGCATGGCGGATCGCCATGAACTGGTACTCACCCAAACCACGACACTGGGGCCGGACATCCGCCTGACCTTATGCCGGAAAAGTTTGCAGTGATTATCCGGATATCCCATAACCTTCTACCGTTTACCCACCATGTTTACCGGCATCATACAAGCAGCAGGCACCCTGACCCGCATTGAACCCCGCGGCGGTGATTCCCGCCTCACGCTGTCCAGTGATTCATTGCCATTCGACACGGTGAGCCCGGGAGACAGTATCGCCGTCAATGGGGTCTGCCTGACCGCTGTCGAACGGGGGGCGCAGTGTTTCACCGCCGATGTCTCCAATGAAACCCTGTCCCGTACCACACTGGGGTGCTGGACGGTTGGCAGGCGAGTCAATCTGGAACTGGCCCTGTTACCCACCACCCGACTGGGAGGGCATCTGGTCAGTGGTCATGTTGACGGCACTGGAGTCGTCATCTCCAAACGCAATGAATCCCGCTCAGTCCGCTTTACCCTCGAAGCCCCCGCCGCCCTGGCCCGCTACCTGGCCGAGAAGGGTTCGGTCACGGTGGATGGCATCAGCCTGACCATCAATGCGGTCGATGGCCCACGCTTCGATCTCAACATCGTCCCGCATACCCTGGCCGTTACCACGCTGGGGGATACCCGGGTCGGTCAGTCCGTCAACCTGGAAGTGGATATTCTGGCCCGTTACCTGGAACGCCTGTTACTGGGAGACCGTGCCGCCGAACCGGGCTGGCGGGACATCAGCCTGGAATTGCTCAAAAACAGTGGATTCATCCGATGAACAGTATTGCAGAGATTATCGAAGACCTTAAGCAAGGCAAAATGGTCATCATCATGGACGATGAAGACCGTGACAACGAAGGCGATCTGGTCATGGCCGCCGAATATACCCGCCCGGAGGATATCAATTTCATGGCTCGCTACGGACGGGGACTGATCTGCCTGACCCTGACCCGGGAGCGGTGTCAGCAGTTACGACTGCCCCTGATGGTCAATGAGAACAAGACACCGCACTCGACCAACTTCACCCTCTCCATTGAAGCGGCCACTGGAGTCACCACCGGCATTTCGGCTGCCGACCGGGCCCGTACCGTACAAGCGGCCGTAGCCCGGGGAGCCAAACCGGAAGACCTGATTCAACCCGGACATATTGTTCCGCTGATGGCGCAACCCGGCGGAGTATTGAACCGGGCGGGTCACACCGAAGCCGGTTGTGATCTGGCCCGTCTGGCCGGGCTGGAACCGGCTGCCGTCATCGTGGAGATACTGAACGACGACGGCTCCATGGCCCGGCGGGCCGACCTGGAAGCCTTTGCCACCCAATACGGACTGAAAATCGGCACCATCACTGATCTGATCCAGTATCGTATTCAACACGAAACCACGGTCGAACGGGTGTGTGAATGTGATTTCCCTACCGAATTCGGACACTTCCGGTTATATGCTTATCACGATCAGATCGATAACCGCCTGCATCTGGCCCTGACGTTGGGACAGGTCGCCGGTGACGAACCTGTACTGGTACGGGTACACGGCCGTAACATGTTACGCGACCTGTTCTGCTCAAGGCGGCAGGATGAAGGCATGCGGCTGCGGGATGCCATGAAACGCATCGCCGAGGAAGGGCGAGGGGCTTTGGTCGTTATCCGCAAGGAGGAAGACGACCGCTCCCTGGTGGAACGCATCCACCAGTATCAAATGGAAGATCACGGCGTGGACATAAAAAATATCCGCGAAGACAACAACCTGGATTGGCGAACCACCGGTACGGGGGCACAAATTCTGGCCGACCTGGGTATCCGTAAAATGAGGGTACTCGGAACCGGCACCCAGAAGAAATACCTGGGCCTGTCGGGGTACAATCTGGAAATCGTCGAACACCTGACTTGTTGAACCATTAAACACTGAACATTTTTCAAATCCATGCGAAATATCAAAACCTACGAAGGACAATTGATCGTCAAGGACACCCGCTTCTGCCTCGTGGCGTCCCGCTTCAACAGTTTCATTGTCGAACACCTGATCGAAGGAGCCATCGATGCGCTGCTGCGTCATGGTGCCGGTGAAGAGCAGATTCACCTGGTCAGGACACCCGGTGCCTGGGAATTACCGCTAGCCGTACAAAAGGCTGCGGCCAGTGGTCGCTATGATGCCATTATCACGCTCGGTGCCGTCATCCGGGGTTCTACCCCGCACTTTGATTATGTAGCCGGCGAATGCGTCAAGGGCATGAGCATGGTATCCCTGCAACATCAGATACCCGTGGCCTTTGGTGTGCTGACCGTCGATACCATCGAGCAAGCCATCGAACGGGCCGGCACCAAAGCCGGCAACAAGGGGGCCGAAGCGGCCTTGTCTGTGATCGAAATGGTCAATTTGCTGGGTAATCTGGCATGAGCATCGCCCAGGGACGCATGTTGGCCCGGCGGGCGGCCCTTCAAGCCCTCTACCAATGGCAACTGACCCGCGATGACCTGTCGGAAATCGAACGACAATTCCTGGAAGAGCGCGAGATGACCCGGGTCGATCTCGCCTACTTCCAGGAACTGCTGCACCGGATTCCGGCAGCCCTCGACCGCATCGACACCGTGGTGCTGGAGTTTGCCGAGCGCAAACTGAGCGAACTCGATCCGGTGGAACGGGCCATTGCCCGCATCAGCACCTACGAACTACTGTACAAACCGGAAATCCCCTACCGGGTCATCATCAATGAGGGCATCAACCTCAGCAAAACCTTCGGTGCGGCTGAAAGTCACAAGTATGTGAACAGCCTGCTCGACCGCATCGCACACCAAACCCGAACCATCGAGATGGCTCGCCAGCAGCACGCACCGGCAGCACGAACTCCCCCGCAGACCTGATAACAAACCCGTGCAGTTTTGCCCTGTCTGACAAGAAAACCGTGATGACAAAACCACTGAGTACGCCTCACATACCGGCCTTTCTGCTGGCAGGCATCATTCACGGGCTGGCCTTGATGATGTTGGGAAATCCGTTACCGTCGATCAGGCCCGGCAAACCCCATACACTGGAAGTCGATTTGAGCGTCATCCCGCGTCCGGCGCCTGCCCGGGTGATGCACCCTCCCGAATCCGGGCCACCAACCGGGCAACCGGCAGCCATCGAGCCACCGGTTTCAAAACCGGTTCAGCCGCCTCGAACGCCGGAAAAAAAACCGGTTCACCGCCTGCCGGACAAGTCCGTGGACAAACCTGCCCCCCCTTTGACCGCCGCCTCGTCAAGGGCAAAGCCAGCAGAACCACCACCGCTCAAACGCCTGACGGCCGATCTGTTAGGCCAACAAATCAGTCAGGTTTCATATGAGATGAGCCGTCCTGCCCGGAATGGCGGAGAGACACCGGGAAAAACCGCCATCGAAAACCTCAAGCTGCCAAAATACAAGACCGCCGCTTACGAACAAGCCTGGCAGAACAAGGTCGAACGCATCGGCAACCTGAATTATCCTGAAGTAGCCCGTAAACGGAGACTGTCCGGTACACTGAAGCTCAGTGTCAGCCTCAAGGCAGATGGCTCCCTGCTGAACGTCAGCATTCGACGTTCCTCCGGTCATGCGGAACTCGACGAAGCCGCCGCCAACATTGTCCGACTGGCAGCTCCCTATGCCCGGTTTCCGGAAGAAATCAGGGCTGAAACCGATGTTTTGGTCATCACGCGAACATGGCAGTTCCTGGATGACTTCCGATTACAGACGACCCCCTGACATTTCGCGTCCGAGACCCAGGATATGATCGAACAGCTAGAAAACCTTACCAACCAGTTCCTGATAGCCATGCCGGGCCTGAATGACCCCCTGTTTGCCCGTACGGTGACGTATGTGTGCCAACACAACGGGGACGGTGCCCTGGGTATCATCATCAACCGCCCCTCGGACATGACCCTGGGTGATGTCATGGCGCAGATGAATATCGAGATCGCGGATGCCGATACCCATGCCATTCCCATCTATCACGGCGGCCCGGTTCACCCTGAACGCGGATTCGTCCTGCACGAACCGATCGGACAGTGGGATTCGACCCTCTACATTTCACCCGATGTCGCCCTGACCACCTCCCGCGACATCCTCGAGGCATTGAGCGTGGGCGAGGGACCGCAACGGGTGCTGATCGCACTGGGATATGCCGGCTGGGTACAGGGGCAACTGGAGCGTGAAATGGCTGAAAACGCCTGGTTGAATACGCAAGCATCGCCTGCGGTGCTGTTCGATCACCCACCGGCCCAACGCTGGAAGACGGCAGCCGGACTTTTGGGTGTCAACATAGGCCTGCTGACCCTGCAGGCAGGACACGGTTGACATGAATAACCCGGACAACGCCACTGAAACGGAAATATCACCCACAACGGAACGCACCAACAGCACCTACCTGTGTTTCGATTATGGCGAGAAAAATATCGGCGTAGCGGTAGGACAACGGGTAACCGGCACGGCTAGCCCGCTCGAAACCATCCGCTATACCAGCAAGGCGGCCCTGTGGAGTGCCGTGGTCAGGCTGACTGAAACCTGGCAACCGGCGGCCTTCGTGGTCGGCATGCCCTATCACCCGGATGGGGAGGAAAACCCCATCGTCCAACCGATACTGGGATTCTGCGCCCAACTGGAACAACGCTTTCAGAGACCGGTATACACCATGAACGAAACCCTCTCGACCCGTGAATCCCGGCAAATTTTCTACCAGCAGCGCGAAAACCCCCGTCACAGCAAACGCTCAACCCAGTTTAGCGATGTCAAGGATCAAATGGCGGCCCAATTGATCCTGCAAACCTGGCTGACCCATACCCCGGAACGTAACGCCGATGTCGTCTGAAACACCACTGAACCCCGATACCTTACTCGATCAACTGGAAGCCGGATTGAAACAGATCATCCGGCAACGGCAACTCGAAGCCCCGGTCATGATCGGCATACACACCGGCGGTAGCTGGATTGCCGAACGACTGCATCAACGCCTGGGACTGGCTGATCCACTGGGCTTGCTCGACATTTCCTTCTATCGCGATGATTTTTCCCAGATTGGCATGCACCCGGAGGTTAAACCCAGCCACCTGCCCTTCCGGGTGGAAGGTCGCAATATCCTGCTGATCGATGATGTGATACACACCGGTCGAACCATACGGGCGGCCCTTAACGAAATTTTCGATTATGGTCGTCCCGCGCAAATCGTGCTGGGCGTATTGATAGAACGCGATGGCCGACAGATTCCCCTGCAACCCGATTGCCTGGGAGGTCGTCTGTCGCTGGGGGCTGGACAGCGCATCAACCTCGGCGGCCCCGATCCCCTGACCCTCAGCCTGACTGCCATTGATTCTGTCCCATGATAAAACCCTGCTCCCCTGCCGCCTGCCTGCAACTGGACACCGATGGCAGACTCCGGCATTTCCTGACGATAGAAGGCCTGAACCGCGAGTTACTGACCCGCATCATGGACACGGCCGAATCCTTTACCAGTGTCACCGAACAATCGGTCAAGAAGGTGCCCCTGCTCAGGGGCAAAACCGTAGTCAACCTGTTTTATGAAACCAGCACCCGCACCCGAACCACCTTCGAACTGGCGGCCAAGCGGCTTTCAGCCGATGTGCTCAACATCAATGTGGCGACCTCTGCCACCAGTAAGGGTGAGAGCCTGCTGGATACGGTCAGAAACCTCGAAGCCATGCACGTAGACATGTTCGTGGTACGGCATGATGAAAGCGGGGCCGCGCATTTCATTGCCCGCCACGTCGCGCCCCACATCAGCGTCATCAATGCCGGTGATGGCTGGCATGCCCACCCTACCCAGGCCATGCTGGACATGTTCACCATACGCCGGGTCAAAGGCCATTTCGAGGGTTTGAAGGTGGCCATTGTGGGTGACATCCTTCACTCCCGGGTGGCCCGCTCCGAAATTCATGCCCTCAGAACCTTAGGGGTAACCGATATCCGGGTAGTAGGGCCGAAAACCCTGCTGCCCACCGACATCGCCAATCTTGGCGTTACAGCACACTGTGACCTGGACGAAGGCATTCGCGGAGTGGATGTCATCGTGATGCTCAGACTCCAGCAAGAGCGGATGAACGGGGCTTTCATCCCCAGTCTGCACGAATACTTCAGCCGTTTCGGTCTGACCGAAAGTCGCCTGGTTCATGCCCACCCCGAGGTCATCATCATGCACCCCGGCCCGATCAACCGGGGAGTGGAAATCGATTCGGTCGTAGCCGACGGCCCTCGCTCGGTCATCCTCCAACAAGTCAGTCATGGCATTGCCGTCCGCATGGCGGTCATGTCCATGGCCATGCAGCCTGCTTACATCACGGAGAAAACCTGATGAGTTCACGTTTGGTCATTGAGGGTGGACGGGTCATCGATCCGGCACATGGAATCGATGCCGTCTGTAATGTCTACCTGGCCGCCGGCCGGATCGTCTCGACCGGCCACTGCCCCGACGGTTTTGAAGCGGATCAGAGACTGGATGCAACCGGCAAGGTGGTCTGTCCGGGCTTTATCGATTTATCCGCGCATCTACGCGAACCAGGGCTGGAGCACAAAGCCACCATTGCCAGTGAAACCCGGGCGGCAGCGGCTGCTGGCATTACCACCCTGTGCTGTATGCCGGATACCCGCCCGGTCATCGATACGGCAGCGGTAGTCAATCTGGTGAAGGACAGGGCCAGGCAGGCCGGCCGGGTAAAGGTTCTGCCGATCGGTGCCCTGACCCGTGGCCTGAATGGCAAGGATTTGAGTGACATGAGTGCCCTGAAACAGGCAGGCTGTCTGGCTGTCGGCAATGCCTACGCGGCGGTAGCCAATCCGCTGGTGCTACGACGCGCCCTGGAATATGCAGCCAGTTACGGGCTATTGGTCATCATCCGCCCGGAAGACCCGTACCTGGCTGACCAGGGCTGTGTGCATGAAGGCGCGTACGGTACCCGGTTGGGATTGCCCGGCATCCCCCATGCCGCTGAAACGGTTGCCGTGGCTGAAGTGCTGGCACTGGTTGAGGAGATCGGGGTGCGGGTGCATTTTTCCCAGCTCAGTTCCGGCCGCGCCGTCAGCATGATTCGTTTTGCCCAACATCAGGGGATTGCCGTCACCGCTGATGTTGCGGCGCATCAATTACACCTGACCGAAGCCTGTATCGAAAATTTCGATCCCCTCTATCATCTGCGCCCCCCCTTGCGCACGGAAGCCGACCGGCTCGCCCTGTGTCAGGGACTGAAGGAAGGTGTTATCACCGCCCTCTGTTCATCTCACCAACCCCATGAACCGGATGCCAAACTGGATACCTTTCCGGCCACGGAACCCGGTATCGCGACACTGCAAACCTTGCTCCCCCTGACACTGGAACTGGTCCGGCAAGGGGTTATCGACCTCATGACCGCCATAGCCGCCCTGACCCATCAACCCGCTCAAATACTGGGCATTGATGCCGGGCACTTGCATCCTGGTGCACCGGCTGATCTTTGTGTGTTCGATCCTCTGGCCGAATGGCGGGTCGATGAAACCACCTGGCGCAGCCAGGGATTCAACACGCCTTACCGGGGGCAAACCCTGCAAGGACGGGTCAGACTGACGCTGATCGATGGGGAACCGGTTTATCCGTGATCCCGTGTCAATCGTAACCGTTCACCCCCTACCCATCCCCTGCTACCTTTTTTAACCACGAAACACAACCGAAGATAAAAAATTTTTTCGTGTGTTTCGTGGTTCACTGCTTTGACTGCAGGCCGCCTATCACCCACTCACTTTCATCCTTCAAAATGACAGACATAATGGTACGGCTCACCCGTGACTTCGATATCGAATGTCGAGTCCGGGGGAATGGTGAAGCTTTGGCCACGACTGACGGATTGCCAATCCTGACCGTCGAGGCGGTAACGGCAGGCTCCGCTGAGGGTTTCCATGATTTCGCCGACACCGGTGTTAAAGGTAAGGGTAGCAGGAAAAATGACACCGATGGTCTTCCGGGAACCATCGGCAAGGATGACGGTGTGACTGACACACTTTTCACCATAGACATTGGCTTGCTTGATGACGGTTACGTTTTCAAAGCGTTGATCGGTTTGTGACACGGGATAAACTCCTGGTTGGTTGGGTTTCGACATGGGGTTTTGCTCATCTGTACGAGCACGGGCGTACCGGGCTTTACTGCCAGAGTAAAACGGTACTTGAACTGGGTGCCATCGCCTCACATCATCTTGCGATAGTCGATGGATAACTTGAGTCCGGCAAATCGACTCGACATCTTGACGAGCGTTTGGGTGTTGCGATCCATATAGAGTTTGGCTTCGGCCTGACGCAGGGATTCATGCTCTTTTGCGGTCGCGCTGGAATCGGCCAGGAAACGGTATACATAGATATCCAGGTCATCTTTTTTGATGATTTGAACGGGCTTACCCAGGGCTTTGACGATGCTGTCCGCACCCGGGGTTGTCGCCGAGATACGGGGCAAGCTCTGATAGTCGACTTTCAGTTGTTTGTGACTGGTCAGTATCGTGCCTTTGCCCAATGAGCGGATGGAGGCTTCCAGGAAGGTCGGCGGGGCCATTTCCAGAAACAGGGGGGAGAAATCCCAACTGCGGAGTTTGTGGTCTTTTCCGAATGTCATTGTAAATACAATTTTATCCGGAGCCGGGTGCGACTCGCCATGGGTGGATTGAGGACTGAAGTCCAAAAACCACTGATAGCCGTTTTGCTGGTTGGCAATACGGCTGGGATTGAGGTGGGTCAAACTGACGAAGTCATGGTCGTACAGTACCGGATGTTTGAAATCCAGAATGAAATGCCCCTCCGTGACCCGAACGGCGAAGTTTTGATCGAAGTCGGACAACTGATTTTTGACCGACAGCAATCGGGTATAAACGCAGGCCGTCAACCCCAGGGCCAGCCACAGCACCAGTAGGCGAAAAACCAACGTTGAGAGGGGGGGATTCATGATTGCAGGGCATCTACGACCTGGCGATGGGTCAGCTCGCTCAGGGTTTTACGATCCTGTCGTTCGGTTTTCAGCGGTTCGCAGAAGAGCACGTCTACAGGAATTTCAGTCAGTGCCATCACTCGCCAGAGATGCGGCAGAAATTCATCGTCACCAATGAAAGGTGCGACGGATCGAGCCTCGTCCCGGTAAGCCACTGCCACTGCCTGAACCCCGACACCGGCATCCAGGGCCGGCTGGAACAGACGTGCATGGAAACGCAGTACGCGGGTTCCGGGCGAGCTGGTGCCTTCAGGAAAAAAAATCAGGAAATGCCCGTTTTTCAACCGGGATGTCATGTCGGAAGCAATCAGGCGGGTGCTTTCGCGGTCACCCCGTCGCAGGAACAGGGTGCCTGTCTGACTGGCGAGATACCCTACAACGGGCCATTCCGCCACTTCGTACTTGGAGACGAAACCGAAAGGCCCCAGTGCGCCCAGTACGATGATGTCGAGCCAGGAAACATGATTGCTGACGATGAGTCCTGGAACGGACAAGGGGGTTCCCTGCTGCCGGATGCGTACTCCCAGTATGGCACAGATGTAAATGCACCAAAGACGCTTGGCGGATTGCAATATCCGCCTGACACTGTCGGGTGCAAAGGGCTTCAAAAGAACGGAGAGGGTGCCTGTAATCAGCAGGCCTGCCAGAAAGGCGATGACGACGCCCGTTGCCCTAAGCAACCGTCGCAGGGTGGGTATCAGAGTCACGGGTTCCTATGAAACGCTTTTCGTAACGGGTTTGCAAACGCTCCAGATCGAGCAGTATGAATACATCCATGCAGTTGAAATCCTCATCCCAGCACGGCTCACCACAAACCCAGGCACCCAGTCTCAGGTAAGCCTGTAGCAGGGGCGGAATGCCGCTTTCGTCCCGTTCGCAGCGTTTCCAGGCAGGAACCGGATGTCGGGGTATGACTTGCAGGGACTGTGATCCCTTTTGATGGGGTTCGATTTGGCGATAAACCGCTTCGACTGCAAAACCACTGGGGCCCGGCGGGATGCTCGCACAGCCCATGAGGTAATCGAAGCGACCGGCCTGGGCGTAATCGGCCAAACCACTCCAAAGGCTTGCAATGACGGCCCCGCCCCGGTAATTTGAATCGACGCAGGTTCTGCCCACCTCAAGAAAACGACCAGGTAACGACAAAACCCCGTTCAGGTTGAATTCGCTCTCCGAATAGAAACGCCCCAGGCGAATCGCCTGGTCGCCACTCAGTAGTCGGGTGCAGCCGATGACCTTGTCAAGGCGCGTATCCATCACCACCAGGTGGTCGCACCAGGCATCCACCTCATCCACATCCAGTCCGGGCGCGCTGGTATGCAGCCTGGCTCCCATCTCCTCGGCAAAGACATGATAACGAAGTGCCTGGGCCGCCTGAATCAGTGCTGGATCCCGGGCAATTACGGTGGTAAATCGGCGCGAATGGGCTTTGATGTCGCTGCTTTGGGGGATTTGCATGGTTAAAAGTCCTGAATGTTGGGGCAAACGATTTAACACGGTAAGTCAGGCAAATGACGTTTAAACGACAACGTAGTAACCATTCGGTGAATGCCCCAGGGTCATGCTAAGAGTAACAAAGTTTGTAGCAGGCTACCACCCCACAGAGCCAGACCTGTCCGGAATGACGGAGGGTGCAGCCCTGTGGGCGGGTCATCCGGTTTGTATTTGAGAATGCTAATGAAAAATTCGTTTCCGGCCCTGAGGGCCGTCAGCCTGTCCCTGGTCTATCTACTGTCTTGTGCCGTACTGGCAACCGGTCTGGCTTATCCGCTGCACCTGATGTCGGGAGGAAGCCTGGACATCCGGGTCGCCGTCACCCGGGGCAGCCTGATTCTGGTGATTCTGGGGTCGTGGTTCTGGGTGAAGCGTTTACGTCTGGATCGGCACAGCCTCGGTTTCGGGCAGGCTTCCGGCAGTCTGCGGTTAGTGCTGCAATGGTTTGCCCGTGGTGTTCTGATGTTGGGTCTGCATTGCGTGGTGCTGGTCATGCTGGGCATCCGGGAGCCGGACTGGCCGGTGCTGGGGGAAGGACAGCGGGTAATGACGGGGCTGCTTCAGGCGCTGGGGATCGGCTTTCTGGTGGCCACCATCGAGGAAATCATCTTTCGGGGGATTTTATTGGCTGCGCTGCAACGCTCGGCAGGAACCCTCGTGGCGATTTTGTGCAGTGCCTTGTACTATGCCATACTGCACTTTTTCAGGGTTGACCGGAGTCTGGTCCTGCCGGAGCCTTCGTTCTACAGCAGTTTCAGCGTATTGAACCTGGCTTTGCACCCTGTTTTCAATCCTCCGCCCGATTCGTCACTGGCCCTGTTTTTTGCCGGGCTGTTTCTGGCCGTCGTGCGTCTCCATAAGCCCAACGGGTTGGCCTGTTGCGTGGGGTTGCATGCGGGCTGGGTCTTTGTGATCAAGTCCTTCAAGACCCTGACGGATGGTCATCCGGAAAGTGAGTGGGCTTTCCTGGTGGGATCCTACGATGGTTTTATTGGCTATCTGGCTGCCGGATGGATGGGAGTCGTGACCCTGCTTTTACTGGTGCGGTCATACAGGAATCCGCAAGACCAACCGGGTTCAGGATCATCCTGACCAATATCGCCGGGTCAGAGGCAACAGATAAAACGACGAGACACACCAGAGAATCGTGGCGGATTATTTCAATCAGCAGACTCACTCCAATGCAAAAAGACAATTTATTCAGGGAAAAACGCGAAAAAATAGACGATTTCCATTTTGGCCAGGCTACGGCACAGGTATTCGACGACATGCTGGATCGTTCGGTGCCGTTCTACGGTGAAATTCAGCGGTTGATGGCTGAACTGTCCGCAGATTTTGCCGTGGAAGGCAGTCGTCTTTACGATCTGGGCTGTTCTACGGGTAATACCCTGGTGTGTCTCGATCAGATTCTACCCCCGAACCTGCATTTCGTTGGCGTGGATGCTTCGGCGGAAATGCTCGAACAGGCCCGCACCAAACTGACGGCTTCCGGCACCCGGCGAAGTTTCGAACTGGTACAACAGAATCTGGAGCAGGGGTTGGTCATTCAGGATGCCTCGGTGGTGATCCTCAACCTGACCCTGCAATTTGTCAGGCCCATCTACCGCGATCGCCTGATTGCTGATCTGACCCGGGGGCTGCGTGAGGAAGGGTGCTTGATCCTGGTAGAGAAACTGGTCAGTCCCAATCCGGTACTCAACCGCTTGTTCATCAGGAATTACTATCAGTTCAAGCAACGTAACGGGTACTCCGAACTGGAAATTGCCCAGAAACGGGAAGCCCTGGAAAACGTCCTGATTCCTTATCAATTCGAAGAAAACCGCGAACTGCTGTTGCGTAACGGTTTTGTGGAGGTGGAGGTTTTCTTCCGCTGGTATAACTTCTGTGGAATGATCGCGGTGATGAAATGAGCCTGCTGCAACGATTCAATCAGAGTCTGCCGGTGTGCGGACATTTTTTCTTCAAGGTTCGCAATGGACTTTTTCCCGCCATTCTGGTGACCGTGTTGTTGCTGTTGCCGCCGGTGTGGTTTCTCGGAAACGCCTTCATGGATGGCTGGATCATGGGACTGGGTTTGCTGGTCGCCCTCAGTGGTCAGGCCTTTCGCCTGGCCGTCATTGGTTATGCTTACGTCAAGCGGGGCGGCAAAAACCGTGAGGTGTACGCCAATCACCTGGTGACTCGCGGTTTCTATGCCCATACCCGTAATCCCATGTATGTCGGCAATTTCCTGATTGTACTGGGTTTCGGCTTGCTGCACGGTTCTGTCTGGGTTTATGGTCTGGTGGCGGCTTTTTTTGCCTGGGTTTATCTGGCGATCGTCAGTGCCGAAGAAACCTACCTGCAGCAAAAATTTGGCAGCGAATTTCAGCATTACACCGAAACGGTCAATCGTTTCATCCCGAATGTGAGTGGCCTGAAAACGTCGCTGGCCGCTTTTGAATACGACTGGCGCAGGGCCTTGCTCAAGGAATACAACACGGTCTTTTTCGTGCTGGCCGTCTGTCTGGGATTGATCCTCTGGAAACTGGTTTACCTGCATGCCGGTCTGGAACGGTTCTACGGCTTGGTCATCGCACTGGGCAGTCTTTACCTCCCACTCGTCGCCGGGTATGCCGGTATTCGTTATCTCAAGAAAACCCGGCGGCTGCGTCCGCTTCGTGACACTGAAACCGAGGCTGCGATTTAGGCGAGCCGCCTCAATTTTTCTAATCTAAACTTTGGTCCGTATTTTGGGGGCCACTATAAATGAGAATTGCTGGAATTGCTGTACTCAAGTTGACTGTAACCCCGATGACAGTGAAAATAGCCCGCTTTTCGAAGCGGTCGGCATTTGCAAGCGCATGACGGGCGATTTTCCTGGCAGTACAGTCTTCATTTCCATTCGCGACCTGGTCTTCAGACGGGGTGATCGGGTCATTTTCGACGGGATCGACCTCGATATTCCTGCCGGCAAGGTGACGGCCATCATGGGGCCGAGCGGGACGGGTAAAACCACCTTGTTGCGCCTGATCGGCGGCCAGTTGAAACCGGACAGCGGAACCATCCGCGTTGCGGGGGAAATCGTCCACGAATTGCCTGCCCGTCGGCTGTACGCCTTGAGAAAACGCATGGGCATGCTGTTTCAGACCGGTGCCCTGCTGACGGACATCGACGTTTTCGATAATGTGGCTTTCCCGCTCAGGGAGCATACCCAGCTGCCCGAATCACTCATCCGCATGCTGGTTCTGATGAAACTGCATGCGGTAGGGCTGCGGGGAGCCCGTCACCTCATGCCCAGTCAATTATCGGGTGGCATGGCACGGCGGGTGGCCCTGGCGCGGGCCATCGCGCTGGATCCCGAGGTGGTAATGTACGACGAACCCTTCACCGGGCAGGATCCGATTTCCATGGGCATTCTGGTCAAACTGATTCATGACCTCAACCAGGAATTGGGGCTGACCAGCATCGTGGTCTCGCACGATGTCAAGGAAACCTCGTCCATTGCGGATTATGTCTACCTCATTTCCGGTGGTCGTGTCGTAGGCCAGGGATCGCCGCAGGCACTGGAGCGGTCTGATTCACCCTGGATAGGGCAGTTCCTGCACGGTGATGCCGATGGCCCGGTTCCTTTCCATTATCCCGCTCCCCCTTACGCAGATGACCTGCTGGGTCTGCACCACTGATTTTTTCCTGCACCGGATATCCACCCCTCATGCTAGATTTCTTCCAGATTCTGGGTCACATTGCCCTCAATAGCCTGAAGAAACTGGGGCGTGCCAACCTGTTCATGCTCCATGTACTGGCGGGCATCCCTGAACTCATGGCCCGTTTTGGTCTGGTGGTCAATCAACTGTACTCCCTGGGGGTACTCACCCTGTTGCTGGTTTGCGTGTCGGGCTTCTTCGTTGGCATGGTGCTGGGGCTGCAAGGGTTCAATGTACTGTCCGACTTTGGTGCCGAACAAACCCTGGGGGTCATGGTGGCGGCCTCACTGGTGCGGGAGCTGGGACCTGTGGTCACCGCGCTGCTTTTTTCGGGACGGGCGGGATCGGCCCTGACTGCGGAAATTGGCTTGATGAAAGCGACCGATCAACTGTCCG
>SXGT01576638.1_pt1 | contig 16509 bp, 10 predicted proteins | sample 3176221 | NCBI WGS metagenome assembly SXGT01 (sample SAMN11356862, study PRJNA531348) | freshwater metagenome | isolation source: freshwater sample F1-120 | place: China: Fuxian Lake, Yuxi | collected 2017-12-25 | reverse complement strand
CGGCGTAGGCCGACCAACCGCCTGCGGCGGATCGGTGCTCGGCGGAGCCATGGATGGCGGAGCGCAGACGCCTCCGAGAGAACGGAGGCCCGGAGGGCCGTCGTGAACGTCCGGCGACGGGGTATGGGTGGCCCCGAACCATCACCAGCCGGCGTCACCCACCAGAATCTCCAATCCGCGGGCAATCAACCCGTGGCACGCGAGGCTCAACTGGGAGCCGTATGAGAGGGCCCGCAGGTTGGCCGCGAGCGGGATTTCCCCACGCGGGCATGCCGCGGGAGGCCTACTGCACGACCGACTTGCTTCCCTCGGTGGAGCCGCCGATCGGCGCTCCATCGGGCAGCGGCCGCCCCGCCGTCGGCACGCCCAGCCGATGGAGTTCCTCGCGAACCTGCCGGTAGGCCGCGAAGCTGTCGGGGTAGCACCAGAGCGTGACCGTGGTGTCGGGCTTCACGCCACCGAGCACCCCGCGGAATCGCGACCTCGGAGCGAGGGCCTCGGCGACCGGCTCGCCCACCACCGGATCGGCGGGCCGCACGACCCATTCCCGCGACCGGATCAGCACCTGCCCCCGGGCCTGATCGATCTTCGCCTCGATCACGTAGTCGAGCGAGAAACCCTGCACGGGGCCGACCGTCTCGATACGCGACGACATCTCGGCGATCGAACTCCCGCGGCGCTGCGTGTTGCGTTTGGCGAGGTCGAAGAGCTCTTCGATCGGGATGTAGGCGATCCGCTCGCCCGCGAGTTGAAAATGCAGTTCCTCGCCGTTGACGGTGCGGCCGATCGGGGTCGGGTAGGCAAGCACCTCGGCGGTCGTCGCCTTCCGGTGACCGATCGCCTCGGTCTCGAGCGTGCATTTCTGGATCGCCGCCTCCAGTTCACGGCGCCTCGCGGCCCGCTCCGCAAACGCCACCTGGGCGCTGCTGCTCGCCTGCTTGCGCTGCTCGATCTCGACCTTCGCGGCCGACACCGCGGTGGCCAGCTGCAGACGGGCATCGGCGGCGAGTTCGGCCGCAGCCGCCACCATCCGGGCCTGGGCCTGGAGTTCCTGGATCTCGTTCTCCGCGGAGACGAGCGTGCTCTCGAGCCCGCCGACCTCGGCGTCGAGCGCCGCGTTGGGATCGGCCGCGGTCTGCCGCACCGCATCGAGCGAGATCTTCTGCACCCGGGCACCGACGACCATCACGAGGATGATCAGGATGCCCACGATATTGGTGATGACGTCGAGGAACGAGTCCTGGCCGGCGGCCAGATCCTCCACTTGCTTCAGCCGTGCCATCCTGACGCTCTCCGTCTACCGTCTGGGGAAGACCCCGCCGGTGCGTTGCACCGGCGGCAGATTTTTGACCTTTTCGCGAACCTCGCTCCGCCGCGTGTCGATGCCGCTGTCGGCCAGGAGCCTCTCGAGATCATCCCGCCGCCCGACGCCATCGGGAGTGGCCACCAGCACGAGCTCGGGCTTCCAGTACATGCGGTCGCCGGCGAGCCCCCAGCGCCCCACGGCGGCATGCACCTCGCGAACGAGCGGGTCGATCGAGTCGATGGTGTTGGTGCCGATCGGGATCCGCGATTCCACGCGGCCCCCGTCGCCCAGGATCCGAAACTCGCTCCCGGAGCACTCGAGCCGGATCGGCCGCGTCAGCGGCACGGGATTGTCGCGGGTGGCAAGACTCGCCCAGTTGCTGCCCCGCTGGCCGGCCAGCGAAGCGCCGCCGCCGGCGGCGCCGCCCGACATGCCACCGACCGACGCAGGACCGCCCGGCTGGTGCAGTCCCGGCATCGACGGCCCGCTGCCACCACCTCCGCCGCCCGCTCCGCCAGAGGCTGCCATCGCTCCGGCGGCACCACCAGCGCCGCCGGGAGATCCTCCTTCCGCCTGGCCGCCACCGGCCATGCCGCCTGCCATCCCGCCCGAGGCGGCGTTCGAACCCTGACCTCCGGCCGACCCAGCCTGACCTGCGGCGCCTTGAGCAGTGTTGCCTTGACCGGCGACGCCCGAGCCCGTGTTGCCTGAGCCAGTGTCGCCCGCGCCGGTGTCGCCTTGACCGGCATCACCCCGGCCACCAGCCGTGCCCGGGCCACCGGCCAACGACGAGCCGTCCGCGCCAACGCCACCGGCTCCGGCTCCGCTGCTCGCATAAAACTTGCTCGGTCCGGCATATCGACTGCCCACGACAGCGGCGTCACCCGCCCCGCCCTGGCCGGGGCCGCCGGCCAGGCCCCCGGCAGCCATGGCCTGCCCGCTCGCGTGAGCCGAGCCGCCATTCCCCAGGATCGCGTCGCCTCCGGTGCCGTCGCCGCCGGCCACGCCCGTGCCACCGGCCTTGAAGCCTCGACCCGGCGCTCCGCCGCCGCCGCCGGCCTGCTGCTCCGTCCAATCGAACCGCGACTGGTCGCCGAGCACGCTCGGCCCGCTGTTCGACACCACGCCGCCACGGGTCGTGGACGCGCGGTACTGCGTGGCCGGCTTCGCAGCCTTGACGGGCCGAACCTGCGCGAGCCATTCGAGCCGGCGCCGCGCCTCCTCGATGGCCCGCGTCTCGGCGTCGGCCAGCACGGGATCACGCGGCGGGTAGGTGAGCGTCCACTCCTCGTCGATGAACTGATAGCCGAACTCGCTGCCCCACGACTGGATCGACTCGCGGGCGGCGTAATAGGCCATCACGCCGCTCGGCCGCACGAGCAGGAGCGGATAGGGCTGGACGTTGGGATCGCCCGATTCCCCCGGCGACCGGGCGATGTGCTCGCGGGCGGCCCGCAGGGCGCTGGCCAGGGGATTGCCGGGCCCGGGCGGGCCCTCGAAGTCGGCCGGCCCGAGCCTGATGCCCTCGGGCTGCAGAAACACGCCGTCGATGCAGCACTCGATGTAGAGGGGCCGGCGGTGCGTGGCGTTTTTTCCCTCGAAAGGCACCACCGCGTAGGCCGGAGGCTTTTCCGCCAGCGCGTCCTTGGCGGCATCGAGGGCCTTCTCCGCGGCGGCGAGCCGCCGCTCCAGATCGAGGATCGCCTCCTTGGCGGCATCGTCGGCCGAGTCGTCTTCCAGCGCCGTCGCAGCGTGGCCGAGGGTATCGAGCTCGTCGGCGAGTCTCCGCGCGTCTTCCTCGGTGCCGGCGAGCTGCATCCGCGCCTTGGCCAGCTCGTCGGCGGTTCGGTCCCGCACCTCGCGGAGCTGCTCGATCCGCCACCCGAGCTCCTCGCGGGCGAGCGCGAGCTCCTCCCGCTCGGCTTCCTGCTCCGCCGCAGCCTTCGCCAGAGCCTCTTCCGCCGCGGCCTGACCGGCCTGCTTCGCGGAGCGGCTGAAGATGACGAGCACGACCAGCAGCGACCCCATCGTGCACAGCAGCACGGCGAGGAAGGGAAACAGGGATATCGTTGGGCCTGACTGGCCGCGAGCTCGACTCATGCGGCCTTTCCGGTGCGACGGATCGCGTCGGCATCGCCGCGCCGCTGATCGGCGGCACGAACGGCAAGCAGCTGCACGGCCGCGGCGAGGGATGTGAGCGTCTCCTCGAACCTGCCCGTGGCGGCGAGCGTGGAGAGATTGGCATCGAGCGCCCGCTCCAGTGAAGCGATGTCGCGGGTCGCGGCCACCACGCCCTCGATGGCGGCGGTCTGCCGCTCGATCGACTCGTGGCGGGCCTCCAGCCCGCGAACGGCGGTCGCCAGAGCGGCCGCGGCCTCCGTCCAGCGATCGTCACGCCGTGCGGCGAGCTCGTCCTGCGTGCGGGCGAACGACTCCGACCACCGCGACAGGCTCTCGTCCACCGCCGCAGCCAGCGCGGTGCTGATCGTGCCGCCGGCCTCGTCGAGCAGCTGTTTCACCCCGGCGGCCGCGGTGCGCTCGAGCGACGTCCAGGCCTGCTGCTGCGCCTCGAGCAGCCGTGACGATCCCCGGCTGAGCGTCTCCCCGAGACGGGCCACGGCGAGGGCCGTGCCGTCCCCGCCTCCCAGTGACTGGAACCTCCCGGCCAGCGACGTCCAGGCCGCGTCGTCCACCTTCGCGAGCAGCTGCTGCTCGTAACGATCGATGACGAACTGCAGGAACATGAGCACCATCGAGAGGGCCAACGCGGTCGCCGTCGTGTCGAAGGCGGTTCCGAGGCCGGCCACGACGCCGGAGATGTTGTCGAGCTGGGTCGGCGAGAGGCAGGCGATGGCTTCGGTGATCCCGATCACCGTGCCCAGAAAGCCCATGATCGGAATCGCCCAGATCACGAACCGCACGAGGCCGTAGCCCTGCGAGGCCCGGGCGGCGTCGAGGTCGGAGAGATACTTGAGATGGTTTTCCATGTCGTCGGCGGAGCCCGTGCGGACGACGAGATCGAGCGCCTCACGCAGCCGGCGCACGAGGTATCCGGGCACGTTCTCGGGCAGCGCGGCGGCCAGCGTCGCCGCGGCGGCGGGATCGACGCCCCCGTCGGCCACCGGTTCGAGAAGCGGCGTCTCGACGGTTCTCCGCTGCCGCACGAGGCTGCCGAGATGCAGGGCGAGAAAGGCGAGCCCCACGCAAAACAGCACCGTTTCAACATACTCCACCCAGTGCCCGGCCAGGTAGCGGATCACGCTTGCGTTGGTGATCACGCCCCCGTGAATCAGGGCGAAGAACGCGAACGACAACGACCCGCCCCAGAGCAGGGGAGAGCGGAGCAGCAGGGCGGAGAAACGGTTGAGATACGACACCGGTGGTGCCTCCCGGACGGATGGACGCTGGATGCAGTCGCAGGGCGGCGCGCCCCGATGATTCCTCTCATCGTCATGTTTTGCGCAGGCGATTGAACCGAAACATTCCGCACGGCGAAACACGAAGCCCGCCCGGCAGGCGGCGCAGGACAGGCGGCCCGGGCAAACCCCGCAGGCCGGGTTCGCCGACGACATTCAGCCTTGCCGCGACCCCCGGCCTTCCCTAAGGTCCCGGCCCGCCGAGCCGTCGGCGTCACGGTTTCCTGGAGGCGCCCCCATGCAGCCCGCCCACGATCACGCAACCGATTCACCTGATCGCGGCGCAGGCCTGTCCATGCTCCGCCGCGGCGGCCGTTGGCTCCCGTGGGCCGGGCTGGGCTGCGTCGCGGCGGCCTGCCTGGCGGTCGTCGATATCCGGGAGCTCGCCGCCCAACGCCCGCTGCGGCCCATGGACGACGCCGGAACGCTCTGGATCTCCGATTCCGCGCTCGACGACTCCCGCCGGCTGCTCATGGTGGTCGACCCGGGCAGCCGGCATGCGGCCGTGTATCACGTCGATACCGCGACCGGGACGCTTGTTCTCCGGAGCACCCGTAACCTCACCTGGGACCTCATGGTGGACGACTTCAACGCCCAGGAACCCCGGCCCGCGGCATTGAAGAAGATGCTTCAGACGGGGCCTGTCCCGACGCCCGAAGCCACCACGCCCCCGCGGTGACCGTCGCGAGGACGCCCCCGGGATCCCGCGGCGGGCTCTGCCGATCGAAGCGACTGCGCCGCCCGTGGCGGCTGGCGGTAGAATGGACAGGGCGTTTTCGTCGAAGAGCAGTCGAAGCGCTGGGACATCGACCATCCCGCTGGAATCCGGGGCAGCCATGGCTGGAAAGTTTCTCTCGCTGGAAGAGGCCGCTCGCCATCTTGGCGTCAGCGTCGAAGACATCAACCGGCTGACCGACCGCAAGAAGCTGTTCCCGATGCGGGACGGCGCCTCGGTCAAGTTCAGGCTCGAGGACATCGATCGCGTTGCCGGTGAACTCCTCGACGAGCCGGCGGGCTCCGGCGACCTCTCCCTCGAACTCGACCTGTCGTCTCCCGGGCTGGGTGCCGCCGGCGGTCCGGCTGCGGATGCGGACGAAGACATCGTGCTCGGCGAGGCGATCGAGGAGACCGAGTCGATCTTCGGTTCGGCGGTGGGCGGGCCGGCCCAGCCTTCGCAGACGCTGATCCGCGGGGGTGGCGACGAACTCGTGACCGACGACGCCGGGGGCGGGCTGGAGAGTTCCGATCTCGAACTGGACTCGATCATCGGCGCGTCGTCACCATCCCTGGCGCGGGGTCCGGCCACGCCCAAGGCGACGACGGGCTCCGACATCGCCATCAATCTCTCGAACCTCGGCTCTGGCTCGCTCGTGACCGGTTCCGGGGCGGGGCTGTCGGGCCCGGTCTTGTCCGGGCCGCTCGACAGCGGGCTGTCGCTCGAGGGCAGCGGCATCGGCGGATCGGGAATCGTGCTGGGCGACTCGCTCGTGGCATCCGGAGTGGACACGTTCGGCGGGTCCCTCGTCGGCGATGCATTCGAACTCGGCGACGCGGTTTCCGACGACGAGAGCGCCTCCGTCGTGATCGCCTCCGAAGACACCGGCGACTCGAGCTTCTTCGGCGCGGTGACCGACGATTCCGGATCGGTCGCGCTCGATTCGTCCATGGGCCCCGGCGGGATGTACGTGGGCGAGGACACGCTCGGCGAGACGGTGCTGGCCGGCCCGCCGTTCACCGCCCTGCAGATTGTCGGGCTCGTCTGCTGCACGCTGTTCCTGCTCACCAGCAGCCTCGTGATGATCGACCTCGTGTGGGCCGTCCGTGCCCCCGGTGGCGTTCCGCTGGCCAGCCCGCTGCTCAAGGCGCTGGCGGAAACGTTCTCCTGGCGTTGACCTGCCGCCCCGGCGACCACGTCCCGGCGGACAGTTGGCGTTTCCCTGCTAGAATTCGGCTGACGCGCGGCGATGCCCCTCCCGCCGCCGACCCCCGCGGGAGAATCCGCCTCGTGACGCCGTCCGATGTCCCAGCAGCCATGACGCCCGCGGCCCGCCGTTGGACGGCCGCGGGTGCGGCCATGCTGGCGATGCTGCTGATCGGCTGCGGCCGCGACGCCGAGATTCGGCCCGGCGACATCCGTTCCTACACGGTGTCCAGGCAGGCCGAACCGACACCGGTGGCGGGGACGGAGGAGAAACCATCTCGCCCCGCGTCGCGGCGGCTCACCTACGACGTGCCCCCGGGCTGGACGGACGGTGGTGCCAGCGGCATGCGGCTGGCCACGCTCCTGATGGGCGACCCCGCCGAGCGGAACGAAGTGACGATCATCCCGGCCGCCGGCACGCTCCAGAGCAACGTCGAACGCTGGCAGGGGCAGCTCGATGCCGCGGGCGGGGCCGAGGCGATCAAGAAGGCGGCCGATGCGGCTGTCGCGGCGGCCGAGAAGATCGACGTGGACGGCGACCCCGCCAGCGTGGTCCTGCTCCTCGACCCGACGGCCTCAGCGGCGTCGGACGGCGGGCAGGCGATCCTCGCCGCGATGATCCCCGTGGACGAATCGACCGCGCTCTTCGTGAAGTTCAAGGGGGCAGCGGCCGTCGCCCGGCGCGAGCGTGATGCCTTCCTACGCTTCGTTTCGTCGATCCGCTGGAAGCAGTGACCGACTCGCGGCAGGACCGCCGCTCCGACAGGAATCGACCATGTCATCCGCAAGCGTCTCCCGCCCGCAGTCGTCGTTCGAATCCGGGGCCGACCGCATCGACTCCGCAGGGAACGCCGCCTGGCAGCTGCTCCGGGCCGCCGGCTCGCTCAAGATCACGGTGGTGATGTTTCTCGCGGCCACGTTCCTGCTGTTCGTCGGCACGCTCGCCCAGGACGAGAAGAACCTCCCCGAGGTGAAGGCCGAGTATTTCAACAGCTGGATCGCGAAGGTCCCGTTCTCCGATTTCTTCCCCGTGACGGTCTTCGGGGCATCGGAACTCACCGGCTGGTTTCCGTTTCCGGGCGGTGCCACGATCGGGCTGGTGATGCTCGGCAACCTGATCGCCACGAAGGTGACCCGGTTTCACGTCGCGGCCCGCGGCGGCCGGCTGCTCTGGGGCACGGCCGTGACGCTGCTCGGCGGCCTGCTGACCCTCGCCGTGATCCTCACCGGCCACCGCACCGATGGCCTGCAGGGCCGGCCGCCCGTCGATTACGAGACGGTCTGGCGAATGGTGCAGATGGGGGGCGCGATGCTGGCTGCCGGGCTGGCCGTCGCGGCCTGGATGAGCCGCCGCAGGCTCGTGGCCGGGAGCCTTTGGACTGCGGCCGCGGCGGTGGGGTGCGTCGTCGCGCTCGCCCTGTTCGGCGGCGAGTCGTGGAGGATGAACGAGCCCGGCCTGCGGATCATGTGGCAGCTGATCCAGTCGAGCGTCGCGGCACTCGTGCTGCTCGCCGGGCTGGTGGTGGTGTTCGGGGTTCGCGGAGGCAACGTGCTGATCCACGTGGCCGTGGGCCTGCTGATGGTCGGCCAGTTCGTGTTCGGCGACCGGCAGATCGAGGAGCGGGTCTCGCTCGTCGAGGGTCAGACGACCAGCATGGCCTATCGCACCGATGAGACCGAACTGGCCGTCGTGACCGCGAGCGACGCGGAGAACGACCGGGTGACGGCGGTCAGCGGCCGATTGCTCCGGGCCCGCGTCGGTGGCGACCCGATCGCGGCGGATGGCCTGCCCTTCGACGTCAGGGTGATCGACTACTTCCCCAACTCGACCGCCGTCCGCGTGGGCCCCGTCGCGAAAAACCCGGCCACGGCGGGCATCGGCCTCTCCTGGCTGGCATCCGCCCTTCCCCCGGAGGGGGGCGCATCGTCGAAGTCGAACATCGCGTCGGCCTATGTGCAGCTCGTCGAGAAGAAAACGGGCCGCGACCTGGGAACGTACCTCGTCACGCAGTTCCTCAACGACCAGTCGCGGATCTTCATGGGCGGGGAAGGCGACGAGTGCGACACGGTCGAGGCCGATGGACAGCCGTGGCGGCTGCAGCTGCGGTTCCGCAGGGAATACAAGCCCTACAGCGTCACGCTCGACGACGTGCGGCGGATCGACTACTCCGCCAGCGCCACGCCCCGCGATTACTCCTCCTATGTCACGTTCACCGACCGGAAGACCGGGGCCGAGCAGAAGGGTCGCATCTGGATGAACAACCCGGTCCGCTATCGCGGCGAGACCTTCTACCAGAGCCAGTATTCGCAGGTGGACCTCGGCAACGGACGGTCCGGAGAGATGACCGGCCTGCAGGTGGTGGAGAATGCGGGCTGGCTGATTCCCTACGTGGCCTGCGTGCTCGCCTTCTGGGGCATGCTCGTCCACTTCGGCGGCACCTTCGTGCGGTTCGCCGACCGCCACGAACGGGAGGCCCGCGACCTGGGCCCGGCCCCGTCCGAACCGGGGCGGCGCACGCGAACGGCCGCGGCCGCGCCGGCCCCGCCAACCGCTCGCGGCTGGCTGCTGCCGGCGGCGGCGCTCGCCTTCGTGACCCTGTGCGTGATCCCCGGGGCGCTGGGACGCCGCGTCAAGAGCGACGCCGGCGACTGGCAATCGGCCGGCACGCTGCCGGTCATGCACGAGGGCCGCATCAAGCCCCTCGACTCCGTCGCCCGCAACACGCTGCAACTGCTCGGCAACCGCTCCCGCGTGGTGATGCCCGAGGGCGCCGGATCCGGCCCGAAGGGAAATGTGTCGGCCGTGCAGTGGCTCCTGGGGCTGATGGCTGGCAGCGAGTGGGTGGACGACGCCCCCGTGTTCCGGATCGACGCCCTGGAAGTGCTCGATCTCTTCGATCTGAAGCGGCGTCAGGGCCACCGTTACTCGGCGGCCGAACTCCAGCCGGGCCGGGGGGCTCTTCGCACCCAACTGGAGAAGCTCCGGGAGATTCCCGTCGAGCAGCGGTCGTTCGTGCAGAAGAAGTATGTCGAGATCGATCAGAAGCTGATGGCGCACGATCTCGTGCGGTTCGCCTACGAGGCGCCGTCGCTGCCGAAGCCCGCGGGTGAAGGGGATGACGCCCGCCGCGAACTCTTCGAGCAGATCCGCCGGCTCATGCAGGGCGCCCGGATGATCGAGGAGAACCACCCTCCGGCGGCGATCCCGCCGATCCCGCCGATCCCGCCACTCGATGCCCCGGACGATGCCCTGCCTGCGGCCGAGGCGGGGCCAGACACCCGTTGGCAGCCGCTCTATCCCGCCGTGGTCAACGCCCTCGTGGGCCGCGTGCTCGGCAGCCGCGCCGGCCAGCCTGCCTACCGCCTCAACCCGGCCATCCTCGGATTCACCGACCTGCTTGCGGCCGTGGACGGCTCGCCGGCGGAGTTCAACTCCACCCTGGCCTCCTACCGGCGGACGATCGCCGATCTTCCCGCCGTGAAGGACTCGGCGTTGAAGGCGTCGTTCGAGGCGTGGCTCAACGCCTTCAATCCGACCGACACCGCGCGATGGCTCTACATCGTCGCCACGGTGCTCTGCTTCGCGAGCTTCCTGGTCGCCCACGGCCCGCTCAACCGCTTCGTGTGGTGGATGCTCGTGGGCATCCTCGTCCTGCACACCTTCGCCCTGGCGGCCCGGATCTATCTCACCGGCCGCCCGCCGGTGGTGAATCTCTACTCTTCGGCCGTGTTCATCGGCTGGGCCTGCGTCCTGGCGGGCCTGGGCCTCGAATCGCTCCATCGGCTCGGGATCGGCAACCTCGTGGCGGCCCTCAGCGGCGGCCTCACGCTGATGGTGGCCTACGGTCTCGATTCGGGCGACACGATGCACGTGCTCCAGGCCGTGCTCGACACGCAGTTCTGGCTCTCCACGCACGTGGTGACCGTCACGCTCGGCTACGGTGCGACGTTCCTCGCGGGGATGCTCGGCACGTGCTCCCTCGTGCACCTCATCTGGAGCAGGTGCGTGGGGAGGGCCGACGACGCGGCACACCGCAAGGTGCAGGACAGGCTCGCCCGCATGACCTACGGCGTCGTCTGTTTCGCCCTCTTCTTCAGCTTCATCGGCACCGTGCTCGGCGGGCTCTGGGCCGACGACAGCTGGGGCCGCTTCTGGGGCTGGGATCCGAAGGAAAACGGCGCGCTGATGATCGTGCTCTGGAATGCCGCCCTGCTGCACGCCCGCTGGGACCGCTGGATCGGAAACCGCGGCTTCGCGCTCTTTGCGATCGGTGGCAACATCGTCACCGCCTGGAGCTGGTTCGGCACCAATCAACTCGGCATCGGCCTGCACAGTTACGGGTTCACCAGCGGCGTGCTGATGCTGCTGGCGGGCTATGTGCTCAGCCAGCTGCTGCTCATCGCCGCGGGCCTGGCGTTGACGCGACCCGCCGGTCGGCTGGCCGCGTGAGGCCGCTCGCGGCCGCGGGGCGGACCCCCGGCTCGACGGGCCGCCATGCCCCGGCGGAGAACTGCCGGAGGGCCACGGTGCCCGCATCGCAGTCGACGGCGATCGCCCCATCGCCCCCCGTCTTGAGCACCGCGGGCGGAGCGGGGCCGGACGCCGCCGCGTAGGCGTCGCGGACCTCACCCCACGCCTTCCCCCCCAGCCCGCTGACGAGCACCACTTCCGGCGACGTGGCGGCGGCGACGTCGGCCCGCAGGTTCGAGCGACTGCCATGGTGGGGCGCCACGAGCACGTCACAAGAATCGGGGTCGTTCGCGACGAGCCGTTCGAGGGCCGCGCCCTCGATGTCGCCCGTGAGCAGGAGCCGCCGGCCCGCCGATTCGACCGCGAGCACGATGCTCGTCTCATTGTCCGGCGTGCCCGATCCGGACGAACCCGGTGCCGGGGCGACGGGATAGGGATGCAACACGCGGGCCCGGCACGACCGATCCATCGCGAACGAGTCGCCTGCGACCACGGTCCGCACCGGGATGCCATGCAGCCGCAGTCGCTCGAGCAGGTCGCCGACCGCGGGTGCGTCGCTCGCGAGAAAGGCCGGGGGCACCACCACTTCACCCACCCGGAAGCGTTGGAGCAACTCCGGCACGGCGTTGAAGTGGTCGGTGTCGGCGTGTGAGATGACGAGCGTGTCGATTCGTGAAATGCCCTCGCTCCAGAGCACGCCGGCCATGGCCCGGCGGGCCGCGCCCGGGGCCCCGAGCCGGCCCGCGTCGAATACCAGGCACCGATTCTCCGCCGACCGGACCACGATCCCGCAGCCATGCCCCATCGCCGCCACGACCACCCGCATGCCGGGTCGGGCATCGGCGGCGATGCGAACCGCCCCGACGGCCACGATCCCGACGAGCGCCCACACGCCGCCGACCGCCACCCAGGTCTGCACGCGGCGCAGCCTGACGGCGGGCAGCCAGAGAAGCGTTGCGACGAGCAGCAGATACCAGCCTGCGACCCACCACGCGGGAGGCCCCGGAGTCCACGCATGCCCGCAGGGAAGATCGGCCGCCAGCCGCACGATCGCCGCGATTCCGGCGAGTGACGCGTCGCAGGCGGCACCGGCCAGCCCCGCGAGCGTGGAGGAGACCGGGGCCGCGCACAGGCAGAGAAAGCCCCAGCCCATCGCCAGCGCCACGAGGGGCGCGACGAGCACGTTGACGACGAGACCCACGGGGCTGATCACGTGAAACCGCGCCGTGACGAGGGGCGCGGTGACCGTCCAGACCGCCGCCCCGGCGAGAAACAGCGTCCACGCCTGCCAGCCGAACCTCCGCAACAGACGCTCCGCCGGAGACCTGCTGCGGTCGATGAGTCGCTCGATCGGATCGCCGGAAGCCGACGAACTCGGCAGCATCGCCGCCACGCCGACGAGCACGGCGGTCGAAAGAAAGGAGAGCTGGGCCCCTGCGCTGAAGACCTCGGCCGGCCGCCAGATCAGGACGACGACGGCGGCGATCGCCAGCGCGTTGATCGCCGGCGACCTCCGCGCCACGGCCGCCGCGAGGCATGACAGCCAGACGAGCAGCGTGGCCCGCAGCACGGGGGTCTCGGCCCGCACGAGCAACATGTATCCGCCCGTCACCAGGGCGACCGCCGCCAGCGACCAGCCCCGGGGCACCGACACCACGCGGAGGATCATGAAGAGCGCGGCCGCCAGCAGGCCCACGTGCAGGCCGGAGATCGAGAGAATATGGACCGTGCCCGTGGCGAGGAAGTCGTCGGCCTCCTGGCGGGGTAGCGACTCGCGACTCCCGAGGAGCAGCGCGGCGGCGAGCGGCGCACGGTCGGGCGAGAGATGGTCCTCGAGCACGCCCACGCCCCGCCGCCGGAGGCCGTCGATGGCCGCGGCAAGCGAGAGCCGGCCAGTCGGCGACACGAGCCGGATGAATCCCGGCGACGACACCCTGACGATCGACAGGCAGCGGCTCGATCGACCGCGGAGCCGAAAGTCGAACTCGCCGGGATTTCCCGCGGCCGCCGGCCGGAGGCCGCGGCCCAGCACGCGGACCCGGTCACCGACCCGGAGCGGCGGCGGATCGCCATCGACGACCACGGCGGCACGACCGGACACGGGCAACCAGCGGCTCCCGGAGCGAAACGCATCGACCCGCACCACGCATTCGCTCGAAGGTCCGATCGCGGCGGTGCGTCGCGGATCCTCCGTCGGTGCCGGCAGGAGCCGAAACGACTCCTCGACCCGGCCCATGACGGCCACGGGGGCAGGGGAGTCGCCGAGGCGCCAGGCGAGGTCGGTCGCCGGAAAGAGATCGAACTGCGCGGCCGACCACGCCCCGCCGGCAAGGCAGATCGCGGCACACACGCTCCCCTCAGCGCAGCGTCGGCGGCCCGATCGCACCGCTGTCAGCCAGGCCACGACCGCCACAGCCGCCGCCACCCAGCAGGGGACGGCAAGGCTGGCCCCGGACGCGGCCGAAAGGCCGCGGACCGCAGCGGCGCCCGTCGCCAGACAGACCGCGACCGCGACGATGGGGCGGCTGGGCAGCGGCTCGGAACGCCGGATGTCCCGCAACCACCCAGCGCCGCGCCGGCCGAGACGGCCCGCGGCGCGGCCGATCCCAGCGAGAGTCTCGGTCATCGCGGCAGATCGCAGGTCGATGAACATGGCGGGGGGGGAAGCTCCGGAGATGCTGGCGATGCTCCTCACTTTCTGACGAGCGCATCGGCCGCGAGGGGCAAACTTTTTTGCCCCCCGAAGCCGGCGATCCGCTCAACCCGCCGGAGCGGGAGCCGAAACCCTGCAAGTCCGATCACGAGACGGTATCTTCCGAGGACCAGACTTCCGGCCGTTCCCCGTGGGAAACACGTTCCATGACGAAACGTCGCTTCGATCCATCCCGCCGCGACTTCGTGGAGCGGGCCTTGGCCATGGCGGCTGCCGCGGTCGCGGGCTCGACCACCGAATCGGTCCTCCGGGGAGACGAGTCGGTCGCCAGGAGCGTCGGACCCACCGACAAGGTCCGCGTGGCCGTCATCGGCGTGAACGGGCAGGGGGGAGGACACATCCGCGAGTGGCTTTCCCTTCCCGACGTCGAGGTCGTGGCGATCTGCGACTGTGATCCCGCCGCCTACGAGAAGCATGGCAAGACCTTCGAGAAACTCCCCCGCAAGCCGGCTTTCATCAAGGACGTCCGCGAACTCCTCGAACGCAACGACATCGATGCGGTCTCGATCGCCACACCCAACCACTGGCACGCCCTGATGACGGTGTGGGCCATCCAGGCCGGCAAGGATGTCTATGTCGAGAAGCCGTGCAGCCACAACGTCGAGGAGGGTCGGGTGATCACGCAGTGGGCCCGGAAGCTCGGCCGCATGTGCCAGATGGGCGTGCAGAGCCGGAGCATGTCGGGCACCCGCCAGATGATGGACTTCGTGAAATCGGGCCGGATCGGCACGGTGAAGGCCGCCCACGCGCTCTGCTTCCGTCAGCGAAACAGCATCGGTCTCGTGGATACGCCGGCTCCCATTCCGTCGGGGCTCGACTTCGACCTCTGGGCCGGCCCGGCCCCCAAGGAAGTGCCGATCCGGGCGAAGCTCCATTACGACTGGCACTGGAACCACGTCACGGGCAACGGCGATCTCGGAAACCAGAATCCCCACGAGCTCGACAAGTGCCGTTGGGCCCTCGGCAAACAGGAGTTGCCGAAGCGGGTCGTGAGCCTGGGTGGCCGGCTGGGCTACGTCGACAACGGCGACGTCGCCAACAGCCAGGTGACGATCTTCGCCTGGGACGACGCGATCCTGATCTCGGACGTCCGCGGCCTGCCGATCAAGACGCCGGTGACCTTCGGCCTCCCCGGCGCGAAACCCTTCGAGAAGGCCACGGCGATCTTCTACGGCACCGAGGGCTTCGTGGTGTCCGCCGCATACCACTCGGGGGCGGCCTTCGATCACGAGGGCAACCCGCTCGGGACGTGGTCCGAGGGCACCCGTGGGCAGCACTTTGCCAACTTCGTGAAGGCGATCAAGAGCCGTCGCCACGAGGATCTGAATCTCGACATCGAGGACGGCCACCTCTCGAGCGCTCTGGCGCATCTGGGCAACGTGTCGTGGACCCTCGGGGAAGCCGTGCCCCCGGGCACGCGGCCCACGCTGGCCGCCGCCGATCCGCACGTCACGGCCTCGCTCGACACGTTCGACGGCTACCTCGGCGATCACCAGATCGACTTCGAGACGACGCAACTGAGACTCGGCCGGGAGCTCACGATCGACCCGGCGACGGAGCGTTCGACCGACGCCGAGGCCAACCGCCTCTTCACCCGCGAGTATCGGAAGGGCTACGAGCTCCCGCGGGGCTAGCTGCAGGATCAGGCGGGACGCCGGGCCTGCACGATGCGGGGCAGGCCCGCCATGTCCCTGAGCGTGGGCTCGGGCCGCAGGCCCGACCGCTGCGTGATCAGCGCCTCGGCCGCCTCAGCCACCGCCGGGCCGATCTCGACGAGAAGCCAGCCGCCCCGCGCCAGTGCGGTCTCCGCGACTGCCGTGAGCCGCTCGACCACTTCCACCCCAGTCGGCCCGGAGACGAGGGCCGTCCGCGGTTCGTGGAGCCGGACATCGCGGGGCAGGGCCTCGAACTCGTCCTCGCGGACATAGGGGGGATTGCTGACAATCGCATCCCAAGGGCCCGCGGCCCGCGGGTCGGACATCAGATCGCATTCCACGAACTCGATCCGGTCGGCCACGCCGTGATGCTCCGCGTTGGCCCGGGCGACCGTCAGCGCGGCCGGCGAGATGTCGGTGGCCACGAACGAGGCCTTCGGCAGGTGCTTCGCGAGCGTCACGGCGATCGCCCCGCTGCCCGTGCCGACGTCGATGATCCGCGGCGCGGCGGCCGCCCTGCAGAGGTCGATCGCGCGGACCACGATCCCTTCGGTCTCGGGCCGCGGCACGAGCACGTCTTTGGTGACCTTGAAGGGGAGCGAGAAGAACTCCCGGCTGCCGACGAGATAGGCGACGGGCTCCCCCTCGCCGCGCCGCTTCACGAGCTCGCGAAACCGCCCCCGCTCCAGCTCGGAGACGGTCGTGCCGAAGTCCGTGTAGAGGGCGATCCGCGGACAGCCGCGAACGTGCGCGAGGAGCACTTCGGCATCGAGGCGGGGAGAGTCGCTCTCCCGCGCGCCGAGCCAGTCGGTGGTCCAGGTGAGCAGCCGACCGACCGTCCAGACATCGTCACCCATGCCTGTTTCCTCAGCTCGCGGTGGACTTGGACGACTGTTCCATCTCGCTCTTCCGCTGCGCCCGGGCATGCTGCTCGATCGCGTCGACCACCAGCCCGAGCCGTCCGGCCATCACCTGATCGAGCGTGAAACTCTCGTTGAGGCGGGGGTCGGTGACGCGGTTCTGCGGG
>SXGT01395145.1_pt1 | contig 16511 bp, 11 predicted proteins | sample 3176221 | NCBI WGS metagenome assembly SXGT01 (sample SAMN11356862, study PRJNA531348) | freshwater metagenome | isolation source: freshwater sample F1-120 | place: China: Fuxian Lake, Yuxi | collected 2017-12-25 | reverse complement strand
GTTAACACTCTACGGCAGCAGGATAACATCCGCCGCCGCCCCCTACATGGTTTCACGCTGGTGGAATTGCTCGTGGTGATCGCCATCATCGGCATTCTGGTGGCGCTATTGCTTCCGGCAGTGCAAGCAGCGCGCGAGGCGGCTCGACGGGCTCAATGCACCAACAACCTCAAGCAGATTGGCTTGGCGACACATAATTTCCACGACGCTAAAAAGGGTCTGCCGCCGGGTGCCATCGACGACAAGCACGCCACCTGGGCCTGGTTTCTGCTGCCCTTCTTGGAAAACTCCACGCTGCAAGCTCAATACGACGAAACGATTTCCTTTTACTCGATCCCGCCGTCGGTACGGACGACCGTCGAGCCTGTGTACGTTTGCCCCACGCGCGGCGTCCGCACTCCCGTAGTTCCAACAGGGCAAGATCAGTATTTAGGTGCCGTCGGCGACTACATCGGAAACGTGGGCGACATTGGCACGCAAGGCACTGCCGGGATCTTCTTCAGCGACTGCTGGCCGGTCGACCATCCCACAAATAAGGCTGAACGTCCCAATGGTACCATCATTAGCACGCAATCGGTGCTATACACCAATGGCGCAAGCTGCCAAGGAATGTGCGGCGGTTCCTGTGGCACGCCCAAGTCCTGGAGACTGCCACTTAGTTTCAAAAAGGTGACCGACGGCACGAGCAAGACCTTTCTGTTTGGTGAAAAGCACGTCCCGTTTGCCGAGTTGGGCAAACAGGGCCTCAAGCCTGATGGAACGCCGTATGACGATCCCCCGGTCTGGTTCGCCGAAGGTCCTTGGGCGGTGGTACGCGCCGGCGGCCCGGGTCTTGGCTTGGCGCCTTCGATCGATTTTCCCTCCGGCTACTTGCGTAATTGGAGCCTGATTTTTGGCAGTTATCATGCCGGTATCTGTCAGTTCGCAATGACGGATGGCAGCGTCCACGCGATCTCCAACGAGATTGATACGGTAACACTGGCGCGCCTGTGTAATCGGCACGACGGGTTTGTGATCGATCAACACTAAGCCCAGCAGCGAAAACCTCAGCATGCGCATCGAACGTCTTCTGCGATTCTTTCCTGCGTTGCTGGTTTTACTTGCGCCCGGATGCGACCGAGGTGTTGTGGTGTATCCCGTAAAAGGAAAGGTTGTATACGCGGATGGAACTGCCATTCCCGGCGGCATGATCGAATTTGAGTCGGTGGACCACCAACCCAAGGTGAATGCGCGCGGCAGGATCAATCCTGACGGTACATTCATGATGGGGACCTTCGCAGTCGATGACGGCGCGGTTGCCGGCAAACAACGTGTCATAGTGATTCCTCCGATGCGTGACGAAAAAGCCAAAGTTGCCACACCACTTGCGGTCGATCTTCGCTTTGCCAACTACGCCCGTTCAGGCTTGGAGGTGATGGTGGAGCCCAAGGAAAACGATCTCACCATTACCGTCGCCCCGCCCAAGACCTGAATCCCTCCTTAATCTCTATGCCACTTGCAGGTGATCTGATGCATCGCGTCGCGCGACGGCGAGCAAATGTGATGCTGGCATTATTCGCTGTCGCAGGCGTATTGGCCGAGAATCATCGCTGCCCGGCTGAAGAATCGGTGGCTCCTTGGGTGTTCGTCAGCATCCCGGATTTTCTGAATAATGACGTCGATTATCCCGAGCCGCGCTGGGATGACGCCACCGACTACGTGCTCAGAGCGATCAAGGCAGAGAATCCCGATTTCGTTCTGGTGGCCGGCGACCTGGTGATGGGCCGCTGGTCGAAGGATCGTGAGCACCTGGACATGATGGCCGACAAGTATTACTGCGCTTGGGTGCGGCGGATGCAGGCCCACGGCATCAAATATTACGTGGCCGTCGGCGATCACGAAGTGGGAGACGATCCGTGGCCCGCGGGAAAACGCGAGCTGATTCCGGATTACAAGGCCGCGTTTCGTCGCCACTTGAAGATGCCCGAGAATGGCCCGGAGAAATTTCGTGGCACGGCCTACTCGGTGCTGCACAAGAATCTGCTATTGGCAACCGTCGATGTCTTCGACACCGACGACCAAGGGCACATGCAAATTCGCGTTACCGGAGACCAGCTTGTGTGGCTCACGGAGACGTTCGAGAAGCATCAAGGTGTTCCGCACCGCGTCGTGATGGGGCATATTCCAGTGCTGCCCAAATGGCTCTGGAGGTCGTCGAGCCGTCTCTCGCTTCCCGGCGGCAGCGACACCGAATTTTGGAAGACGCTTGGACACTCGCACGTCGACTTGTACCTCTGCGGCGAAGTCCACGACATCAGTCTGCAGCAGCAAGGCGGCGTGCTGCAAGTGGTGCATGGCTCGCAACCCAGCAACGTGCCGGAGTTCAACTACCTGAAGGTCACGGTGCATCCGGATCGACTGCAACTGGAGTTGAAGTCGATTCCAACAGTCGTCAGGGGACCGGTGGGTTTCGACTTGGATCCGTTTGGCGTAGACGACTGCTGCCGCCGAATCGTCACGATTACCCAAGAGAACAAAGAGCGGGGTTTCCAAACCGTAGGAACCGCGGTCATTGATAAGCCTGGTGGGAAGGAAAAACTAACAAAGCCGACCGGATACTTTGAAACCCGTTTTGACCCATTTGACTGAGTGAGATAATGAACAACCTAAGGATTGGACGTCGCGTGTTATTGGCAGGAGCGGCCGCCAGCGTTGGCACATTGGGGGTAAGCCGTTTTGGTGTGCGCTCGATTCGAGCTGCGGAACCGGGCGGCCTTCCAGAGTATCCCATCGGCGTACGTCAACTCTTCTTGGACGATGAAAACATCGGGCGAATGGAGCGCGTCAAACGCGTGCTGCACCAGCCGGTGAAATACGAAGGCAATCCAATCATTCGTCACGATCAGACGCCGTGGCAGCAGTTTCGGGCACAGCTTTACGGCACGTCGCTTTACGATCCGGAAGAAAAGCTGTTCAAAATGTGGTATTTGGCAGGGGCGCGACTACCATTCGATGAACCAGTTACCATCGATGGTCGCAAGTGTGTTCCCAATTTTCAATTAGTGGGCTACGCCGAAAGCCGCGATGGATACAACTTCGAGCTGCCGAATCTTGGGCTGGTCGATTATAATGGCTCGAAGGAAAATAACTTTTGCCGCATCGCCCGCGAATGCGTCGAAGGCATCGCGGTCGTTCGCACTCCGCACGATTCGGACCCTCAGCGGCGATACAAGTCGTTGTACTGGGAACATCTGGCGACGCGAGACGACGTGGATCCGGGGGTTTCCGTCAACGCCATGTGCGTGAGCTTCTCGGCCGATGGCAAAACATGGACGAACCACGCAGAAAACCCCGTCATGCCCTACGGCAGCGACACGGGCCAACAGGCGCTGTGGGACCCGCTGCTGCAAAAATACGTGGCCTACGGCCGGTTCAACGCCGGCGGGAGGAGAGTCGCGCGGAGCGAAAGCCCCGACTTTATTCGCTGGTCGGAGCCTAAACTCGTTTTCGAAGCCGATGCAAAAGACGGCCCGAACGCTCAAGTCTACGGCATGGGTGTGTCGCTCTACGAAGGGATGTACATCGGACTGCCTTGGATGTTTCAAGAGGGAACCACACACAAGATCGACGTGCAATTGACGTGCAGCCGCGACGGTATTAACTGGAATCGCGTGGCGGATCGTGCCGTCTTCATCCCCAACGGCCCCGACAAAAGCTGGGACGCAGGCATTGTCTTTACCGCGTCTCAGCCCTTGGTCGTCAAGGACGACAAGATCTTCATCTACTACTCCGCGTCGGAGCACGACCATGATTATCGCCAGCGTCCTCCCGAAGGAACGCCCGAGTGGAAGCAACATTGGGATTCGATCAAAACCTCGATCGGTGTGGCCACCTTGCGCCGCGACGGATTCGTGTCGCTCGAACCCGAGCAGGAGACGGGCAGACTCATAACCAAGCCGTTTGCCATGCCACAAAGCGGACAGTTGAACGTCAACGTCGACGCACAGGACGGCGCAGCACATGTCACGCTGCGCCCCGCTGATTTGAACGCGACTCCGCTGGCTCGCTCGATGCAGGTCCGTGGAGACCAACTCAATCAGGCGGTTGAATGGTCACCGGCGGCGAGTCTGCCGGCATCCGGTGAACCCGTTCGTCTTGAATTTGAGCTTTCGCGCGCCCGACTGTACTCATATTGGTTCAGTTAGCGTGTTCCCATGGAAGTAAATAAAAGGGACATGACTTGATTTAGCCGAAGGTGGGGTAGTGATTTATTCGTTACTTCTGCGGATGTTTCCTTGGTCGGCCACGCGGACGCAAGGTAAATTCTCATCCCATCCGCTTGGCGATCGTTTGCTGCCAGGCCTCGCTGCCGTAAGGACGCCAACGCAACACACTTTGCTGGATTGCCAATAGTTCCGCCATAAATAGACTGCGGCAGAAGAAAAGGTGTGACCCCCGACCCCGCAAAGCCACAAACGCACCCTGACACCTTTTACGCGTGTGGCCAAGTTGCAGGAGTTTCATCGTGTGCATCAAAGCCCTCTCGACCAGATGTTTCGCGACTTGCACGAAGCGGTTGTGTGGCTGCCGAAATCGGCCCATGCCGCGGAAGCGAAGCCGCTGATCGAGTTGGCCCGCAAGCGGCGAAGGGGCCCCCAACCGATCGGCGAGTTGTTGCTTCCGCTGTTGATGATGGGGCCCCTACGGTAACCATCACTCGCCTGGCCCGGCCGGCCAAGCCGGCCCTACTGTCTGCCGATGGCACAAGAGGGTATGCCTGCAGGTTAAAAAATCCTGGAAATTTTTCGATAGGGGGGCTTGCATCCTGGAGAGTTGGTAGTGTTGTGAAGCTTATGGCTGCCTTGATGAATGGGTCACTTGTCCAGTTCTAACCGCTCATGACTTCTAACCGCTCATGACACGACGACTCATTTTGCCCTCTTTCGCCGCGCGCTCAGCGCCTGCGAAGCGAATCTGCACGACTTCCGCATCAGCGCCAAAATGGTCTTCTGCGTGCATATTCTGCGGTCGGCATTGTGGAATGCGGACGAGGCCTGGCTGGACGCCTCGTTCGAGATCGTGGAATCGAATGCCGGCGAGATGGACGCCAGCCTGGAACACGACTGGGAGCTGACGCTGATGGTGCAGCAATACCGGCGGCAGGCAGAGCAGTTTGCCGGCGGCGGCCGGGTGCGCCGCCGCATGGACCAGGCGATCCGAGCGTTCTGCACGCAGCCCGCGCTGGAGGCCGCCCGTCAGTTTGTGGAATGTCAGAACGAGATCGCACATGACGCGTGATTCCCTTTTCACACAGTTGGCCGTTCCTGGTCGGCTGGCCAGTCGCGGCAATGCTGCTGCACATGAAGTTGTTGCGTCCGAAATACCTTGAACCCTGGCTCAGCCGACGGCTACACAACCAATTCCTGGCGTTGTACGAAGCGAACTGGCGGCCGCGAATGTTCCGCCATCTGCATGCCATGGCGGTTCCCTCGCAGATCATGCTGCAGCAACTTCTCGTCGTCGCCCGCGATCTCGGCGACGACAAATGGCTGGGTTGGCTATTGGAATTCCCGCAGGAAGACAACGGCTTTCCGATTTATGCCTCGGCCCAACCCTTCGTGCGTTAGACGACAATTCAAACGCCGAGCCCACCCGATTCGCCTCAAGGTATTCGCTATCGCGATGGGTCGCTGTGTGCGGCAATACGCACAATCCGCAATAAGACTTTGCTACCTGTCGCGCCGCGGGGTAGACTCCTGGAGTTCGATGCCGCTCTTGGTATTGCAAAGGACCACGGGGACTCTCGTCATGCCGCCAACTTCTTCGAATCCGCAACTTGCCCGGCGCGATTGGCTGTCTGCCTGCGGGGCTTCGGCGGGAATCGTGTTCTTGGCGGATACAGTATCCGCTCAGCCGCCCCGCGCGCAAGTTGCCGATCGCACTTCAAGAGTCAAGATCGCTTCCTTGCGGGCCATTCCGATCGGGCCGAAAGTGTATGTCAAGATCAGAACTTGCACCTTACTCGTAGCGTTGCTGCTTGTTTCCATCGGCCACGCGGCGCAGCCCTTAGAACTGCCATCGACTCAGCGTCAGTTGTTTGTCGACGATCATTTGATTGAAACAATCGACGGGTTGACGCGCGTCGTCCATCAGGCGACCAGGCACCCGGAGAATCCCATTTTGCGTCGAGAAAAACCGTGGGAGCAATTTCGCGTGATGGTCTACGGCACGGTGATCTACGACGAGGACGAAAAGCTGTTCAGAATGTGGTACACCGTCATGCCGCACGATAACACACAACCGGCCGTCACGATCAACGGCAAAAACCGCGTGCCGTGGGTGACGCTGATGGCCTATGCGACCAGCGAAGACGGCGTTCATTGGAATCGCCCGATCCTGGAGCAACTCGACTTCAATGGCAACGGCAAGCAGAACAATCTGGTGGCTGTGGGCCGCGACAACGTCGAAGGCTTTGCGGTCATTAAGGATGTCGAGGAGCCGAATCCCGAGCGGCGCTACAAGGCGTTCTTCTGGGAACATCGATCATTCCGGGCCGACCAGTACGGCGTGCCCCCGTATGACGATCCTGCGGTGGGAGATTGGAATCAAGGCATGTGGGTGGCTTTCTCGCCGGATGGCATTCACTGGGAGAACCATGGCCGGGTAATCGCGGATGCCAGCGATACCCATCAAACGGTGGTTCACGATCCGGCGACGGGAAAGTTCGTTTGCTTCAACCGTATGGGTGGGGGGGGACGACGGATAATGCGCACCGAAAGCGACGGATTGCTTCAATGGGGCAAGCCGGAACTTGTGTTTCAGGCCGACCAGCGCGATCCCCCCAAAACGCAAGTCTATGGCATGACGGTCACGCCGTACGAGGGCCTGTACATCGGCCTGCCATGGATGTTTTACGACGACGGCGTGATCGACATCCGCCTGGCCACCAGTCGCGATGGCGGCCGTACCTGGCAGCGTCCCGGCAATTTTCCGCAATTGATACCCACCGGCGCCGAAGGTGAGTGGGACGCTGCCGACTTTCGCATGGGAAACAGCGTCGTCGTGAAAGACGAAACCATCTACCTATACTACTGCGCCGCGCCGGGTGGGCATCCGACGGGCGACGTCGTGAAAAAAATTGACGCCTTCACGCACGAAGATCACCAAAAGTATCGATCGATGCACGTCGGGCTGGCCACGTTGCGGCGCGATGGCTGGGTATCGCTCGACGCCGGCGAGCAACCGGGCGGCGTAATCACCAAGCCATTCAAGCTCCCCCTCGGAGATCTGGTCGTCAATGTCGACGCCAGCGACGGTGAAATCAGTGTGGACTTTCTCGACGAAACTGGCAAGCCGCTGGCCATGTCGATGCCGCTGACCGGCGATCAGTTGCGCGGGCAGTTTCGCTGCGAAGATATGCTGCCGGAAGTTGGCCAAACCGTCAAACTGCGGTTCCAGTTGCGTAACGCCAGGCTTTATTCGTTCTGGTTCGCACCAAGCGGCGACAATCGGCAGTCTCATAGTACGTTGAAGCCGACTTCAGTGTCTGAACCGAATAAGTCGCTACCCGGTTTGCGCGAGGCACTCAACCGACAGGTCGTCAAGGGGGAGAAAGTCATCGTCGAAGGGCCGCCGAGTTCCGATCGCGACGGCGACCAGGTCGACAACTCCGTCGAGTCAGGCGAGCGTATGGTCGGTCCGCGACGCGCTTTGCCAGAGGGCGTCTATCAAACCCTTTGCAAAAGCTGGATTGCGGCGCAAGCAGGCCAGGACCTGTCCGGCGTGGCGAAACAGGTACGTCAGCGATACGAAGAGTTGATCCTGTCGCACATGCCGTCGCTCCGGTTGCAACGGATTGACGTTCAACCGCAAACGTGGATCTACCCGGCCGGTTATGACAGCAACGATGAGCAGGTCACGGTTCACGCCAGGCGATTGACGATTCATGCCGTGGATCAGTTCGGGGATGCTCGCGCATTGGTGGCCTATTTCGCCAACTACGACAAAGTCGATCTCGAACATCCGGCGGTCGTGTTTCAGATCAACGGCCATTTTGGTCGCAATCCTTCACGGCTGGGATTTGGACTGAAACAGCGCGGCGGCAAGTCCGGTGCGGCTTTGGGCAAGTGGGCGATGCGCGGTCTTCCGTTGATTACTTATGACGACCACGACGTGGGTGAGAGCAGCGCTGCCACGGGCAAAGAAAACGGCTTGCACCGCATGCTTGGGAACCTGCGAATGATCGACGATGCGCTGTTGGTACACTTCGACCGCGTCGATGGTGTGGGGTTGTCGGGCGGATGCGAACGGCTGTTTCACTTCTTGGTATTCCACCGCTGCCCGTTAAAGTCGGCCTACCTGGCGGGATATTTCCACGCTCCGTGGACGCGCATGGACTCACGCAACCGCAGCGGCGGACCCTTCGGCAGCGACACCGATACCCACAACGATGCATTCAACTCAAATTTTCAATGGGCCGATTTGGCGCTGGTCGGCATCCACGATGGCATTGTTGTGGCTTTCGCCCATGCTACCTTTGAAGGGCACATTGGCAAAAACTGCTTTTTTAAGGAGACTTTGCCGACGCTTAGGCGATACACCGACCGCTTTCAACGCCGTGGTGACGATCCGGACGGCGACGGAGTCAGCAACAATGGGCGAAATCTGTCGCACGAGTACGATCTGGCCGATTACTTGGAGTTTCTCGCCGCATCGCGCGGATAGCGTTCGATGGTTTGGTAACCGTTCACGGGCCGGGGACTGGCTCATTTTCCCGGCGAATTCACGAGAGGTGCATCGTTCTGTCAGGAGGTTGTCCTACGTGTTGCCCGGGAAAATGTGCTGGCGTCCAATCGTTTGACGCCCGATTCGACCGCCAGGCTCGAGGCAGCCATGAAATCTGGCGCAATTCCTCGACGGGTCGGAGGACGGGTAGCAACCCAGATTTGAGGGAGCGGCCCTCACGACATGTCCGCGCAGGGTGTCAGATGCGTGGCGTGCCGGTTTTCAGGTGGCTGGGTTCGTCACGGGGGCGTTTTTCGATGACGAGCACGCTGTCGTAGAAGTGGAGCGAGTTGGCGCTGCGGGTGAAATCGTTGGCCGACAGTTCCTCGGGCGTGTGGGAGTGCCAGGCGTTCAGTTGGTCGATCAGCCGTTTGCTGTATTCGATGAACGATGCCGGGTTATTGTAGCCGCCGCCAAAGTTGGGACGATACGAGGTGAGCAAGTCTTCGCACAAGTAGACGCCGTGGGGATCGACGTGAGGAAACAGCTCTTCGAACGTGGTGATCTGCTGCTTCATCGTGTGACCGCCGTCGTCGAGAAGAATATCGATCCGCGGCACGGCCTGGGCAAGCGACCGGAGAAAGCCCCGGTCTTCCTGGTCGCCGATGAAGATGGTCACCTGGTCTTCTTCCAGCGATTTGCACTTTGGGTTAATGTCGACGCCAACGATGTGGGCCTTGGGACCGAAATACTGCTTCCACATCTGCAACGATCCGCCCTGGAACACACCGAACTCGACCATGTGGACGTCGGTGCCGCGGAATCGAGAGAAGTGGCGCTCGTAAACTTCGAAGTAGTGCCGCCACTTGTGGATCAAGTTGCCGGTGTTGGAATAGAAGTAGGCTTCGAGATCGTTCATGTCTGATTCTGGCATTGATAGCGCAGGTTGTCCAGAAGATTGTGCAAGGAATGTACGGCAATAATAGAATGCGACGGCGAGCCAGCGATCGAACTGCTGGAACTCGTCGCTCCACTCGAGGATGATGAGAGGGGTGCGGAGAAGCGTTGAACGCCGCAGCCGCGTAGAGTTGCTGTTGGGTTGCCGGTTTGCCGCAGTGGACCATGCGAATTGTGTACCTTGCCGCTGGCAGTTGACAGACCTGGATCGCGTCGTTAATCTCGTCGTACTTTGCCCATTTTATGCTCCTTTTTTTCGGAAAGGCAGGTTTGAGTATGTTCCCTCGAGTCGCGGTTTGGATGCTTACGCCGCTTGTCGCGCTGAGCGCGTGGACGACAGCCGAAGCCTGTTTCAAGAAATGCCACCGAGGGTGCGGTGGCTGCAATTCTGGTTGTGTTACGTCGGCCTGTGACAACGGCTGTGCAAGTGGCGATTGCGGCGCGGTGGCAGCCGCGCCCGGGTACATCGAAGTCGAAAAGACGATCATGGTGCCCACCCTGGTGACGGAGACTCGCAAGGTCAACGTAACCAGCTACCGTCAAGAAGCCCGCGCCAAGACGTACACCGTCATGAAGTGCGTGCCCGAGACGAAGAGCGTCGACTACGAATACACGGTGATGGTCCCCGAGACCCGCAGCAAGACGGTCACTTGGAATGTCAGTGTTCCCGTTTGGACCGATCGTGAAGTCCAGTACACCGTGATGGTGCCGCACACTGAGACCAAGACGGTCAACCATACCGTCTGCAAGCCAGTCTGGTCCGATCGTGAAGTCCAGTACACGGTGATGGTCCCGCACACCGAAACGCGTACCGTCAACTACACGGTCCGCAAGCCGGTGATGAGCACTCAGGAGGTGTCCTATACGGTCATGGTTCCGCACACCGAAACACGCACGGTGAACTACACCGTCTGCAAGCCGGTGATGAGCGCCCAAGAAGTCAGTTACACCGTGATGGTGCCGGCGACGGAAACCCGCACCGCCACCAGAAGAGTTTGCCGCATGGTTGCGGTCAAGCAGATGCGCACTATCACCGAAGACCAGGGTCACTGGGAGACGGTTGACATGGGAGCCGATGCTTGTGGAGCCGCCGCGGACTGCGCTCCGCCGTCGTCATGCGGCTCTTGCTGCCCGAAGCGTCGCTGCCGTTCGTGCAGTTCGAGATGTGGCAGCGATTGCGGTTCGGCCGCCTCGGCTTGCACTGGCCTGAAAAAGGTCTGGGTGCCCAACCTGGTCGCGAAGCAAGTTGAAGTGACCTGCATGAAGCCGATGGTCGAAGACGTGCAGTTCACGTACAACGTCACGGTATGCCGTCCCGAGAAGCGTACCAAGACGGTCAACGTTTGCACGTACGTAAATGAATCAATCGTCAAGGAAGTTCCCTACACGGTCTGTAGGCCTGAAACGCGCAGCCGCACCGTCAGCGTGTGCAACTTCGTCGATGAGCAGATGACCAGGGAAGTGCCTTACACCATCTGCAAACCCGAGACCCGTAGCCGCATCGTCAAAGAGTGCAGCTATGTCAACGAGCAAACGAGCAGGGAAGTGCAGTACACGGTCTGCAAGCCCGAAACACGAACTCGTACGGTCAAGGAGTGCAGCTACTCGACGGAGCAGCGCAGCAAGGAAGTATCGTACACGGTCTGCGTCCCGACGAAGAAGACGGGCACGCGCCAGGTCACGCACTACGTCCAAGTGCCAGAAGAACGGACCTCCATCGACACGGTCTGCGTGCCCTACACGGAAGAGAAAGAGATCACCGTTCAGGTTTGCCGCATGGTTCCCAAGACCGTCAAGGTCAAGGTGCCCGCCTGTGGCAACGGTGGCGCACCATGCGGCTCGTGCCGGTAGATCAGGCTGCCGCACACGCCCGGGCTACCCGCGGGATCGAGTGCCAAACCAACCAACCGGGTAGCCGGGACAGCAACTGCTGCCCCGGTGCCGAAGGCACACGAGGACATGCGTGCAGATCCAACGACCACGAAACCTCCTTGGTGAGTGACCGATCGCACATTCTCTCTTGTCGCTGACGCTAGCCCGGGCAGCAGTAGCCGGCTGATTTTACAGCGTTCGTTCTTGTGTTCCCCTCTCTTGTCGGGCCAAGAGAGGGGGACTGGCACATTTTCCGGGAATCACGTTGGACAACCTCCTGACCAAACGATGCGCCTCGCGCGAATTCGCCGGGAAAATGAGCCAGTCCCCGGCCCGTGAACGGTTGCCTTGCGATCGCCTTCCGACGTCGAACGGTCGACTACCGCAATGAGTGCCTTCCTGGTCCGCCTCGCGGTGCAGGGACTTGTCCGGAATACCGTTGACGAACTGGGCCCATCAGGCCGTGCCGAAGCATTCTGCCAGTTCGGCGGCTTCGTTGATCGCGGTGCGGTCGAGCACGACGGTTAGAAGGCTACGTTAGATCGCAAGCACCTGACTCGTGTACCCGCTTTCGCCGGCGCAAGAGCGGGAAGGCGCCAAGCAGCAATAGAACGAGGCTTGAAGGCTCGGGCACGAATTGATAGGTGAGCGTGGTCGTGAACGTGTAATTGTGGAGCGGTGGAGTCGTGAAACCGGGATGATCTATGCGGTGTACACCGGCAGGGGTCAGCATGGTGCCGGTGGTGCTTCGGCCACCATCGAAGTCGAACGTCACCAGGCCGGCGCCGATGTAAGGGGCCAGTTCCGCTGGCGTCGTAAAAAAGTCAGAATCGCTGTCGGTGGATGCCGTGCCGGTGATCGCGATGTAATCCGGCCCGGAGAAGTTTGCGGGGATCTCGCCTTCAGTCGCGGCGACCGGACCGGTGAGCGTTTCCACGGCGTCGGCAGTGACATTGAGCGGCGCGCCGGGCACGGGGTCGGGTCCCGAGACGTCCACAAAGGAGCCGATCGCCAGCGTGACGATGCCGCCAGCGGCGAATTGGTTGTCGAATTCAGCCTTGCCGTACAACGAATCGATCGTCACGGTAAGCGTCACTTTTTCCAGCGTCCGAGTGCCGCCCAGATCGTCGAACTGCGGCTCCGTGAATGTGCCGAATTGAGGGCCGTTCAATGGACCGAAGCCAATGCCGCCGTTGTCGTGAAGACGCGGACCGTGAACCTCGACTGCCGCATCGGCGTGCGACAAAAAGTTTGTAACGGCCAAGGCGCCAACTAAACCGGATGTAAAAATCCACGCCCGACGGGTACGCGCGCTGCTGAAAAACTTCGAGGCGCTCATGAGACACTCCGCGGAACTGTTTGATTACTTTGAGAGAAGACACGAAACCGGCCGGTGGTAAGGGGCTTCCCCCCACGAAACATGAGCGTACCTCCGTTCCCCACAAATATCAAGCAAAAAAATCTTGTTACCCAACAATTTGGCACAAAACGCGCGAATTTTGCGGCGGCAGTGTTGCGGCAATGTTCGTCGGAATTATCGACCCCGCCCCGCCTCTTGACGTGCCTGGCTGACAACCCGTGTCAATCAATGTAACTCATTTATGGAGTTCGGTTTATACCATTTTTTGTCATATCAAAAATATTATATTGACTAATCAAAATAATGGATTACCATACCTCCTGTCGTTGAACCAGCACGCTCTTAGACCGGAGGATGAAAATGCACGTTCACGTTGTGAAATATTCGCCTCGCTCAGGATTTACCCTCGTGGAACTCCTGGTCGTAATCGCGATCATCGGAGTCTTAGTTGGGCTATTGCTGCCCGCTGTGAAAGCGGCTCGTGAGGCAGCGCGACGAACCCAATGCTCCAGCAACCTCAAGCAAATCGGACTGGCTCTTCACAGTTATCTTGCAGCGCGCAAAGTGTTCCCGCCAAGCTATTGCGTTGTGCCCGGCGTCACGACAACCGTCGGAGGCCAATGGTCGGCATTTGCCAGAATCTTACCGTTTATCGAGGAAGACAACCTGAGAGATCTGATCAATTGGAACGTCGCCTACTCAACGCAGCTCAACGTTGCGATCACTCGCATTGCGCCGTACCTTTGCCCAAGCGAGATCAACGATGTGATCCGTGTAAATCCCTCAACCGGAGTGCCGCGAGATTACCCTGCCAACTATGGTCTGAATTTCGGGACTTGGTTCATCTATAACCCGGTGACGGGGAAAGGCGGCGATGGCTTGTTTCATCCCAATAGTCGGACGAAGCCAGCGACAATCACGGACGGCATGAGCAAAACCTTGTGCGTCGCAGAGGTGAAGGCGTACACGCCCTACGTCCGAAATACGAGTACCGACCCGGGAGCCACGGTGCCGGCCTCTCCGGATTTCGCGACGAGTCTTGTCGGTGACGGGTGCTGCACCGGGGCGAATACTCAACAGAACACTGGGCATACCGAATGGGCCGATGGACTGTGTCAGCAAAGCGGGTTTACCACCACTTTCCCGCCGAGCACCATAGTTCCGCATGTGGCCGGCGGAGCGACTTATGACATTGACTTCGTTTCCTGGCGCGAGGGGACTCACGCAACACGGGTTACTTACGCCGCATTGCCGGCGCGGAGTTACCATAGCGGTATTGTCAACGCGCTCTTGGCCGACGGCTCAGTTCGTAGTTTTGCCAACGAAGTCGATCCGGTCGTATGGCGTGCCTTAGGAACACGCGCCGGTGGTGAAATCGTCGATGATAACTAACGCGGCTTCGCCTCAGACCGAAGAGTTGTAGTGTGAAAATGGCTCCGGTCGTGGCTAGAACACGAAGTCGAAGAGATCGGCGAAGTAGTTGTCTTCGTCGTCCACGTCGAGGAAGTCAACCAGGCCGTCGAGGGCGTAGATCAAGTCAGCGCCGGCCTCGCCCACCAGGTAGTCGTTGCCAAGGCCGCCATCCAGGCTGTCGTTGCCTGCACCGCCGAAGATGGCATCGTGGCCGTCGTCGCCGTACAGGCGGTCGTTCCCTTCGCCGCCGCTGAGCGTGTCGTTGCCGTCGCCGCCGCTGAGCAAGTCGTTGCCCGACCCGCCGTCGATCATGTCGTTCCCCAGCTCGCCGTAGAGCATGTCGTTCCCCAGCTCGCCGTAGATCATGTCGTTGCCGGCGGCGCCGCGGATCGTGTCGTCGCCCTCACCGCCGCGGATCACGTCGTTGGCGTGGGGCAGGACGAGCGGCGTCGATCGGACGGCAGTGGTGCCGCGGGTCACCGTCGTATTGACGGGGAGCACGTCCACCGGATCGCCCACGATCGTGTCGTTGCCACCGTCGCCGTTGAGGAGGTCGCTTCCGACGCCGCCGTGGATGGCATCATTGCCCAGCCCGCCCGCGATGCGGTCGTTGCCGAGCACGCCGTACAGCCGGTCGTCGCCGTCGCCGCCAACGATCGTATCGTCGGCGCGGATGAAGATGAGATCATTGGGATTGGCCGCAGTTGCCTGCACGTCGATTACCCGCACGGTCTCCGGGTCGTTGAGCTGGATGCCGTCGACTGGCACGGGCATGGGGATGGGGACCGACACGAAGTCGCGCGGGTCGCCGACGATCACGTCGTTCCCCACGCCTCCGTTGAGTGTGTCGGAGCCCCAGCCTCCTTGCAGGTAATCGTCGCCGATTCCGCCGTACAGCGAGTCTTCGCCCAGCCCGCCGTCCATGATGTCGCCGCCCGTGCTGCCGTACATCCGATCGTTGCCGGTGCCGCCGCCCATGGTGTCGCTGCTGGAGCCGCCGTGCAGGAAGTCGTTGCCGGAGCCCCCTTGCATGGCGTCGCGGCCCAACATGCCGTACAGCCAGTCGTTTCCGTCGCCGCCGTAGAGGAAGTCGTTGGCATCGGGCACCGGCACGGGGAGCGGATCGAGGGGCAGCACCACTTCGCTGCCGATCGAGCCTTCGTTGGCATCCACGACGTCGACGCCGACCGAAATCGCGCCGCGGGCGGTAAGCTGAGCGGTCTCGACGGTGTCTTTGGGCCGGCGGACCAGCACGCTGTCGCGCGGGTCGCCGACCAGCAGGTCGCTGCCACCTTCGCCGTTGAGCGAGTCGCTCCCCCAGCCGCCCGCGATCAGGTCGTTCCCGTCGCCGCCCAACGCCTTGTCTTCCTTGTTGCCGGCGAAAATGAAGTCGTGTCCCGACTGCCCCTCGAGGCTGTCGCTACCGGCGCCGGTGTCGGCGAAGTCGCGGGCATACTTCCAGGGATCGGTGTAGCCGGCGGGGTAGGAATTGGTGGCGTCGCCGAACATCCAATCGTCGCCGATGCCGCCCACGACTGCGTCGTCGCCGTCTCCGCCTACCAGGCCGTCGTTGCCGGCGCCGCCGTCAATGCGATCGTTACCCTCGCCGCCGAAGATCACGTCGCCATCGATGCCGCCGCGAATCGCGTCGTTGCCGGTGCCGCCGTCCATGGCGTCGTAGCCGGAGCCGCCGTCCATGGCGTCGTTGCCGGCCCCGCCCAGCGCGATGTCGTTCCCCAATCGGCCGAATATCGAGTCGTCGCCGAGCTCGCCTTCCAGCGTGTCGTTAAACAGCGGCGCCGGCGGATCGATCGGTTGCGGATCAACGGACGCGATCCGCGCCCGCAGCTTTGTCGCCACGTCGGCGGTTGCTTCGAGGTTCACGTTGGCTGTCGGCAGGATATCGATAGGATCGCCAGACAGCTTGTCGTTGCCGCTGCCCCCCCGCAACAGGTCGTTGCCGTAGCCGCCTTCGATGGTGTCGGCGCCGAACAGGCCCAGCAGCACGTCGTCCCCTTCGCCGCCGTCGAGCGTGTCGTTCCCCTGTAACGTCGGCACAATGTCTGGATCGACGGGAGCAATCACGTCGTCGTCGGCGCTCTCGATCTTGGCCGCGAGAATCTGCGCGCCGACGGGTTCGATCGGCTTCGGTCCGGGAAGCGGTACGGGAACGATGTCGGCCGGATCGCCGTGGATCGTGTCGTTG
>SXGT01063358.1_pt1 | contig 16515 bp, 14 predicted proteins | sample 3176221 | NCBI WGS metagenome assembly SXGT01 (sample SAMN11356862, study PRJNA531348) | freshwater metagenome | isolation source: freshwater sample F1-120 | place: China: Fuxian Lake, Yuxi | collected 2017-12-25 | reverse complement strand
GTCGGGCTTGTGGGCGTAGTCGACGAACACGGCGAAGGGCTGTCCCTCCACGATCGCCTCCAGCCGCCCCGGAACTCCCGGACAGGCGTCGATTCCCGCGGCGATCGCGGCGGCCGGCACGTCGAGCGCGAGTGCGGCTGCCGCCGCGGCGAGAATGTTCTGGACATGCGTTTCCCCGACGAGCCGGGTGTCGAAGGGCACCCGTTCGCCGCGCAAATGCAGCACGCCGCGCGTTCCCTCGAAACTCGACCGCACCTGGCTCACACTCACGTCGGCGGCCTCACCGAACGTGACCACCGGCACCGCGAGCTGATCGACCAGCGCGGCCACCGGCGGGCTCTCGATCCCGAGCACGGCAACAGCCGTCTTGACCGAGCGCGGCAGGATTTCGCGGAAGAGCCGTGCCTTGGCCGCGCCATAAGCCTCGAGACTCTCGTGAAAGTCGAGATGGTCACGGGCCAGATTCGTATAGACGCCGACGTCGCAGGCAAGGCCCCAGAGGCGGTCCTGGGCCAGCGCATGGGAGGAGGCTTCGAGCACGATGTGAGTCGCCCCCTGCTCCTCCATCCGTGCGAGCAGATCCTGCAGCGCAACGGCATCGGGCGTGGTGAGCGGTGCGGCCTCGCGGATCGCCCCGCAGCGGTACTCGATGGTGCCGATCAATCCGACCCTTGCCCCTGCGGCGTTCAGGATCGATTCGAGCAACCACGACGTGGTCGTCTTGCCACTGGTTCCGGTGATCGCCACCACGCGCAGGCGGCGGCTCGGGTGCCCGGCGAAGATTGCCGCCGCCTCGGCCACGAAGCGCCGCAGGTTCGAGCACGCGAGGATCGGCACCTCCGACCCGACCTCGTCGAGCGCGGCTTCCACGATCGCTTCGTCGACCGCGACCGCCGCCGCCCCGGCTGCCCGTGCGCTCCGCGCGAAACGGAGGCCGGCCGCGTCGTGTCCGCTGATGGCGGCGAAGATATCGCCGGGCGCGATCTGGCGGGAATCGCACGAGATTCCCGACACAGGCGTCGCGGAATCGCCGCAGACGAGTTGCGCGGGCAGGGCGGCGCTCTCGATCAACTCGCGGAGCGTCGCCTGCGACTTCACGTCAAGCCTTCCAGCTCCAGCCGGACGACGTCGCCCGACAGGGGCGTCCCCGCCGGCGGCTCCTGTGCCACGACAATCCCGCTGCCGCGCAACTCGACAGCGATCCCGAGCTCGCGCGCCCGGCGCAGCGCCCGCCGCAGCGAATCGCCCACGAACGCGGGCGTGCGCGCCGTGGTGTCCTCGACCGCCGCGCCCGCGTCAGTCTCGAACGCGACCGGCTGCGCCAGTCCCTGCGGCAACGCGGTGCGCAGCCGCGGCGCCGACACGATCGGCGGTGGCGGTGCCGGCAGCAGACCGGCCCGATCGAGCGCACGCGAAGTGATCTTGGCGAACACCGGGGCCGCGACCAGACCGCCATAGGCGATCCCTTTTGGGTTGTCGATCATCACCAGCGTCACCACCACCGGATCCTCGGCCGGAGCGAAGCCGACGAAGGAAGACAAGCGCTGCCGCGAGTACCGGCCGGTGGCGCCATCGACCTTCTGCGCCGTCCCGGTCTTGCCCGCGACCCGTACGCCGGGGATCCGCGCGCGCTGCCCGGTACCGCCCTTTTCCTCGACCGCCCGCTCGAGCATCCCCGCGACCAGAAACGCGGTCCCCGGCGCGACGACCTGCGCGTAGGATTCGCGGAACGAGGCACTGTCGGCGTCGAAGAGGACGCCCTGGCGCGCGCTGCGCGCCTGCTGCACGACGTAGGGCCGGCGCAGCCGGCCCCCATCGGCGATGGCCGCGAACGCGGATGCGAGCTGAATCGGGGTCACCGCGATCCCTTGACCAAAACTGTTCGTGGCGAGGTCAATCGTCGAGAGACGCTCCGCCGGGCGCAGCAGTCCGCGCACCTCACCGGGCAGATCGATCGTCGTCGGCTGGCCAAAACCAAAGCGTCGCACCCAGGCAGCGTAGCGCTCGCGGCCGATGCGCTCGGCGACCTTGGTCGTGCCGATATTGCTCGAGACCTGCACGATCTGGGGCAGCGTCAGCAATCCGTAGGGGTGATGGTCGTGGATCGTCCAACGGCCGACGCGATAGCGTCCGCGCTCGCAATCGATCTGCTCATCGAGCGCGACCGCCTGGTCTTCAACAGCGGCCGCCGCGGTGATCGCCTTGAAGGTCGAACCTGGCTCAAAACTGTCGGTGATGGCCCGATTACGACGCGCCTCGGGCGCGATGTGGCCGGTCTGATTCGGATCGAAGGTCGGCACGCTCGCCAGTGCCAGCACGGCACCACTGCGCGGATCGAGCACGATGGCGGTGCCGGCGTCGGCATGGACCGCTTCGACCCCGGCCGCGAGTTCGCGCTCGACGATCGACTGCAACACGCCGTCGATCGTGAGGTCCAGCGACGCGGCGGGATCCTCGCCCGTCGCCGTGGAATCGTCCAGGCCATCGGGCGCCACCTCGTCGAGACCCGACGGTAGCAGCAAGAGACCGCGCCCGTCGCGTTCGGCAACGACCGTCCGCTCGGGACTGCGCATCCAGCGATCGTAGCGCAGCTCGACACCTTCGAGGCCGCGCAGATCACTGCCGGCGAAGCCGACCACATGCGCCGCCAGAGAGCCCCGTGGGTAGATCCGCCGGCCCCCACGCAGGATGCCGACCCCATCGAGGTCGAGATCCTCGACCGCAAGCGCCATGCGCTCACCGACATTCCGCTTGAGCCAGACAAAGCCGCTGTCGCGGTCGAGTCGCACGGCGAGATCATCGCGCGACATATCGAGAGCGCCCGCCAGCTCGACACGCGCGGCCTCGGACACCGGGTGGTAGCGCGGGCTCGCATACACCGACGGGCTCGGCACCGTCTCGGCAAGGACTTCGCCAAACTGGTCGCGGATCTCCCCGCGTGGCGTCGGGATGCGCAGAATCTGAGTGTACTGGCGATCGGCTCGGGCCGCGAGCTCGGCCCCGTCGATCAGGGAGAGGTGCAGGGTGCGGGCGCCGATGGCCACGAGTGCCAGCACCAAGAGGCCGAGAAGCATCAGCGCACGACGACGCAAGAGGAGGTCCTCGGCAACGGGCTTCAGCGGCTTCTTCATCGCAGAATCACGACCTCGCCGGGCTTCGGCGCACGCAGCCCCAGGCGGGCCCCGGCTGTCTCCTCGAGGCGTGCGGGCGCGGTCTCGGCGGCAAGCTCCGCCCGTAGCAACAAGCCTTCGCGTTCCAGCCGGTGGCCGAGCGTGCTGAGATTCGAGAGTTCGTAACCCAGGTGCCCCACGGCGAGGCCGGTCCAGACGTGGATCAGGGCAGCGAGCAGGACGAAAGCCCCCGCGACGATATTTCGCCGGAGCAACCGATCGCTCTCGCTGCGCGCGGGCTCGGCCGCAACTGTGCGCGTGCGGCGCGGGGCACGCCCCCGCGCCGCACGCACACCACGAGGACGCGCCTGCACGGCAACGGCTTCAACCGCCACCACACCACTCCACCGCCCGGAGCCGTGCACTGCGCGCCCGCGGATTCCGTCCGACCTCGCCCTCGGTCGGACGGACAACCCTGCGGGTCAGGCGCGTCGCCTGCGCGACCCCACCGCAGCGGCAGAATGGCCACTCCGGAGGGCACACGCAGGACGCGCACCAATTCCTGAACACTGTCTTGACAAGGCGATCTTCGAGCGAATGCCAGGCCAGCACCGCCATGCGTGCGCCCGGCGCAAGCAATTCGGGCTGGATCGCCAGCAGTCCGGCGAGTTCCTCGAGTTCCTGGTTCACGGCGATCCGCAGCGCCTGAAAGGTCCGCGTCGCGGGATCGTGGCCGGGGCGGCCCCGCACGAAACGAGCCACCAGACGACGCAGCTCGGCGGTCGTGCGCGGCGGCTCGGACGCCTGCTTGATCGCTCGCGCGATGCGACGTGCCGCGGGTTCCTCGCCCAGATCGTGCAGCACCTGGGCCAGCTCGCCCTGGTCGAGTCGCTCGATGAGTTCAGCGGCGGTCTCGCCCCCGCCCGTGGGATCCATCCGCATGTCGAGCGGCGCATCGAAGCGAAACGAGAAACCGCGGCCGGCGTCGTCGAGCTGGAGCGAGGACACCCCGAGATCCGCGATCACCACGTCGATGGCGGGCCAACCCCGCTCCACCACCGCGCGGCGCGCCTCCGAGGCGCGACACTGGACCAACGTCGCGTAGTCGCCGAAGCGCGCCAGTCGCTCGCGGGCGAGCGCCAGCGCGGCGGGGTCCCGATCGAGGCCCAAGAGTTGCGAACCGGCCGGTGCCGCCGCGAGCAGGGCTTCGGCGTGACCGCCGAGACCGACCGTCAGATCGAGCATCCGCAGAGCCGGGCCACCGCTGCGGCCCCGGATCAGGATGTCGACCACTTCCTCCAACAGAACCGGTACATGACGTGGCCCGGGGTTCTCCATCACCGCCCCTCCACCACCACCACCCTCACCCGAGGGCCACGTCACGACCAGTCCCGGCCACCGGCGCGGGCGCCCCGGACAGGGTGGCGGCACCATCGCCGCCCCCAACCGAACGCCCAGGGGATTCGCCGGCCTGCAAGCTCGCGTGCCGGCCAGAGCCCCGTGGGCCGCGGCCAGCACACGTCTCTCCGGTCTACACGCCCAGGTCATTGAGCACGTCCGGCCTCTCGCGCAGCATGGCGCGATAGGCATCGAGAACTTTTTCGTATCCGGCGGCGCTGAAGATCCGGAACTTCTTGCCGACGCCGACGAAGGTGACCTCGGCTTCGAAATCGACCTGACGGCGCAGCGTCTGCGGCACCAGGATCCGACCCTGACGGTCGAGCGGACACGCCTGCGCACTGCCGAGATAGACCGATTCGAAGACCAGCCGTGCCGGGGAAAACGACCCCGTGCGGGAGTTCAGGTTGTCGACGAAAGCGTCCCAGTCACGCGGCGTATAGGCCTCGAGACAGGTGACACTGGAGACCTCGAACGCGGTCACCATCAGGCGATCGTCGCCCGAGCTGGTGAGCGCCTCCCGGAAGCGGGCCGGGATCGCCACCCGCCCCTTTTCATCGAGAGTGTTCGCGAAGTTCCCCTGGAACATGATCCTCACCGGAAGAGCGTCACCACTCTTCCCCACTTTTCCCCACGAGCGGATACTCGGTCTGCCAGGGATCTGTCAATAGGGCAACGACAAAGCCGTTTGGATTTCTTCGGACGATTCCGATCAGTATCGAGAAAACTCGTGAAAAATCAGTGAATTAACGTCCCTTAGCCGAAGGAGAAAAAGAGTTCGGGAGGGGCGCGGGGAGCGCCGCGATGGAGCGTGCTCCGGCCATCTTCGCGCGGCGCTGTCACGCGCCGGAAGCACCTCCCCCGCTTCTCGGTGGCCGCGGCCCCAACCTCTCAAAACCCTGAATTACTGGGCTTTTCTGAGAAAAATCCGGGCCATCGGGGAGGGGGTGGGAGGGAGTGGGGGCTCTGCCCTACCCGCGTCGCGGGGCCTCGGGATAGCCCGTACCGGGTGCCCGCGGCTGCCCGCGGACGCAGCGCAGGTTGGCACGGCACCTGAGCAGGGCAAGCCACGTAAAATCATCGCGTCCGACACGGCGCGGCCGAGGGCCGCCGCGGCATGGAAGGAGTCGAGGAGGGGGTCTGTAAGCCGGATTTTGTCCCCGACGGTAGGTTCGTCGGGTGACGGTCATTCCTCTGGGTTCGCGGTTGCCCGCGAACTCGTGCGGCACCCCAGGGTCAAGCGGGCGGGTCGCCCTCCCCCGGATCGGCCTTGCTCCAGGCGGGGTTTGTCAAGCACCGCGGCTCTCGCGCGCGGCCGGTGAGCTCTTACCTCACCATTTCACCGTAACCGCTCCAGTTACCCGAAGCGGCCGTCTCGTTTTCTGTGGCACTTTCCCCCGATCACGCGGGGCCGCTGTTAGCGGCCGCCCTACCCTGCGGAGTCCGGACTTTCCTGGAACGCAACGCGAACGCCACGCCCCCGACCGTCCAACCCCCTCCTCGAGCGAGACGTTTCCGCCCGCTCATCCAACTCCCGCGGTGCAGAGTGGAATGCCGCACCCCAAAGATCAAGGCCTGCCGCGAGCCCGCCGCCGTACGACGAGATCCTCAGGCCCGATCTGGCTCGCCCGCCGTGCCCGGGGCATCCGCGACGAGAAGCTCCTCCTGGCCGAGCTGCGCCGAACCACCGTCAATCCCATCCGCAGCGCTACGGATCTCGTCCGATTCCTGCATCAAGACATGTACTCAAACCGGTGCAGAGCCAGACGACAGCTGCACCTGAGCAGAACGGTCTCACTCGACCTCCGGCGGCGTGCCGGGGGCGCCGGGGACCTCATGGACGGGCAACTGTAGCGCCAGGTTCGAGACCGAGATCGAGAAGTCACCGTTGGAGGGGCGCGCGTAGGGCGCGTCGCGGCCCAGCAGTTCGAGCTGCGGGATGTGACCGGCCGCAAAGTGCCAGGCGTTCGGATGAAGCTGGAACGTCTGCCGGCCGTTCGGCGCATCCGGATCAATCCGGTAGAGGCTGCGGGCGATTAGCGTCTTGGTGTTCGTCACCGGGTCCACGTCAACCAAGCGCGCCGCGATGTAGGCGAACTCGCCGGTCACGGTCAGGTCGGCGGTCACCGTTGGCGCCCCGAGCAGCGTGTATCCCGAGCCCGCAGGCGTCGGCAACCGGTAAGTCGCGACGCCGGGACCCTCATCGGCTGCGGATGCGGTCGTGCACGCGAGTCCGCCGACCACCGGATCGAACGCCTCGGAGACCACAGGATCGCCGCCGGTGGAGAGGATCGCCTGGGCCGACAGGGAACTGTAGTTGACCACGCCGGGGTGCAACGCCTCCCAGGTGGCGGCGGTGTAGGGGCCGCCGGGTTCGACGCTACTCGGACAGGTCTGCGTAAAGACAGTCACGCCCGCCGTCGGCCCCGGCGCCGTGCCCTTGACGTAGTGGTCGAAGAAGGCCTTGGCGCGGGCAACGAGCGGCACCACGGCGGTGGGCTTGAACTGGCCGCGCGGGTGGCCGCCGTCGAGGAAGAACATTTCCATCGGGGTAGAGGGATAGAGCGAGCGGGCGAGCTTGAAGTAGCGCAGCACCTCACTTGCCGGGAACACGTCATCCGTGAAGCCGTTGGCCATGAACAGCGGCGCAGGCTGCACCTGCTCGGTTCCGTAGGCACCCGCCAGCAAGTAGTAGGGGGAGCGGAACTGCGCGGACTGCTGGACCGCCGCCTCGGCCATGGGCGAGTCGTACGGTTCGCCGGCACCGATCGCCGCAAACCAGGATGTGACGTCAGCTTCCGGATCGTGGCCCGCAGCTGCGTAGTAGCCGCCCAGGAGGCCAACGGCGTACAGCCCGCTCATGAGCGTCGCCTTCTGGACCCCGACCGGCGACAGGTCAGCTGTCCCCGAGGTGATCTGCGTATCCAGCGTCCGCCCGTTGGGCCCCAGCGAATAGACCAGGTCGCTCCAGCCGGCAAAGGGATAGGCGGCGGCAATGTGCAGGGGCGTTCCGTCGGGGCTGAGCCAGGGCACCAGCTCTCCGTCCGGCAGCATCACGCGGCCGTTGAGGGTTGCCAGGGCAAGGGATGTGCCGGCCCCATAAGACTCACCGGTCACTCCGATCCGGTTGGGGTCAACAATATTTTCATCCACCAGAAGGCCCGCCGCGTGCTGGACGTCACGGACCTCGTAACGGTAATCGTCGAGCCGGATGTAGCCTCTTGCGCACGCAGCCGGGTCGATTTCCCGCGACGCGGCGCTGCCACAGGATTCGCCCCAGCCGCGTGCCGCGAACTGCAGGACGGCGTAGCCGTCCAGTGCCCACTGACGTGCCGACGGACCGCCGTACTGGAAGTCGTCCACCCCGCTCGGCGGCACGCCCCAGCCGTGGCTCTGCACCACGAACGGGTAGCCGCCGTCAGCTCCGGTGGCGGGCGCGGGCGGGAGGGTGACGTACAGCGTCCCCAGCGGCGTGCCGTCAAAGCTCTTCAGGCGCAGGTCGGCCCCGCTGGTGTCCCCATGACACACGCGAACCCCATCCGGTTCGGTCACGCACGGGATCGGCTGAGCGCTCATCGTGTGTCCGGCGAACACGCCGGTGACTGGTCCGCCCGGGCTGTCGATGCTGCCGCAGCCGCTCAGGGCAATCGCGACCACAGCCAGGCCAGCTGTCCTCATCCTCGTCATGTACACGGTCTTCATTTGGTCTCCTGTCCGTCCCCTATCCTCTCCGGCTGCACAAAAAGAAAGCCCGCCGGAGTGAGTTCTTCTTCGCCATCTCCCTGAAGGCTGTCACGAGCGGGTGGTGTGCCCGGAACTTTCGCGCTCGGACCACGCGCAACCGCCGGAACGGGCCAGGGATGGAATTTCCAATTGACCGCTTTCCTGTCAATGGCGGGTCAGTGGCCGGGCGGCGTGGGGTGCTGACGTCGACCGTCGGCGGCGAAGCCAAGGCCGCTAGGCCGAGGTCGCGGTGCTCTCGCCGTCGTCGCGGTGGAAGACGATGCGGTTGCAGCGTGGACAACAGGCGATCGGACCGCCCCCGGCCATGATCTCGTTGGCGAGCTGGTGGGGCAGCCGCATCCGGCAACCCACGCAGCAGCCCCCCCGCATCTCGACCACGGCGAGCCCCTCGCCCCGCTGGCGGAGCGTCTCGTACCGGCGCAGCTGATCGGCCTCGATTCGCGTCGCAAGTTGCTCGCGCTCGAGGCGATCGGTCTCGAGGTCGGCCCGCAGCGTCCGCACCACCAGGGTGCAACGCTCGTCGACGGCCGCGAGCTCGCCCTCTCGCGCGGTGCACTCTCCCGCCGCGATCACGATGCTGGCCTCGCTGGTCTCACTCTGTTCCATGACCGCGATCAGCTCTTCCTCGTGACGCGAGAGGGCATCCTTGAGCCCGTCGATCTCGCGCTGTGCGGCGTCGAGTTCGCGATCGTTGCGGATGCGATCGATCCGCATACGCCGATCCTTGAGACGACGTTCCTCGTCCTGCGTGAGGGCCTCGAGCTCGCGCCGCTTGGTCGCGATACCGGCGACCGCGACACGCATCGTTTCGAGTTCCTGCTGCCGCATGCCGATCTCCGTACGGAGAGTTGCGAGCTCGGCCTCGTGTTCGTCGATCTGCCGGAGAAGGCCCCGGTGACGGGTGTCGATGGCCTGCAACGCCACCAAGGTTTCGATCATGCCAACCGTCAAAGGACCTCCCTGCGTCGCCGACCATGAGTCGTCTACGGAACCGCCGGAGCCGTCGCAACGGGGCCCACATGAGCTGTGCAGAACGCTCGCACTTCGCTCACGCTGGGCCCGTTCGGTGAGATCCGCCCTCCTCCAATCCCCTGATTTTACAATGGGCCCGCCAGGCCTCGAACCTGGGACCGACCGGTTATGAGCCGGCTGCTCTGACCAACTGAGCTACGGGCCCGCGCCCCGGGACCATGGCGTGTGCGCGGTCTCGGCTCAAGACCAGTCGTCGTCTGGCGGTTCGGATTCGTCCATGGGGCCGGCCAGGTCCTCGGGATCCGGGACCGGAGTTGCCTGAGCCGCCTGCCCTCCCGCGGCGGGTCGGAGAACCTCCGCGGCGGTCGCCGCAGCCGACTCGAGTCCCCCGGGCGCGGCCATGAGCGGCGCCCGCTCGTGGCGCAACGCCTCGAGCACACGGTCGACCCCGGCGCCGTCGCCCGCGGCCTGACCCGTGCGCAGACGCTCGAGCAAGAGAGCGCGATCCTGGCGAGCCGCGCGTTCGGCCCGCCGCTCGAGCCACTGACCCATCGCGTTCTTCATGGAGGTCGCCCGCTCGGATGATTCGGCTGCCATGGCCCTCGACACCACACGTTGGGAGGACTTACTTTATCGGTTTGAAGCTATATCGGTACGATGGTATACGACAGTGGTGGCCGAGGTGGTTGGTACAGACGCCTTCGATGCGTGGTTTCTCGGTCTCGACGCGTCCGATACCGACGCGGTCAAAGTTGCGGTCGATCTCCTCGAGGCCCGTGGCCTGGCGCTCGGGTTCCCGTGGTCGAGCGCCCTGCGCGGAACCCGATATGCGCTCCGCGAGCTTCGGGTCCAGGCAAGAGGCAAGGCAATCCGAATCGCCTATGCCTTCGACCCCGAACGTCGGGCTGTCGTGCTTCTCGGCGCCCACAAGTCGGGAGGTGAGAGGCGTTTCTACCGCAGGTTCGTGGGCGAGGCCGAATCTCGATGGGTGCAATATCTCGCGACGAGAGATGACAAGGATGGAGTCAGGGGACGATGACAGCCAAGACCAGGAGCTGGAGAACGATCCGTGCGAAGGCACAGACGACACCGGTGCGCGAGGCCCGCATCAAGCGGCGCGTCGAGGAAGAGCTGGTGAAGATGGACCTGCGCAGCCTGCGCGAGCTGACGGGTGCGACTCAGGTCAGCCTCGCGAAGCGGGCGAAGATGGCGCAGGGCGACGTCTCGCGCGTCGAGCGCGGGCGGGACCATCTGGTCTCGACCCTGCGGCGCTATGTCGAAGCGCTCGGTGGCGAACTCGAGATCACCGCCAGGTTGGGAGACCGGCGCGTGAGGCTGCGCGCTGCGGACTAGCCTGGAGCATTGTCGCTGAGTTCGGCAGGGAGCCCAGGGGCCCCTGCTCGCTTCTCAGGACCAGTCGTCGTCTGGGGGTTCGGAATCGTCCCCGGGGCCGGCAAAATCCTCGGGGTCCGGGGCGGTGGTCGCTCGGGCCGCTCCTCCCGCGGCCGGCCGGAGAACCTCCGCGACGGTCGCCGCGGCCGATTCGAGTCCACCCGCCCCGGGCGCGGCCCCGAGCGGTGCCCGATCGCGGCGCAACGCCTCGAGCACACGGTCGACCCCGGCGCCGTCGCCCGCGGCCTGGGCCGTCCGCAGACGCTCCAGCAAGAGAGCGCGATCCTGGCGAGCCGCGCGTTCCGCCCGCCGCTCGAACCACTGCCCCGCGGCCTCGCGCATCTCGCTCGCCGCAGAAGAAGCGCCAAGCCTGAGCGCAACGCGCTCAGCCATGGGTCCGGGCAATTCGCCGAGCATCTCGGCCGGTTCGAAGAATCCGGCCTGCTCTCGACGCTCCAGAATTCGCTCGAGCAACTCGCGCAACTCGGCGCTCTCGATTTCGAGCAGGACGTCCTCGGCGCGAACCCGGGCCGCGATCTCGGCATCGCAGAGCGCGAGTTCGACGATCTCGGCGTCGAGCGAAAACCCGGTGCGCATCGGCCGGCGCGACGCCGGCGCGGCCGCGACGGGGTGAGCACCGCCCCCAGCGACAGCAGTTCCGCCCGATATCACCGCACTCCCGGTTCTCGCCATGGCACCCGCTCGAGTCGGCGTCAGCAACGTGCCGGGCGAGACGCCGAGCCGGAAGGCAGCGCCGCGCACGAGCTTGTCGCGCACGCGGGGCTCGCGCACGCGGGTCAGCACATCGGCCATACGCTGTGCTGCGAGCGTCTGCTCGCGGATGCCCGAACCGGGAGGCGCGATGTCGTCAAGGAACACCTCGGCCAGCGGACGTGCCGCGGCGAGGATCGCCTCCAGCGCCGCGGTGCCACCGCTGCGGACCAGACTGTCGGGATCCTCGCCCGGCGGCAGGAACGCCGCGTCTGGCCAAAGATCGACCTCGTCGGCACAGAGCGGAAAGACGCGCAGGGCCGCCCGCCGGCCGGCCGCGTCGCCGTCGAAGCAGACCACGATGCGATCGGCGAAACGGCGTGCCAAGCGCAACTGATCGGGTGTCACTGCGGTACCCAGCACGGCGGCAACCTCGCCGATTCCGGCCTGGGCGACCGCGATCGCGTCCATGTAGCCCTCGACCAGCACCACCCGGCCCGCCGCGCGCGCCGCATCGCGTGCGGCGTCAAGTCCGTAGAGGTGATGCCCCTTGCGGTAGAGCGGCGTCTCGGGCGGGGTGATGTACTTGGGCCCCGGCTCGTCGCTGATCAACCGGCCGCCGAAAGCCACGATCCGGCCGCCGAGCGCGCGGATGGGGAAGATCAGTCGCTGGCGGAAAAGCGGTACCTCGCGACCATCGCGGCCGGGACGCAGCAGGCCGGCTTGTGCGAGATCGCGCCGCGCGGCGCCCCGCTTCTCGAGGACACTGACCCAGGCCTCGCCGGGGGCAAAGCCGAGACCGAGTCTTGCTGCGGCATCGCGCGAGATCCCGCGCCGCTCGAGATAGCTCCGGCCCGCCTCGCCCTGAGGTCCGTCGCGCAGGATCTCCTCGAAGACCTGCGCCGCAAGGGCATTGACCTCGACCAGCCGATCGAGACCCTCGGCCGCACGGCTGGTCTGGGGAATCTCGACGCCACAACGCCCGGCCAGTGCACGGGCGGCCTCGGGGAACGACACCCCCGTCACGCGCATGACAAAGGTGAAGACGTTACCGCCGACGTTGCAGCCGAAGCAGTGGAAGAAGCCCCGCTCCGGGTTCACGTTGAACGAGGGCGATTTCTCCTGGTGGAAGGGGCAGAGCCCCAGAAAGCCGCGCCCACTGCGCTTGAGCGCAACATGCTCGCCGATCACTGCGGCGAGATCGATTCGTCGCTTGATCTCGTCGAGAATCGCTTCGGGAATCTCGGCCATCTCGCCCGTGCGCTGTGCCGCCGGACCCGGCGGCGAAGAGGGAGACGGGATGGCCTGGGCCGCCGCAGCGGTTCAGACCATCCCGATCACCCGGTAAGGACGCGATCAGGGACCGCGAGCTGCCCGCCGCTGAGCGCGCTTGCGGGCTGAAATTGTCTTCTTCTTCTGACGAACGCTCGGCTTCTCGTAATGCTCGCGCTTGCGCAGCTCCGAGAGGATGCCGGATTTCTCACACTGCTTCTTGAAGCGGCGGATAGCTCCTTCGAGCGATTCACTTTCTCTGACACGAATTCCAGGCATAGACCTTGGGGTCACCCCCCTTCGGATGGCGGGCGCAGTTTCGGGAACAGAGATGCGATCGTCAACTCCGTCGCCTGGGACCCCGATCCCGGAGGACCGGCCCGCCTCGGGAGGCCCACCGAGAACGGTGCGGGGCCACCTCGCGTGACTGCCGGCCCTTGCCCTCCCGCTTCGAGAACGGTGAGGGGCTCCTACACGGTGACGACGCACGACCACGGTGGGGTGCCCTCCCGCGTCGAGAACCGTGACGGGCTCCTACGGGTGTCGTTGGCGTACCTCGGAGCACTACCGGCGGCGATGTCGCATCGAGAACGGTGAGGGGCACCGCTCATGGCGGCTCGGCCCTTGCCCCCCGGGCCGATGTCACACCGACCTTCGACAATGAGGGGAGGCTCGCCCGGCGTGGCTGCTGGAGCACCGGCAGCGCGAGATCTGCTAGCGGGGGGACGATGACCTCGCCCCCCCGCCGCACGGCCCGCGCCGGTTCCTCTGCCCGAAGGCCCACCCGCTCGACCGCGCCGGCAACCGCAGCACGGCGCGATGCCACCTGGCTCCACGTCCGGCTCGACGTTCCCGCTCGCTGTGCCGAGGCGGTCGGCTCCCTGCTGGTCGAACTCGGCGCGCCCGGTGCGCTGACCGGCCAACGCGACCTGCGTCGCACGCGCCCGGGCGCCGTCCCGCGCCGCGCCACCGTCGAAGCCTGGTTTCCCTCCGGCACCGAGCGCAAGACCCTCGCGCCCGCCCTGCGCGCCGGCCTCGCGGCATTGGCCGCGAGTGAGCCCGCCCTCGGACAAGTCGCACCAAAGTTAGACGATTTTGTCGAGGAACAGGACCCACTCGCCTGGCGCGGCCACTTCCCCCCCCTGCGCGTCGGGCGCCGGCTGCTCATCGCCCCGAGCTGGACCGAGATCGAACCCGGCCGCCGGCACGTGCTGCGCATCGATCCCGGTCTCGCGTTCGGCACGGGCCACCACTCGACGACCCGCGGCTGCCTGCTCGAGATCGAACGGCTCGCCGCGACCGCGCCCTTCCGCTCCGTCCTCGACGTCGGCTGCGGCACCGGTGTATTGGCGATCGCGGCGAGTGCTCTCGGCGCCAAGCGCGTCGCCGCTCTCGATAACGATCCGATCGCGCAGGAAACGACGCGCGAGGCGCTCACCGGACACGGCGTGACCGAGGCCTACGTCGGTGGCGACCTGCACGGCCTGCGGACCCGTTTCGATCTGGTGGTCGCTAATCTTTTCTTTGATGTGTTGCTGGAGCTGGCGCCCGCGCTCGCCGCGCGCACAGCACCCCAGGGGCACCTCGTGGTTTCGGGGCTTTTGCTCCGTCAGGGGCCCGCCGTGCGGGCGGCGCTCGAGAAAGCCGGGCTCGTCCTCTGCCACGAGCGCCGCCCGAACGGCTGGCTCGTTCTGACCTTTGCCCGCTCCCGCACGAGCGTCACCCCACCGGCGCGCTCGACCGCCCGGACTGCCCCCCGATCACGACGTTCGGAGTCGAGGCCCCGGTGAGTCGGCCGCGCTTCTTCGCGCACGGCGCGCAGGAAGACCCGACGCACGCTTGGCTCGATGCCGATGCGACCCGGCACGCGCGCGCGCGGCGGCTGCGGATCGGCGACCGCCTCGGCGCGATCCTCGGCCACGGCATCGAACACGATGCCGAGATCGTCGCCTTCACGCCCGAGCGCACCGCACTCGCCCTCGGCGAACGCTTGCCACCCTCGCCCGCTGATCCGGGATATGACCTGCATCTTCTACTGGCGCTGGCCGAGCCGACACGGCTAGATTTCGCGATCGAGAAGGCGACCGAGCTGGGCACGAGCCGGATCGTCCTCTTCCGCGCTCGCCGCAGTCAGGCGCGCGAGCTGCAGGCGGCCCGCTTCGAACGCTTGCAGCGCGTCGCACGGGCGGCGTGCGAGCAATGTGGCCGTACCTGGCCCCCCCCGATCACCTCCGTCGCCAGCCTCGAGCAGGCTCTCGCGACCCTCCCCGGGAACAGCCGCGTCTTCGGTTTCGACGCGGGCGGTGCGCCCTGGGCGACGATCGCCGCCGCAGCACCGCGTGCCGCGGGAGCGACGTCGCAGGCCGCGGTGATCGGGCCCGAGGGCGGCCTCGCCACCGACGAGCTCGACTTTCTGCGTCAGCGGGGGGCCACGTTGATCTCGCTCGGACCGCGCTTGCTGCGACTCGAAACCGCAGCCGTGGTCGCCCTCGGACTCCTCGCGACGTCGCCGGCGACGCCGTCGGCCACCGGCGAGCGTTAGGACTGGCCGCTGGCTCGCGGCGATGTGGTCTGCCACCACGACGGATCGAGGGAGACGACGATGGCTGGCCGCACACTCCGGATCGGATTCCTGATGGATCCTCTGCCCGGGATCGACATCGCCAAGGACACCACCTTTGTTCTGATGCTCGAGGCGCAACGCCGCGGCCACGAAATCTTCTACCTCGCGCCTGCTGATCTCGCGGTTCGCCGCGGCGGCGCCGAATCCCAGCTCTGGCCGGCCCAAGTGCGTAACCAGCGCGGCGATCACTTCACGCTCGGCGAGTCACGGCGCCAGCCACTCGCCAGCCTCGACGCGCTCTTCCTGCGCAAGGATCCGCCTTTCGATCTCGGTTTCTTCTTCGACACCCAGATCGTGTCGCTGGCCGGAGCGAACCCGCTGCTCGTCAATGACCCGCGTGGTCTGCGCGAGGCCAATGAGAAGCTCTACGCACTGCGCTTCCCCGAGGTCGTGCCCGAGAGTCTCGTCACGGCCGACACGAAGCTGCTGCGTGAGTTCATGGCCGAACTCGGCGGTGAGATGATCATCAAGCCGCTCGACGGTTGCGGCGGGGCGGGCGTGTTCCACCTGCGCACCGGCGACCGCAACCTCAACGCCATCCTCGAGACCGCGACCGCGGGCGGCCGGCGTCTGATGGCTCAGCGCTATGTCCCGGAGGTTCGCAACGGTGACAAGCGCATTATCCTCATCGCCGGCGAGCCGCGCGGGGCGGTGCTGCGGGTCCCGACGGAGGACGAGAGCCGCTCGAACTTCCACGTCGGCGGCACGGCCCGGAAGTCCGCGTTGAGCACACGCGATCGCGAGATTTGTGCCCGCATCGGTCCGCAGCTCGTGCGCGACGGTCTGATCCTCGTCGGCATCGACGTGATCGGCGACTGGCTCACCGAGATCAACGTGACGAGTCCGACCGGGGTGCAGGAGATCAACACGCTCGACGGCGTCTGCCTCGAAGCGGAGATGCTCGACTGGGTCGAGCGTCACGTTTGAGCGGCGACGCCGCCGCCCGGCCGGTGGGGCCCGCGCGCCAGCCCAACCCGACCGGCTGACGTGCCCGTTGCAGGGACGATCGGGCTCCTGAAGTTGCGGGCGAGGCGTCGCACTCCGACGGCGAGTCCTGGCGCTGCTGTCACCGCCGACGATCGCGTCCAGAGTTGCGGGAGAGGCTTGGCGGTACAGCGCAAGCGAAGGGACCTGCCCGTTGAAGGGGCGGCCGGGCTCCGGTATCCCCGGCCGGCACTTGCCCCGGTAGCTCAGTTGGGAGAGCAGCGGACTGAACATCCGCGTGTCGGCGGTTCAAGTCCGGCCCTGGGCACTCCGCCTCCCCGGCGGGCGCGGACCTCCGTCGCGCCCGCC
>SXGT01667505.1_pt1 | contig 16517 bp, 20 predicted proteins | sample 3176221 | NCBI WGS metagenome assembly SXGT01 (sample SAMN11356862, study PRJNA531348) | freshwater metagenome | isolation source: freshwater sample F1-120 | place: China: Fuxian Lake, Yuxi | collected 2017-12-25 | reverse complement strand
GCCACGACCGCGCCGACGCCCGAGGCGTTCGCCATGTCGCCGTGGTAGCGGATGCATTGCCCGACCTGCACGCGCGGAACCTCAATTTCCCGCATGGTCGAGAGGCTGATTAGCTTTCCGGTCATGTCTGCGTTCCCCTTGTCGGTGCTGCGGTTAGGCGGCGATGCGTTGCGGAGTCTTCGAGTCTTTGGCGAAGTCGAGGATTACTTCGACATTCGCGCACTGGACGCGGACCTTGTAGCCGCGCCCCATCCTGCAATCTGTCGGCGGGAAGAATCCTTGCGCGTGGCAGTACGCGCCCGCTCGCCATGCCATGTCCATTGGGGAAGTCAGGATGTGCGGCGACTGCTCTCCGCTGATGTAGCCCCGATACGCTGCGTGTCTCATGTCGTCGTCCATCTTCATTCCCCTTTCTGGTTGCGCTACTGGTATGACCACACAATACCACAATCGTTCCCACAGTCTACACAATTATTACTATCGCAGTCAGGCAGGGCGATAGCCTCACGCTACCGCCCGCTCGAGACAGCTAGAGCACGTTTCCGCCTCCCGTCCCGGCGTCATGCGAGGCGCGGGGGACTGGCGCACCTCCACCTGCCGGCGCACTCGGCGCAAGCTCGCCAGCGGGCCGTAGGGAGATACCAGTCACGAACCGTTGACCGCTTTTCTTGAACCCGTAACCTCGCACCTTGAGCGCCCCATGCATCGACCGGCCGCGCCACTCCAAGGCCAGCCCTTTCAGGTCAGGGTCACCAACGAATGCCGCCCAATCGCGCCACAACGCGCCAGTGGTCGCCTTCCCTTCAGGCAGCGTCCGCGCTGCGATCCAGGCGTCAATCCGTGGCATGTAGTAACTCATGGGCCTATTTCGCGCTGCGTCATTTCCATCGTTTTGCATCCCAGCCCTCGCTTTCGTATGCGCCCAGCCCTCGCACCGACGGCGCAAATGGGCGGACTCGGGTAGTTTAGCAACGCGCCCAATGGAGCGCAACAGCGTACAGCCGCGCCAGTATCCGGCCATTAGCGTATGGGCACTTCTTCCACTTCTGGGCGCTAATTGCGTCCAACGGAGGAGGGCGCACTGGACGAAATAACTCCCAATCTACCCTGTCTCAGAAATAGCGTACAGATCAGTCCAGAAACGGCGGGCCGTGGGCGCACTGGACCCCTTTTCACCAAACTACCCCTTCGCGTACGACGCGCGTGGGACATAGGGTTGAGAAAACGGGATGGTGCGCCCGGTGGAGGACAAAATGCAGATCATTTGCTTAGCCTATGGGGTCAATAACCAGTGTTCGCGGATTCCGTCCGATGCGCCCATGCGCTACGCTGCGCCGCACAATCGAGCGCCTGACCGCGCTGGCCATCATGCAGGAAAGCTATCGGATATGCGCCTGTCGATAGGCTGCGACTGTTTGACATAATCACATACTGAGCGGTAATTGACATGCGCATAGGGGTATTGGCGGGGCTAGGTCTCATGCCTGCAGGTAGTGCCGTGCCGCACCATTCCCTTCCATCGTCGCGCCGATCATCCGCGCCGCATGTCGCCCAGGCCCTCGGGGGACCCTAGCGTTTCAAGCCCGAGCACCGAGCGTTCGGGTCAGCGGGTCCCATCAGGCGGGGTCGATGGAACGGGAGAGGTCCCGAACGCGAGAGGCTGATAAGAGGATGGCGGTTCCAAAAAAAAAAAATTTATGGTATAGGGGGAAGCTATGGGACAGCCGGTGAAGAACGACAGGATCAATCGCCTGATTGAGTGGCAGAGGTTTGTGCTGACGGAGGGAGGGAGGAGTGAGTTTTTGCAGCGCGTAGGGGAAAGTGGGAGCGTGAGGGAGGTGTGCCGGGAGATGGACTTGCCTGAAAGTCGGGTGATAGCGTTTATGGCGATTCAGCCTGAGTTGAAGGAGATGGTTGAGAGGATCAAGGAGTTGAGGTCGCACGAAATGGCGATGGAGGGGTTGGAGATAGTGGACGACAGGGAGGACGATCCTGATGCAGCGAGTCGGAGGGTGAGGTCGGATTACAGGTTGAAGCTTGCAGAGAAGTGGAACAGGAGGGATTACGGTAAGGTAGTAGAGCATAAGCACGACGTGACGGTGGACTTGGGGGAGAGGTTGAGGAGGGCGATGGAGAGGGCGGCGGCGAAGCCTGCGATTGAGCATGAGTTACCGCCAGCGGCGAACTGGCCGATAGGACAGAAGGTGGGTGAAGTGCCTGGGGTGAAGGATGGGCGAGCGGTAAAGATGGGGGATGTGTTCGACGGGATGTGCGAGGGGCTGCCCGCGCCTGAGCGCGTGAAGCGAGATGGGCGGGTGCTGTGAGCCTTCCAGCGCTGGCGGGGAATTCCAAGGATGGAAACGAGCAGCTTGCGGAGGCGTGCGAGCGGTATTTGAACGACCCAGAGGGGTTCACGCGGTTCATGTACGACTGGGGCGAGGGGGCGCTGAAGGAGTGGGCTGGGCCGGACAAGTGGCACTGCGAGGTGTTTGGGGCGATCAAGGAATACTTGGAGGGGCCGGACGAGATGCCGCTGCTGGTGGCGGTGGCGTCTGGACACGGAGCGGCAAAGACGGCGTTCGTGGCGTGGGTGATTAACTGGTTCATGTCGTGCAGGCCGCACCCGCAGGTGGTGTGCACGGCGAATACCGAGACGCAGCTGAATACGAAAACGTGGCGGGAGTTGGCGAAGTGGCACAAGCTGGCGGCGAACCGGGAGTGGTTTGAGTGGACGGCGACGACGTTCTACCAGAAGGCGCACCCGGAGACGTGGAAGGCAAACGCGATCCCGTGGAGCGAGAACAACACTGAGGCGTTCGCGGGGACGCACGAGGAATCCGTTCTGGTGGTATTCGATGAGGCGTCGAAGATCGCTGACAAGATTTGGGAAGTGACGGACGGCGTACTGACGACGAAGAAGAATATCTGGCTGGTATTCGGGAACGGGACGCGGAACGTGGGGCGGTTCTATGACTGCTTCAACAAGAACCGGAAGATTTGGAGAACGTGGAACATCGACTCGCGGACATGCCAGGCGGCGAATTCGGCGTATCTGGATCGGCTGATCGAGCAGTACGGCGGCGAGGACAAGGACGAGTCTCGGGTTCGCGTGCTGGGGCTGTTCCCGAGGACATCGACGCGGCAGTTGATTTCGACGGACGCGGTGGAAAAGTGCATGAAGCACGACGCTGAGGGGTGGGACTACCTGCCGAAAGTGATGGGTGTGGACGTGGCGCGGTTCGGTGAGAACTCATCCACGATCTGCATCCGGCAGGGGCGGAAAGTGTGGGAGGTCGAGGTACTGCCGAAGTTGGACCTGATGGCGACGGCGCACCATGTTGCGGAGGCGATCAAGAAACACCGGCCCGTGCAGGTCTTCGTTGACGGCTCGGGCATCGGGGCCGGGGTGGTGGACCGGCTGCGGCAACTGAATTTCAGCGTGGTCGATGTGAACGGCGGGAATTCGTCGCTGAACCCGAGGTTTCTCAATAAGCGCGCAGAGATGTGGTACGAGATGAAGGAGTACATCGAGGGGCTGTGCGAGTTGCCGGACGACGCGAAGCTGAAAGAGGAACTGACCTGCGTGGAGTATTCGTTCACCGACAAGGGGCGGATACGGTTGGACAGGAAGCAGGACATCATGGAGCAGTACGGTTTTTCGCCTGACAGGGCGGATGCGCTGTCGATGACGTTTGCGTACCCGATAGCGGATTTCAGCGAGTCGGAAATGAACCTTGACCCGGTGATTTTCAATGACTGACGTAGCAGAGCGGGCGAAGCTGCGGATTGAGGCGCACGCGATGCTGGCGTCGATGTCGCGGGACGAGAACGGCGGGGCGATGCAGGCGGGAATCAGCAGGGTGATAAGGTACTTGGACGCGCTGGAGGTTGCTGTTTCGGAACAAAGGGCTACAATCGCCGCGCAGGACCGAATGCTGGAGTATTTTGGGCGTCAGGAGCAGGTAAGGGAACGCTTTGAAGCACAGGGAGGCTAGATGGCCGCAACCCCGACAGAAAAGAACCATGACCCGCAATTCCGCGTGATCGACTTGGGCGCGGAGGCAAAGGCGATGATGGGTCCGAAGTGGAACGCGCCGGAAGTGGCGTATGTGTTCGGCAAGCGGGAATTCTTGCTGCGAACGGGCGATGCTGCGATCTACGAATCAAGCCCTGACTTCGGGATCGATTGAAAGATGATCCTGTACAGCGAAGGCGCTACCAAGCTGCAAGAGGACGAGGCCGAAAGCATCCTAGAAACTCTGACGCTTGCGTACCCGAACCACCCCTGGGCGGTGAGGGTGTACGAGGGCGGGTTCTTCATCAAGCACCTTGGCTTCGATGGGAACTACGGCATGTCCTGCAAGTTCCGCTCGCAAGGCTACTCGGCATCGGCCATGAAGCGCGACATCATCATGAAGGCGGGCGAGTGGCTGGAACGCTCAGGGCTTGCCAGAGGCCGGGGCGACGGCGAGGAAATCCTGTGGGTGGAAGGCGTGCCGGACAAGCATCAGCCTGGGTTTGTCGGTAGCCGCGAATTCAACAGGGTTGAGGGTGCCGCTGAAATCCGCGATGCGCCGCACCCGCAAGCGACAAAAGGAATCATACTGCCATGAAAGCCTCCCAAGCCCTTGCGCTGACCAAGGAAGCATACGATGCGTCAAGCGCCTTCGTTGACGCCAACTACCGCAAGGATTGGGACTACAGCATCAAGGCGTTCAGGAACGAACACGCTGCGGGGAGCAAATACCTCGCGGACGAGTACAAGGCGCGAAGCCGCATCTTCCGGCCAAAGACCCGCAGCATCATCCGCAAGAACGAGGCAGCGGCGATGCAGGCGATGTTTGCCAACCGCGAATTCTGCTACACCGAAGCGCAAGACCCCGACAACCTGGAATCGGTCGCCGCAGCCGCCTGCATGAAGGAACTGCTGCAATACCGCATGACGCGCAGCATCCCGACTTTTGAGATTTACCTTGGCGGGGTGCAGGACGCGCAAACGCAGGGCGCGGTGGTCAGCTATCAGTATTGGGACTACCAGAAGCGCGGCGACAAGGTGCTGAAGGACAAACCCTGCATCGAACTGCGCCCGATTGAGAATATTCGCATTGACGGCGCGGCATCGTGGGTTGACCCGATAGGAACGTCGCCCTACTTCTGCGACATCGTGCCGATGTATGTGTGTGATGTGAAGGGCATGATGGCGTCCAAGGACGAAAAGACCGGCGCTCCGAAGTGGAAGAAACTCAGCGACGAGGAAATCGCGCAGGCGCGGCCTGACGCAATGGACTCCACGCGCAAGGCGCGGCTCGGGAACCAGCAAGACCCGCAGGAGGAAACCAGCGGCATCAAGATGTTCGACATCGTTTGGGTGATGCGCTGGTTCATGCGCAATTCTATTGGCGAGGACTTCGTGTACTACACGATGGGCACGGAACACATGCTCACCGATCCACGCCCGATTGACGATGTGTACTTCCACGGCGTTCGCCCGTATGCGATGGGATTTGCGATCCTTGAAACGCATACGATGATGAAAACGTCGATGCCGACGCTAATTCGACCGCTGCAAGCAGAGTCGAACCAACTGGCGAATTCGCGCATAGACAACGTGCAATTCGTGCTGAACAAACGCTGGATCGTGGCGCGAGGGCGGCAGGTCGATGTGCAGAGCCTTGTGCGAAACGTACCAGGCGGCGTGACGCTTGCGACTGACCCGAATCTCGATGTGAAGGAATCCAACTGGCCGGACGTAACGAGTTCTGCCTACGTCGAGCAGGACAGGCTCAATTCCGACATGGACGACCTTGCGGGCAACTTCTCGCCAGCGACCAAGGTTGCCAACAATGCAGTGAACGACACCCTCGGCGGCTCGCGCCTTGCCGCTGCGGGCGCTGGCCTTATGACCGAATATCTGCTTCGCACGGTCAACGAAACGTGGTGGGAGAAGGTGGTTCGGCAGGTTGCGCTGCTTGAGCAATACTACGAGACTGATTCCGTGGTGATGGGCGTATGCGCTCAGAAGGCACGGCTATTCCCGCGCTTTGGCATGTCGCGCATCACGGACGAAATGCTGATGAATGAGGTCATCGTTACGGTAGACGTTTCGATGGGCGATCCAGCGCAGCGGATGCAAAAGTTCCTCATGGCGACGAATGCCGCCGTGCAACTTCGGATGCAAGCGCCGCCTGGGGCCAACGTCTCGGAAATGACCAAGGAAATCTACTCAAACGCTGGATACAGGGACGGGGCACGGTTCTGGAATGACCGCGAAGACCCGAAACTCATGCGGGCGATGCAGATGGTGCAGCAGCTTCAGGGCATGGTGCAGGGTAAGCAGATGGAACTGCAAGCTGACGCGCAGGTTGAAGCGGCTAAACTGCAATCGAACGAGCGCATCAAGGCGGCGGAAATTCAGGTCAACCAGCAGCGTATACAAGGCGACTTGCAGATCAGGTCGGCGGAACTCGCCATAGAGCAGGAAAAGCTTGCGATTGAGAAGATGCGGATTCAGCTTGACGCCGAGATTGCGGCGATGAACGCACAGAACGAGAAAGAGGAACGCCCGTACCGCATCGCTGAACTGCAATCCTCGCTTGAGAACGCGCAGATGAAGCTTGACGGCGAGCGGCAAAAATTGGTCGGGCTGGCGATGAAGATCGCCGCTGAGTCCGAGAAGGCGCAGGCGGAACTGGCGCTGATCGGGGATTCCCGCGACAAGGAACGCACGATCACGGCGGTATCGCAAGGCGTAAACAGCACGATGCAGGAACTTGCCGCGCAGATAGAGCAGATCAAGGCCGGTATCGAGGGCACCACGGCGGGACTGAAAGATCAGGTCGCAAACCTGCAATCGGGGCTGTCCTCCGGCATTTCCATGATGGCGCAGGTTGCCACGGCACCCAAGCGCAAGCCCAAGGGATTCGCGCTGTTAAAGGGTGACGACCAGAAAACGAGGGCGATAGCAGTAGATTACGACGACGGCACCCGTGAAGAAATGCCGGTGATGTAATGCCAGCCACCGTATCCCATGCGCTGAGCATGACGAGTCCGGATGATCCGGCCTACGAAAATAAACCGTCCGACTGGAATTCATCGCACCTCTTTACGCTGAACGCTGTTGGCAGCGAAATCAACAACGCATTCGCCAACGGTAACGGGATCAGCTTCGGGCTGTCTGCGGGGAGCGTATCGGCATCGCATAACGCGCTGACCTCGCAATCGAACCAGAACGTGACGGCGGATAACGGCGGGTTCGCCTTCCAGACGCTCAGTTTCAGCAACGTGAACGGAATCAGCTTCGGCACCTCGGCTGGAAGCGCGATCACGGCGAGCCACAACGGGCTTACCTCGCAGTCGAACCAGGCCGTAAGCGGTCAGAACGGTTCCAGCACCTTCCAAACGCTGTCGTTCGGGAACGCAAACGGCGTCAGCTTCGGCACCGATGCGGCGGGGCTGACAGCATCGCACAATGGCCTGACCTCGCAGAGCAATCAGGCGTTCAGTGCGGCGAACGGATCGTTCACCTTCCAGACCGCGCAGTTCCACAATAGCAACGGCGTTTCGTGGTCAACGACTACTGGTAGCGGGATCATCGCCACAGTTGCGACGACCTATCGGGCATCGAACGATGCGGTGGGGCTGAACACCGCGCAGTCGAACGTCACCTGGACGGTGAACTCTGCGGGCATTTCGCTGGATGCGCGGGGGTACGCGGGAACGACGACCGGGTTTACCGGAACGAACATATCCGCGACCATGACGCTGAATAGCGCGGGACTTGCGCTTCAGTTGTCCGGTGGCGGTGGTGGCGTGACGAACCAGACCGGCCCGAACATCGCTGCGGGAACGCAGACGGCGACCTCCGGCACCGTGGTATTCAGCAACTCCAACAACATCTCGTTCGGCATGTCCGATTCGTCGGTTGTGACGGCGAGCTTCAACGCGATCAACGTGGGAGTGTCTACTGACGGCAACACTGCCGGAACCACGGGCACCATCGAGGGCGCGGGCGGTCAGTACCTATTCGTCGGCACGAACGGCATCACGCTCTCGCAGTCCATGAACGGCGCGAATAGCGGCACGGTAACGATTGTCGGTAACATGATTTCGCAGCGGATGCAGTGGCCTCCGGGTAATTTCTCGGTCGTCGCTGCGATGGGAAACGGATCGTTCTCCCTCAACCGGATGCAGAACTACGTTCAGCTTACGGCGACGCGGATGGAAGTGCCGGTGCTTGTCTCCATCGCATCGTCGGCTAACGCGAATACATGGGGTTTCGCGGCGACGGTGTTCGGCGCGATATACACGAAGAACGTCAGCACACTGTCGAGCCTTTCGTCCGGTTCGACCTCGTTCTCGTTCTCGCTGGCATCGAACAGTGCCGGTCAGACTCAAGTAATCGCCCACGCCATCCGCCCGTTCTCCCTGCCAATCAACATCAACATGAGGGCGGGGGAGTATTACATCGGGATGGGTGTCAGTACCGCCACCAGCAGCGCAGGCACCGCGACCACGGCACTCGGAAACACGTTCTCCGTGATGGGTGGCCCGATCTACTCGTCCGCAGTCGGCCAAGTCTCAGAATTCACCGCGACAACGAATACCTCCACCGGCATCTGGGGCGGTCAGGGCATATACTCAGCCGCGATCAGCACCGTGCCACCCACTGTGAGCCTTTCTGCGATCAACCAAACCGGATCGCACTACGCTCGCGCCAACTTCGCAGCCATCTTCAGGAACATTTGATGCAACTTCAGCGGTCAGAGGCGGGCAGGCACAACGACAATATCCAGCAGTCTACGTCGCGCATCATTCAGGGCGGAAGCTGGAAAAAGCAGCGCACGGTCATGCTCATTCCTGCTGGCGACATGATCCCGACCCGCATCTACCTGAACCACTGTTCTCTGATCTTCCCGCCGAACCAGCAGGCGCACCGCATGGCGGCTGAAGGCTTCGAGGTGGGCGAGGCGTTCTCTACCGCGATTCAGCAGATCATCGACCATCCCGACCTCGGCAATTGGGAATACCTGCTGACCATCGAGCATGACAACGCCCCGCCGCAAGACGGCCTTGTGCGGCTCATCAAGCGCATGGAGGAACACCCCGAATTCGCCTGCATCGGTGGCCTCTACTGGACGAAGGGCGAGGGCGGCGTCCCGCAGATTTGGGGCGATCCACGAGACACGAACCTCAATTTCCGCCCGCAGCCGCCCGACCCGAACGGCGGTCTCGTTGAATGCTGCGGGACCGGCATGGGCTTCAACCTGTGGCGCATCAAGATGTTCAAGGACACGCGCCTTCGCCGTCCGTGGTTCAAGACGGTTGCCGACCATACCGGAGTCGGCACGCAAGACCTCTATTTCTGGGGCGATGCGAGAAAACACGGCTACCGCTGCGCCATCGATTGCTCGGTGAAAGTCGGGCATTACGACCATGAAGGGAAGTTCGGACCTGCGAGGACTATGTGGTGAAAAAAGCCAAAAACCTGAAAGTGATTGAAGCCCCCGCGATCCTGCGCCTTGACCTCGGCTGCGGGAAGAACAAGCGCGAGGGGTTCCACGGCGTCGATGCGCGGCAGTTCGATGGGAAAGTGGACACCGTTTTCGACCTCCGGCAACCGTGGGCATGGCCTGATGGCAGTATCGAAGAAGCCCATTCCTCGCACTTCCTTGAACACCTCACGGGGCATGAGCGCGTCCATTTCTTCAACGAGCTTTTCCGCGTCCTGCGACCCGGCGGCAAAGCAACGATCATCGTCCCAAGCTGGACTAGCGAGCGGGCCTACGGCGATCCGACGCACCAATGGCCCCCCGTGACCGGGTTCTCGTTCTTCTACCTGAACAAGCAGTGGCGCGAGGCTAACGCCCCGCACACCGGCTACGTCTGCGATTTCGACTTTGTAGGCGGGAACTCCCTCGCGCAGCCGTGGGACAGCCGGAACCAGGAAACGCAATCTTTCGCGCAGACGCATTACATCAACGTGGCGCAGGACATGCATGTGACGATCACGAAGCCGGATAAGCCGAGGTAGCTTGGCAAACTTCGCCTACCAAGTAACCAGCTTCGCCTATCAGGGCGCGGGGCAGTTCGCCTATCAGGGTAGCGGGGATGGGCCGACGCCTGATCCAGAAACAAAAGGATACGGTAATTGGGGTCAACTTCTTCGCGCCAAGAAACCAAAGTCCACGAAGAAGATTTACCGCAGCGATTATGTAGACCAAGAGGAATTCGCCGCCGCAGTCAAAGCCGCTTTGCGCCCGATCCCGATGTCGGAAGTATCGGACGCGCAGATCATCATTGCCGAGCCTGATAACGAGGACGACGACTTTATCTTGCAAGCGGTGTTACTGAGGATTTTGCATTGAGCGAAGCGAAGAACAAGAAACGCGAGGACACGCCTCCCGGCGTCAGCGTCGAGGAAGCGGAGCTAATCGCAGAGGCGTGCATAGGCGACGAGGCGCGGCAGTTCCTTGACTCCGACCTTGGGCGCACGGTGCTAGGCATTGCCGAGCAGGGCATTGAGAACGCACGGCTGTCAATGGAATTGGTCGATCCGCACGACGCAAAGGCAATGATGAAGCTGCAAAACGAGATCGCCCTTGGACGCAGGTTCAAAGGGTGGCTGATTGAACTACTCAACAGAGGCGAAAACGCCTTGGAGGTTTACCGGCATGGCACGCGAACATAGGCAAAGCGGAGTTTCCAGAGCGGTGAGCGAAGCGATGGCGGCATCCGAAGCCGGTCGCGCACTGGCACAGCACGGCGCTGCAACGCGGGCCGAGCAAACCGCGCTGAGACTTGAGCCAACACCGAGCGACGGCGATGGTAAGCCTCAAAGCGACGGCGCAAAGCCCCTCCAGCGGCGCAACGAGCCTCGAGAGCGGGCGATGGACGAAATCCTGTCACACCGCGAGAAAGAGGGCGTAGCGCCCGTTCCAGCCGCCGCCCCGGAGCCTGAACAGACCGAGAAAGCGCCAAAAGCCGCCGAACCCAAGGCGGAAGATGCTGCGCCGCAGCAAACCGAGCCTGTACAGGGTGCCGCGCCCGCCGTGGAGCCTGCCGCGCCCGCCGAGGCTGTCGAAATGGTGACAGTCAAGGTCGATGGGGTCGAGTCCCAGGCTTCGAAGGCTGACGTAGACGCTGCGGGCGGGTTGCACGCCTACCAGCGCGACAAAGCCTCGGAAAACCGTTTGGCGAAGGCGCAGCAGGCCGTTGCGGAGGCCAAGGCAATGCAGGCGCAGATCGCCGCTTTTCTCCAGCATCAGCAGGCGGTCGCCGCGCAACAGGTTCCGCAGGTGACGGAGGATCAATTCATCGCACAGAAGCTCGACGCGATCCGGTTCGGGTCGAACGAGGAAGGCGCTGCTGCGATGCGGGAAGTCCTTTCCCGGCAGGCGGTGGACCCCAACGCGGTAGTCGTACAGGCGACGACGAGCATGAAGTACGAGATGGCGAAGGCGAAGTTCACCGCCGACTATAACGACCTGCACGCGAACCCTGTGCTGTCGAAACTGGTCCGCACTATCGAGCAAGAGGAAGTCAGCAAATTCGTTCAGGGAGGCCGCGTTAATTGGGGCGCTTTGGCGAATGTTGACTGGAACGGGTTTTTCAATACAATCGGCGTACAAGTACGGGGCGCACTCGGCAGGTCATCCCAACCAGCTAGCACCCTGCAAGCTGTAGCTTCGCCCGCGCAAGCGGGGGCAGCCGCACAAGGCAATCTCAGCCAGCCAGCGGATAAAGAAGCGAGAAAAGCCGCAGTTTCTTCAGTCGTTAGCCTTCCGACCGCATCGGCGCGAGCCGCAGCACCGGAAGCCGAGAAACCGGAAACCCGCGAAGACATCCTTAACAGCATGAGGAAAAAGCGCGGAATTCCGACTGGATAGGAGATTCGATCATGGCAGGACAACTCTGGAGCGTGAATTCCCTTGGCGGGTTCTACGCCTCCTTCAACCTGAGCAAAGAGCTTCGCATGGGCGTGCAGGCTACGTCCAAGTTCCGGCAATTCTGCGATGTGCGGGACGCATTCGGCAAGATAAGCCGCACGGGTCAGACGTTCACATGGGACACGGTGCCGATGATGGCCCGCGCTTCGCGTGCGCTGACTGAAACCAACACCATGCCGCAAGGCCAGCACACCATCATTCAAGGCACGCTCACGATGAACGAGCGCGGCTTCAGCGTTCCCTACACCGGGATGCTGGAATCGCTGGCAATGTTCAGCGTGCGTCAGCCGATCATGAAAGTGCTGAAGTACGACGCCTCCGTTGATCTGGACTGCCTTGCGTGGCAGCAGTTCAACAACACGCCGCTGCGCGTGGCGGCGACGGCGACGGCTGACAGCGTGACCCTGACGACCAACAGCACCGCGACCCTGACTGTCTCCCAACAGATCAGCATCGCAAACTGGAAGTCGATCATCGACACCATGAAGGGCCGAAACATTCCGTACTACACCGAGCGCGACTTCTACTGCATTGCGCGTCCGGCAGGTGTGCGGAACCTCAAGAACCAGCTTGAGTCCGTGTTCCAGTACACGACCGAGGGCCTGGACATGCTGATGAACGGCGAAATCGGGCGTTACAACGATTGCCGTCTTGTCGAGCAGACCACGGTTCCGGCGGGCGGAGCGGCGGATTCGACCACGTTTGACCCGTTCACCGATACGGCAGACCCGTGGAACGCTGCGGCGGCACCGGATTGGGCATTCTTCTTCGGGAGCGACACGGTTTGCGAGGCCATCGAAACGCCGGAGGAAATCAGGGCAAAGATACCTGACGACTACGGCAGATCGAAGGGTGTGGCGTGGTACGCGCTGCTCGGCTACGGCATCACGCACACCAACGTCACGCAGGCGCGAATCCTGAAGTGGGATAGCGCGGTCTAACAAAGGAGAACGGAAATGGCAACTCAAAACTTCAACTACGACCACCCTGCATATCTCGTTCCCTGCAACGTGGGGCAAACGATTGGTGCCGGTTCTGGAACCACGGTACGGTTTGCGGCTTTCGCTGACAGCATTGCGAAGGCGCTGGTAATCAAGCCGACTACCGCAAGCACTTCGGCGGACACTGTGACGGCCTACGCTGTCACGAATACGACCACGAAAACGCTTGGTGTAACAACCATTGCTTCGGCGCAAACGACCTTCTCGCGGCTGGAATTCACGACCGCGAGCCGGACGCTGACGCGGGGCGATGAAATCCGTATCGTGAAGGGTACGGATGCGACGGTTGTGTACGCGGCAGGCGTCGAGATGTATGTGACCCCGCTCGCAGATGTAACGTCGTAAAAAGCATTGGATGGGAAAACTGTTCCCATCGCAGATTGGCGGGGAAATGCTGGCAACAATGGCATTCCTCGCCAACTCTGCACCTTCTGGCGCTTTCGTGGAGGTAGGCGTGTATCTCGGCGGGTCAGCAGAAGTCCTCTACGAAGTAGCGCAAAAGCAACGGCGCAGGCTGTATCTCTACGATACGTTCAGCGGCATTCCGTTCGCTGACGAGATTGATAGCCATCGGGTAGGCGATTTCGGGGTTGGTGCCTCGTTTGAGGCGACCCAAGCAGCTTTCCCTGATGCCGTGGTGCAAAAAGGCATCTTCCCAAGGGATCAGGCAATCCCAGACTCCATCGCGTTCGTACACCTCGACGTTGACCAGTACAGGTCATATCGGGAGTGCTTGGACACGCTCCTGCCGCGCATGGTGCGCGGAGGAATGATCCTGTGCGACGACTATTGCCTTGGCGGTGCTGCAAAGGCCATAGACGAAACGAAAGCGGAGAAAGAACTGCTCCCCGATAACCGCATTCTGTTCAGGACTTAGCGATGTGGACCGCTGAGAACTCGCAAGGCGCTGAGTCCCTGAAGATCAAATGGGACATTGTTCCCTACACTCGCGGCACGGGCCTCGACCTTGGCTGCGGGCCTGTAAAGCCGTTCCCGCACTTCATCGGCATCGACAACAACGTAGACGCCAACATTTTCAATTCAGAAGCGAGCGCACGAAGCCTGACGGCGAACTGCGAGAAGCTGAAGATTTTTGCGAACGAGAGCATGGATTTCGTGTTTTCGTCGCACCTGCTTGAGCATATCCACGATTGGGAGGCGGCGCTAAAAGAGTGGTGGCGGGTTATCAAGGTAGGCGGCTACCTTGTTCTCTACCTGCCGCACGCGAGCCACTACCCGCGAATCGGGCAACCAGGGTCTAACCCTGACCACAAGCACGACTTCCTGCCTGCCGACATCACTCGGGGCATGGAAGGTGCTGGATGCTGGGATTTGGCCGTCAACGAGGACAGGAACGAAGGCGACGAGTATTCGTTCTTTCAGGTCTACCGCAAGGAAGCGCAGGGGCATCAGGAATCGTGGAAGAATGCGCGCCCCGATAAAAAAGTTGCCGTCATTCGGTATGGCGCGTTTGGCGATTGCCTGCAAACGGCATCCGTCCTGCCGGGACTGAAAAGAGCCGGATACCACGTTACGTTCTTCTGCACCCCGCGAGGTGTGGACGTAATCAGGCACGATCCGCACATAGACAACATCGTGATTCAGGACGAGGAACAGGTACCGAATCACGAGCTGTCGGACTACTTCCAGCACCTTGCCAAGAAGTTCGACAAGGTGGTGAATATGTGCGAGACGGTGGAGGGGGTTGTGCTTCCGATGTCCAAGCGGGCGCACTTCCACTGGCCGAAAGAGGCGCGGCACACTGTCTGCAACGTGAACTACGTCGAGCTACAGCACAAGATTGCTGGCGTTCCGTACACGCAGCCGGAAGTGCGTTTCTACCCCACTGAGCAGGAAAAGGCTTGGGCGCTGGCGGAAAAAGCCAAGTGCAAAGGCCCGGTCATTGCGTGGGCGCTGACCGGATCGGCAATGCACAAGATATGGCCGTATGTCGATGCGGTCATCGCGGCAATCCTCAAAGACCATCCGCAGGCGACCATTGCGCTGCTGGGCGCGAACGGTGAGGAAGCATTGCAGGGTGAGTGGGAGGAAGGCCCAGTATGGCGGCGAGTCGGGATATGGTCGATCAGGGAATCCATGTCATTCGCGCAGGTCGCTGATGTGGTCGTCGGCCCCGAAACTGGCATCCTCAACGGCATGGCGATGGAGCCGAATAGGAAGGTTGTGATCCTCTCGCACTCCACGAACGAGAACCTTACTCGGGATTGGGTCAACACGAAGGCTGTGGAGCCTGTCGGGGTGGAGTGCTATCCGTGCCACCGGCTGCATCTTGACGGCTGGAAGTATTGCAATCGCCACACTGAAGGGCTGGCTGTTTGCCAGCGATCAATCGGGCCATACATGGTGTATGACGCGATGGAATTGGGCTTGGAAAAACAAAGGATCGCCGCGTGACATGGACGCTTGAAAATTCGCGCAACGACGAAGCAAGCAAAATCCGCTGGTCTACGGTGCCGTACTTCCACGGTCGCATCCTCGACGTTGGCTGCGGTCCGTACAAGTGCTTCCCGCACTGGATCGGCGTGGACAACGGGCATCATTGGGGCATGGGTGGGGCAGACGTTAAGTCAGAGGCGACCAAGCTGGAACTGTTCGCCTCAAACTCTTGCGACGGAGTATTTTCCTCGCACCTGCTGGAACATATCCAGTATGAGGAAGTCACAAACACGCTAAATGAATGGTTTAGGGTGATAAAGCCTGGTGGTTACATGATGCTTTATTTGCCTGATGAAGATGAATACCCGAAGGTCGGAGAATTCGGTGCTAATCCAGATCACAAATTCAACGTTTCCTATGACGTAATTGTGTCTGCGTTAAAGAAATGCAGATACTCATGGGACATTGTTGAGTTTGAAAAAAGAAACCAAAATGATGAATACTCACTTTGGTTTGTAATCAAGAAACTCCATGGCAAATCATAAAAACACTGAGGAAATGTTTTGGGGGTTTGTGGACAAAAGGGCTAACAATGAATGTTGGCCGTGGATGGGTTCGCTTTGGAAAACTGGTTATGGAAGATTCATCATCTTTGGTAAAGATGACAGAGCGCACAGGATTGCAATGAAATTGTCAGGTACAAATGTTGACAGTCATTGCGTTCTTCACCATTGCGATAATAGAAAATGCTGCAATCCAAAGCATCTTTTTATTGGGACTAGATCAGAAAATAATGCAGATAAGGTAAGCAAAGGCAGACAAGCAAGGGGAGAGAGACTAAAGCAAACGAAACTCGCTATCGCGGACATTGTTGCGATAAGGTCGTCTCCGCTACCGGACAAGAAACTGGCTAACGATTACGGCGTGACATACGGACACATTTACAAAATCAAAAAAATGAAAAAGTGGGCTTATGTCTGAGTACATACACAAATTCTCATGGCGGGACGTACCCAAGCCCGCCAAGACAGCCGCCGTGGTGCGCTACGGGGCGATTGGCGACCAGATCATGATGTCGTCCATCCTTCCGGGCCTGAAGGCAGATGGGTATCACGTTACTTGCTACGTTCAGGATAACGACGGGTACAAGGCGATCCAGTACGACCCGCACATC
>SXGT01488448.1_pt1 | contig 16519 bp, 10 predicted proteins | sample 3176221 | NCBI WGS metagenome assembly SXGT01 (sample SAMN11356862, study PRJNA531348) | freshwater metagenome | isolation source: freshwater sample F1-120 | place: China: Fuxian Lake, Yuxi | collected 2017-12-25 | reverse complement strand
GTTGTTCGCGATCCGGTGCACGCCGTACGCGTCGGTTCGGGCGTCGAGCGGGTAGTAGTCGGCGACGAGCGAGTTGTGCGTCGGCCCCACGACCGCGCGACCCATGCCGGCGCCACTGCGAATCAGCACCAGCGTGAAGATCGTGGGTGCGAGCCCCGTCGAGAAGCCGAACACCGCCCAGGCCGCGGCGCCGATCACCGCGATCTTCACGCGGGGAATCCGGTCGGCGTAGTAGCCGAGCGGTACTTCGAGCAGCAGACCGCCGATCAACGTGAGAATGGTCATCGCGGTGAACTGCGACAGGGAAAGGTCGAACTCCTTGCGAATGTCCGGGCCGAGCACCGCGAACGCGGCGCGGTCGAGTTCGTCAACGGCGTTCAACCCGAACAGCGTCAGCAACGGGAAGAGCGGATAGCCCTTCGACGCGTCGCGCAGGTACTTGCGCGGCGAGCGCGGCTTGGTGGGCTTCATCGGCCCGAAGTCGATGCCGAACGCCTTCATCGAAGCGGTCCGATCATGGTTGTGCCTCGACCTGTCCGTCGACGACGCGTTGCGCGTCGGGCGAATCCTTCACAGCATCGACGATCGCGTCGATCTGCTCGTCGGTGAGCTCGGTGGCTTCGGCGACGGCTTCGACCATCGCCTCGGTCGCCACGAACTCGTCGACCACGAGCGTGTCGGCGACGAGGCTCGGGACGCGAATCCCGTGACGCTGCGCGTACCAACGCAGACCAGCATCGCGAACGTTCGCGAACATCGCCCCGAGCCCACCGGGGAAGAACATCAACACGAGGAGCAGTCCGGCGCCCTGGCTCAAGAACCAGGTGCCCTCGAACGTGAGGAAGTATTCGGCTCCCCATACATAGGCCGACCCGGCGATGGCGCCGCCGATCGAGCCGAGGCCGCCGACGACCACGATCGTGAACAAGCGGAGTCCGTCTTCGGCCTGGAAGTTCGACACGTCGAGCGACATCTGTTGGTGGACGAACAACGAGCCGGCGACACCGGCGATGAAGCCCGATGTCGCGAGCGCGGTGACGAACGTGGTGCGGGTGGGGACCCCGAAGCCCTGCCCGGCGCGTTCGTTCTCGCGGACCGAGACGATGGCGCGCCCGGTCCGCGATCGTCGCAGGCCACGCGCCGCAACGATCGACAGCGTCAGACAGGCCGCGATCAGGTAGTAGTACGCGCGCTCACTGTCGACGTTGATGCTCCACAGCAGGTCGGGTCGGTGGTCGAAGTAGTAGTCCTCGAATGCCGGCAGCCGATCCCTGAGGAACGGTGGGCTGTACTGCGGGTTCAACAGGTACTTCTCGGTGAGGAACGACAGCGCGAGCGTGGTGATGCCGAGCGAGATTCCCTTCGCTCGCAGCGCGGGGATGCCGACGGCGACGAGCGCGGCCGCGCCGACGACACCGCCGACGAGCAGTCCGACGATGAGGTCCTGGTCGTTGAGCGTGGTCATCGAACCGCCGGCGACCGCGCCCAGCGCGACGATCGCCATGTGGCCGAGGCTCACGTGGCCCGCCCACCCGGAGAGGATCACCATCGACACGCCGATGATCGCGAACAGGGCGATGAACGCGATGAGACGAGTCTCGCGATCGCCGTCGAAGATCAGGGGCAGACCGATCACCGCGGCCGCGAACAACCCCGTGATCGCGAAGCGCGCCAATCGGATCGGTCGCTCGTTGCGGAGCTCGCGCGGGATCCCGCGGATCTCCTGCACCGTCTGCCACGTCGAGATTGCTCCGGCGCCGACGCGACTTCCCCGCCGTTCGCGTATGAAGAAGACCCCGAGAATGATCAGGATCGCGGTCGACGCGGCGCGGTAGGCGTCGACGTTCCAGTCGAGCTTGATCGTCTGGTCGACGAGGCCGAATCCGATCGAAGCGGCGACGATCGTCGGCAACCGGTCGAGGCGACCGATCACGACGGCGCCGAGCGCGATGAGCAACAGGTCGATGGCAAGTTGGCCGCGCTGGAAGCCGACCAGGCCCGTGTTGAGCCAGTAGGCGATGTACGCAAGCGCGGCGGCGATGCTCCACACGAGCGTTTGGAGCAACTTCACGGGGATTCCGAGCAACGCCGCACGGTCCGCGCTCTCGGCGGCGCCGCGGAGCGCGACGCCGATGGTCGTGAATCGCAAGAATGCACCGAGCGCGAGCAGCGCGATAGGGACCGTGATCAGCGCCATCACATCGTGAGGGTCGAACTTCGTGATCCCGACGGAGAACGACCAGTTGAAGGGTTGTTCGAGGTCGGTCGCGGCGCGTTCGCCGACCGAGAGCCAGCCCGGAATGAAGAACGAGAATCCCACGAGGACCTGCGCAATGCCGACGGTCGCGACGGTGAGGATCAGCCGCGGCGACTTGAAGAAGCGGCGCACGAACGCGAATTCGACGATCACTCCGAGGAGGAACGCGGCGGCGAGTCCGGTCGGGAACGCGATCCAGTAGCCCCAACCCTTTCCGATGATCAGCGCGACGCCGAGCGCGCCGGGAACCGCGCCGAGGTCGGCTTGCGCGAAGTTGATGATCCGGTTCGTGCGGTACACGAGCGCGATACCGACTGCGAGCAGCGAGATCGTCAGGCCTTTGATCGCACCGATGAGCAGCACGTCGTTCGGTGGTTTCCATCCACTCGGATCGCTCGGCGCGAGCACGTGCATGACGCACACGAACGCGAACAGCACGGCGAGGGGCGCGACCGCGAGGACCATGGCGCGCAGACGAATCACGAACGCGGCTCCAGAATCGAACGCAACGCGTGCTCCATCGCGGCACGAGCCGCGGTGACGTCGAGCCCCATCGCGTTGCGTTGGAAGGACCATGCCTCCTCGACGGTGACAAGGTGGGCGGCCGCGAGGGCCGCCTCGCGCGTCTCGGGTGCGAGCGCGTCGAGCTCGAGCGCGAAGACCCGCTCGATCTCGTCGCGTTGGACCGCGCGCATCCCCGCGAAGATCAGCGCCAGGGGTGTCGAGAACGGTTCCTGGAGCGCGCCCGCTCGCTTGACCGGCATGATCACCTCGAACACCCGAACCCGCTGGTCGACGACGGCTCGCAGCCGCTCGTCGAAGGCCCGGTCGGCCGGAATCAGTTCGATGAGTCCCTCGACCTCTCGCCCGGTCCGCTCGGAGGCGGCACAGAACAGATCGTCGAGGTCGTCGAAGTGGACGTACACAGATCGCACCGAGATTCCGGCGCGGTCGGCGATGTCCTTGGCGGTCGGGCGAAGGTTGCCATCTCGGAGCCAGGCCAACAGCGACTCGACGACGGCGTCGCGCGTGCGCTGGGAGCGAGCGCTGCGTCCGTCACCCGTCGGCGCGTCGGAGGAGTCCGGAGCGACGGGTTCGACGGCGGCCACGGCGGCGCAACCTAGAGAACTTTGCACGACCGGTGCAAGAACGTGCCCCGCGGCTCAGAACAGCGCGACCGGTCTCGATCCGCGGGTCCAGCGCCCGTAACGCGGCGCGTCGCCATAGTCCCAGATCATCCCGTTGGCGCCGAGGAGCCAGTATCCGTCGCCCGACGGCGTGGGCAGGATCGCGACGGCGTCGGTGGAGCCGATGTGGGAGCCGTGGTTCGTCGCCGATCCGAACGCCGCGACGACACCTTGCTCGGTGAGCAGCCAGTAGCCGCGCCCGTCGGGAGTCGGGTTGATGTCGACCACCGGCGCGTGAATCGAGTTCGCCAGAGACCCACGCCAACGCGCATCGCCGTAGTCGTACACGTGGCCGATCGAATCGGTGATCCAATACCCGCGGCCGCTCGGGGTGCGCGCGATCGCGACGGCGGAGCCACCGACGGCGCGACGGGTCGGTTGTCCCCAGTCGCGCGCGTCGCCGAATGCGTAGACGTTGCCATCGGCGAGCAGGATCCAGTAGCCGTTCCCCGTCGCGGTGCCCTCGATGTCGACGACCTTGGCCGAACGTTGCGCGGCCCGCAGATCGCCGTGGCGACGAGCATCGCCCACGGCCGCGACCTTGCCGATCTCCGACACGCGCCAGAATCCGTTGCGCGTCGGAGTGCTGGCCGCGCCGGCGAGCGGCGGGGTCTGCAGCGCGCCCGCCTCGGTGCGATGACTGTTCTTGCGGAAGCGCTCGGTGCGTCCGTCGGCCGATGCGATTCGATAGTCGTACGAACTCGGAGCCGGCCCGGTTGCAACGAACGTCGCGCCGAGCGAGGACCCGCCGCTCGGAACCATGACGGTGTGCGACCGTGAGCCGGCGTCGGACCAGCTCGCCCACTCGTACATCATCCCATTCGACTCCTGGGGCTCGATCGGCGTGACCGAGTGTTGGGAGCCCGCGATGACGGTGCGCTGGAACGGCGCCGTCGAGGTCGTGCTGTCGACGCTGACGCGCAGTCCCGACGGTGTGGTCGAGATCGAGAGCGTCGCAGTGAGGGGATCGAGCCGCAGAACCTGCGACGTCGTCTGCGCGGCCGAGTCGGTCGCGAAGAACTCGAGCTCCAGATACGACGGGTAGGCGTGATCGGGCGCGTCGAACGATCCAGAATCCACCCCTTCGAAGGTCTGGAGCAGGTGGGCGTGGCAGCCGCCCTGCGCCACGCAGTGTTGTTGGCGAAGTTCGAAGCGGTAGTTGGCCTCGGGGACGATGCCGTCTTGGGAGTCGAGCGCCACGCCGCTGAACGAGATCGTGTCGCCCACACTGAACGGGTCGTCCGCGGTCAGGACTCCGCTGACCTCGGTCGCCGCCGGCGTGACGAACAGGGGGACCGGGGGCGTCTCGGCGGGATTGATCGCGACCGAGTCGACGTCGATGGCCCCGGATTCGTCGGTGACCTGCAATCCGACGATCACGCGGCCGGCCTCGGTGAATTGCACGGTCGGAGTGAACGACGTGCTGTCGTCGTACGCGTCGTCGCCGTCGAGGTCCCAGGCGACCGACGCGATGCTGTCGCCGACGTCGGGGTCGGCCGAGGCGTTCGCATCGAAGTTCACGGTCAGCGGGATCGGGCCGGACGTCGCGCTCGCGCCGATCTTCGCGACCGGCGGGCGATTGCCGACGTAGTAGTGGATGCGGTCGATCCGCCCGGCACCGGAGTCGACGACGTAGAGGTCGCCACCCGGTCCGACTTCGAGGTCGGTGAAGTAGCGGCCGTGGTCGATGAAAACGCGCCGATCGTTCCAGATCGGATCGCCGTTGCCGTCGGCGGGAACGCTCCAGATGCACTGGCGCGTGAAGTCGGCGAAGAACAGCGCACCCTCGAACTCGACCGGGTAGCCACCGCCCTCGTAGAACGCGACCCCGGTGGCCGCGCTCCCGTCGGTGCGGTCGCAGGTTTCGCCCGCGACGACGTCGCTGCTGTGGTTGTAGGTGAAGGTCGGTGCCGTCGCAGGATTGCCCGTGTCGTTGAAGAGGTCCTCGCAGATATCGAGCGCCAACGCGTTGTAACTGTTCTCCGGCGCGGCGCCCTCGTAGCACGGCCAGCCGAAGTTCTCGACCGTCGAGTCGTTCGCGTCGGCAACGCGGTTGATCTCTTCCCACACCGTCCAGCCGACGTCGGCGACGAAGATCTCGTCGGATCCGGGCCGGAACGCGAACCGGAACGGATTGCGCATTCCGTAGGCCACGATGGTCGGGGCCGGGTCGAGCGCATCGGGATTCACGCGGATCAGCGCGCCGTCGAGACTCTGCGGGTCGCCGCTCGTTCGGGCGTCCTGGGCGCGCAGCGCGCCGCCTTCGGCGGTGGGCGCGGTCGGGTTCGCGCCGCCGGGGTCGCCGCAGGGATTGCGCGGGGCGTCACCGAGTTGGCCATAGTCGGGCGTGTTGAAGTTCGCGCCTTCCCCCGCGCTCACGTAGAGCTGGCCGTCGGGCCCGATGGCGACGTGTCCGATCGTGTGGGACGGGAACTGGTGACACCAACTGCCGTCGGTGCCGTCGACGAGGACGACTGGGGTGCCGGCCGGGTCGTCGTCGACGACGGTGAATCGCACCACCTTGGCGGTCGTGGTGCAGCCGCTCGTCGTTGCGCCGGGCGGATCGGGGCACGTGTCGCCCCAGTACGGCGCGACCTCGCCCGGCGGCGCGTCGTAGGCGTACGCCGCGTAGAGGTAGGGCCGCCCGGTCGTGAACTCGGGATCGATTTCGAGGCCCAACATGCCCTTGTCGGCGTAGTTGAACACCTCGGTACGCAGGTCGGCGAAGGTCTGCGGGGTCGGGTCTCCGAGACCGTCGAAGCGCTTGATGATGCCGTTCTTCTGGGCGACGAAGACGGTCCCGTCGGGTGCGAACTCGGCCGCGATCGGGTTGGACAGCTCGCCGTGGCCGCCGAGGACGAGTTCGATGGCGAAGCCGTCGGGTGGCGTGGGGTTGGGGTCGGCCGACGCGACCCGCTCGCCCGCGATCGGGCTCCACGTCGTCACGAAGAGCGCGATCACGCCCGCCGCCCATCGAGTCGTTCGTCTCACAATTGCCTTGCGTTGTCGTCGCGGGGCGGCTCCGCGAGGAGCCGCACGCCATGGTCAGAACGCCGCCGAACGACGAGTCTACGAACCGGGGTACGCGAATCGCCAGCGGTGACGACATCGTGGCGCATGTCGCACCACGGCATCACACCGCCATGACTACCCGTCGACCGAGATGGGGTCGCCGATCGCGACGAACTGCTCCTCCCCGGAGCCTTCGACCCACTCGGGATCGAACGTCACGAGCTGGAACGTGTCCTGGGCGTCGGGCTTGTCGGGGCCGAAGGAACTTCCCGGCCCGTTGGCGAGTTCGATGTCGCCGATGCCCGAGACGGCCTCGGCGAAGCTCTCGTTGGTCAGGTTCGGTCCCGCGGCCGTCGCGGCTTCGACGAAGATCTGGAACGCGGTGCAAGCGATGCTCATCGCCACGCTGCCGGTCGATGCGCCCGCAAGGTCTTCCTCGGTGGGCGTGAGGATCTCGATTCCTGTGGCGGCCTCGTAGACCTCGCGACAACGGGCGAACTCCGCGGTCTCGAATGCCGGGGCGCCACCGACCGCGCCGATCGTCGGGAACTGATCGAACGGGTTGGTGAACGCCGCCGCGGCGACGTTGCCCTGATTGGTCGACCAGATCTCGGGGTGGTAGTCCGCGGCGTGGAAGTCGGCCGCGGGGATGAACAGCCCGACGTCGACGACGAGGTCGACGCCTTGGTCGCGGAATCGCTCGGCGAACACCTTGTCCTGAGCGGTCGCCGCCTGGGTGTCGCCGGCCGGGACATCGAGGATCGCTACGTCGGCGACCTCGACGCCGACCGCCTCCAGCTCCGAGGTCGCGATGTCGATCAAGTTCTCGCTGTCGGGCGTGTCGACGTACAGGCCGACGGTCTTACCGTCGAAGCGGCCCTCGGCGTTCATCGCCTGGACGAGACCGGCGATGGCCCGCTCGTCGCGCGCGCCCCAACTGACCCACGGCGCCTTGGCCGCCGCGAGGCCGGCGTCGTTGAGTCCCGCCTGCGCGCCGCTGATGAGGATCGTCTCATGCTGTTGGACGAGGCACTGGTTGTTGGTGCCGAGCAGTCCGCCGAGAACGGCGAAGACCGCTTCGTCTTCGGTGAGCTTGGTGCAAGCCGCGAGTTGTTCTTCGTTGCCGATCGGGGAGTACTTCGCGAAGACGACCTCGAGCCGGCGACCGTTGATGCCGCCGTTGGCGTTGATGTCGTCGACGAGAGCGTTCACGACGTCTTCGTAGGGGCCGTGTGAGATCTTGATGATCCCGCTCTCGGCCAACGTTTCGAGGTCGACATACGAGAACCCGACCGTGATCGTGTCGGCGGTGACGCCGGGCGCGCTCGCGGTGAGTTCGCCCGACGTGGTCTCGGTGGAGTCGGCCGACGTCGAGTCGACGGTGGTCGTGTCCTTCGAGTCGTCGCGCTCGGTCGTGCAGCTGGCGCCGATGGCGACGATCGAAACGATCGACGCAAGGCGTCGGAAGGTGCTGGTCATCGCGTTGATGCCTCCTGGGCTTCGGGCCGCGAAGCGGTCGCTCCGCTGCGTTGGATGGCACGTTGATCAGTGCCGAGATACGACGCGACGACGGCCGGGTCGCGGCGGATCGCGTCGGGGGGACCTTCGGCGATCACGCGACCTGCTTCCAGGCAGTAGATGCGATCGCTGATCGACAGGATGAGCGGCATGTCGTGCTCGATGACGAGCAACGACGCGCCGAGTTCTTCTCGAATGCGGGTCAACAACGGCCCGAACGCCTCGGTCTCGCGCTGTGCGACGCCCGCGGTCGGCTCGTCGAGACACAGCACGCGGGCGTCGAGCGCCAACAGCGCCGCGAGTTCGACGATGCGGCGAGTACCGGTCGAGAGCTCGCTCGTTGCCCGGTCGGCGTCGGGCCCGAGACCGAGACAGTGAATGATCTCCTCGGCCTGCGCACGCTGCGTGCGATCGGTCCTGAACGAACCGGGCAGACACAACAGCGTCGAGACGAATCCCGTCCGTCGCTGCGACTCGAGCGCGACCTGGAGCGTCTCTCGCACGGTGAGGTCGGGGAAGAGGCGTGCGGCCTGAAAGGTTCGGCCCAGCCCGAGTCGGGCGCGTCGCGACGCGCTGAGGTGGGTGACGTCACGCCCGAGCAGCTCGACGGTCCCCGAGGCAGCAACGAACCCGCCGATCGCGTTCATGAGCGTGCTCTTGCCGGCACCGTTGGTACCGATCAACCCGACAACTTCGCCGGCGGCGACTCGCACGTCGACGGCGTCGACAACCACCCGACCGCCGAACGTCACGGTCGCCCCGCGGGTCGAGATCACGTCGCCGCGCAGCCGATCCCGCGCCGAGTCGGCACGGGATCGGGGCACGGCCGCGGGCCGGGCGGGCAGTGGGGCTTCGACAAGTCGGCGATCCGCCCACGCCAACATCGCGTCGCGACCGGCATAGAAGACCTGCACCAAACCGCCCGGGAAGTACATCAGCAAGATCAACAGCCCGACGCTGCTCGTCAGCAGCGGCACCAATGAACTCGACGGCCAGAAGGCCGGGAGACCGATGACCCAGAGCGATCCCAGCACCGGCCCGGCAACCGACCCGACGCCGCCGATCACGGCGATCGACACGACCTCGAGCGAGTCGTCGACCGTGAAGACCTCGGTGAGGCTGATCGTTGCGAGCAGGCCACCGAGGAGCGACCCGCCGAGTCCGGCGATCCCGCCCGCGAGGGCAAACGCCTGCAGTTTCGTTCGAGTCGGCGACACGGTGTAGGCCGCGGCGGTATCGGCATTGTCGCGTACCGCGATCATCGTGCGCCCGACACCGGACCGGCGCAGCCGGCCGACCATCGCGACGACCGCGACGAGCGCCAGCAACGACACGTAGTAGTAGCTCCGCTGATCGCGAAGGTCGATCGTCCCGATCAGCGGCCGTTCCACGAACACCGAGGAACTCCCGCCCGAAAGGAACGGACGCCGCCAGAGGTATTGCTGGGCGGTGAGCGCGAACACGAACGTCACGACTCCGAGCAGCAGCCCACGAACTCGCAGCGCGCCCGCCCCGATCAATGCTGCCGCCCCCGCGCAGGTCGCGGTCGCGGCGACCATCGCGAGTCCGGGGCTGATCGGCGCAAGGTCGACGTCGAGCCGCCACCGGCCGTAACCGAGGCCCAGCGAATTGCCGTTGACGAGCGCGGCATAGACGAGTGCGCCGAGCCCGGCGAAGGCGGCTTGCCCGAGCGAGATCTGTCCGGCCCAACCGGTCAGTACCACCAACGACACCCCGATCAGCGCGAGCAGAAGAATTCGCGCGTACAGGAACTGTCGCGACGGTGCTTCGACGAACAACGGCAATGCGATCGCGAACGAAATGGCGATGCCGGCCGTCGCGAACGGGAGCGCGCGGACCCACCAGAGGTTTCGCAGTCGTTCGGGAATCGGCTTCGACCTCGGAGCGAACGAGAACGAGGTTCCGTCTTCGGTGTCGTCGCGTCGGGCGGTGAGCCACGTTGCGGCGAGGACGACCAGGAAGAGTAATCCGTCGGCGACACCCGTCTTGGTCGGTGCGTTGTATCGGATCAGTGCTTCGACCACCCCGATGCCAACCCCCGCGAACAGTGCCCGCGGGAACGACACCATGCGGGCGATGAGGGCCGCGGCCAGCACTCGGCTGAGCGTGTTCGCGCCGATCGTGTTGAGGCTGGTGACCGAGCCCGACGTGCCCGCGAGCAGTATCAGCGACACGGCCGACAGGCCGCCGCCGATGGTCCATACCAAGGTCGACAGCAGCTTCGGATTGATCGCGGACAGGCGGGCCAGGTCGGCGTTCGCCGCGGCCGCGCGCACGGCCTTGCCGACGTCGGTTCGACTGAGGAACCAGGTCAACAACAAGGTCGCGACGGGAACGACGAGCAGGATCGAGATCTCGGCACCGCGTACGCGGACACCTGCGATGTTCCACGAGCCGTTCACGGCCGTCGGGTAGGCGGTCGAGATCGACGCCTCGAGTTCGGGGAGCGCCGTCTGCGCCGCGGTCGCGAGCTGCGCGATACCGATCGTTGCGACGAGCAGGATGACGCGCGGCGCTCGGAACAGCCGGGTGATCACGGTCATCTCCACTGCGCCGGCGAACAGCGCCCCGACGAGGATCGCAACCACGGCCGACGGCCAGAAGTTCCAGTGAAAGCGTACGACGAGGAGTGCCAACAGCGACGCGGAGAAGGCCCCGAGGGCGCCTACCGCGAAGTTGATGACGCGGTTGGAGCGATACACGAGCACGATGCCGAGTGCGAGCAGACCGATGGCGAGACCGTCGATCGTGCCGCCGTAGACGACTTGACGCGTTACCGTCACCGCGAGCGTCGTCGCCGCGATCACTCGCCGTCTCCGAGAAACACGGCCCGGGCGAGGTCGCCCCGTTCGAGGAGTTCCCGGGGGTCGCCCTCGAACCGGATGCGGCCCTTCTCCATGAACACGGCTCGGTCCGCGATTGCCAACGCGACGTTGAGTGATTGTTCGACGACGATCATCGTTTGGCCGGCCTGGCGTAGCCGGTCGACGACCGCGAGCAGGGATTCGACCATCACCGGCGCGAGCCCGAGCGACAGTTCATCGATGAGGAGGACCTCGGGATCGTGCATCAGCACCATCGCGAGCCCGAGCATCTGCTGTTGGCCGCCCGACAGCGAACCGGCCGATTGGTCGAGCCGTTGCGCCAGCTCCGGAAAGACCGCCAGCGCTCGATCGAACCGTTCGCGTCGGGTCGGGTCGTCGCCGCGGAAGACGAAGCCGGCCATCTCGAGGTTCTCGCGAACCGACAACGGTCCGAACACCGCCTTTCCGCCGGAGAGCTGATGAATACCCCAGCGCACCCGCGTCTCGGGAGAACACAGCGTGATCGAGTGGCCGTTCAGGCGGACGACCCCGCGCGAGGGGATACCGAGTCCGCTCACGACTCGCAGCAGCGTCGACTTTCCGGCGCCGTTGGTTCCGAGCAGTGCGAGGGTCTCGCCGCGACGCACGTCGAGATCGACGCCGAACAGCACCTGGACGGGTCCGTAGGAGAAGTCGATGTTGCGGAGTTGGAGTACCGGAATGTCGGTCGGGTCGGCGAGAAGTCGCTGTTGCTCGGCTTCGGCCTCCTTGATCTCTTCGACGATCAGCGACATGTCGTTGCGCAAGAAGCGAGCGCCGTTCATCATCAGGAGTCCGCCGATGATGTTCGCCGGGACACCGACCGCGACGATCGCGACGCGCAGTCCGAACGCGTCAGCGAGCAACCCGCCGAGGATCGCGCCGCCGAAGCCGCCGATGCCGAGCACCATCGCCATCCCGATCGCGGCGCCCTGAGCTCGGAGGTAGTAGGGATTGATGGCCGAGAACAGCGGCGCCATCATCGTGAACTGCGCCGCGAGGATCACGCCACCGATGGCTGCGACGGCCGAGAAGGCGATGGCGTTCGGCATGGCCATTTGCACCGCGAGCAACACGCCGGCAGGGAGGAAGAGTCCGCCCATCAGCACGAGCGTCAGCGGTGGACTCTTGCGGTAGAGCGCGTCGAAACGCTTCGCCACGATCGGTACCACGACGATCGACAAGACGCCCGGGGCGACGCCGACGAGGGCTCGTTCGAATGCCGTGAGCCCGAAGCGCTCGTCGAGGTACAAGCTGACGAACACGGGAACGGACACGAATCCGAACCCGAGGGCGCTGAACGCGATCAGTGCGTTCTTGTACGTCCGGATCTGCATGATGCGTTGGTACGCGGAGCCGAGCGAGATCGGAGGTGCCGCGTGGTCTTCGATGACGGTGCCGATCGTCGCCTGCTGCTCGTACTGGCCGCGTGGCGGGTCGGGCCGCGACAGGGCGATGACGCCCAGCGCGATTGCCGGGAGTCCGACGAGCACGAAGCCCCAGCGCCAGGCGTCGTCGCCGCCCAACTGCGTCACGAACCCGCCGATCACGAGCGGGGCAACCAACCCGCCGACGCGTCCCACGGTGCCGTGCACGGCGAAGATGCGCGCGCGTGCGCCGATCGGGTAACTGTCGGCGAGGACGGGTCCTTGTACAACTTGGGTGTTCGAGCGGCCGACTCCGGTGAGCGCCCGCGCGACGAAGTAGGTGAGCGCATTCGTCACCACGCTGGTGATCAGCGCGAGCGCACCCCAGGCGATCGACGAGATTCCGACGATCGTGGTGCGTCGTCGTTGATCGGCGAGCCGCCCCAGCAGGAGTCCACCGACGATCATGAACAGGGTTCCGCCGACGGTCGCGACCGCGATCACCGCGTCGCTGGTGTCGAGTGATCGCTTGATGTCGGGGGCGAGGATCCCAACTGCGCCCGCGTCGAGTTGGTCCACGAGGTGCAGCGCCGACAATACGACGAGCAACGACGACCCGCCGACGCGCAGCCCGTCGCGCAAGGTGAGCTCTTCGTCGCCGACGCCCGGAAGCTCGTGATCCGCATAGACGCGCGACTCGTCGGACGCGCGCTGCGCCTCGAGCCGGGCCGCCTCCTCGTCGAGGACGGTCTGCGTCAGCGCCGCGAGGGAAGCGTCGGTCACGGGCGGGCGCCGCCGTCGAGGCCGTGCACCGTGAGGCCCCAGTCGGCGATCAGATCGAGGCTCACCGTGATGCGGCCGGTCACGTCGGCGGGACAATCGCACAGCGCAACCACCGCTTCGACCATCTCTTCCATCGACTCGATCTGGTCGGGCCGCAAGGTTGCGCCGACGAGCTCGGCTGCGCCCTCACTCAACACGGCGGCGCGCGGTTCGACCGTGTTGACCCGGATGCCGGTGCCGAACAGTTCGACGCCGAGACCGTTCGTGATCCGGTTGAGCGCCGCCTTCGACGCGCCGTACACGGCGATGGTCGATCCTTGGGGGCCGACCTCGAACGGCGGGCCGTCGGTGTGGCGAGTGCTGCCGCTCGACAGGTTGACGATCCACCCTTCGCCGGCTTCGCGCATCGCCGGGATTGCGGCTTGCGCGAGATCGAGTGGCGCGTGGACGTTGGCTTCGAAAGTGAGTCGACGCCGCTTCAGCGGGAAGAGTTCGAGCGGCGCGTACATCGCCGCGGCCGCGTTGTTGACGAGGATCTCGATCGAACCGCCGAGCGCCGCGGCGGCCTCGGGCACGATACGGGCGCGGTCGGTCTCGTCGGTGAGGTCGGCGACGATGACGGCGACGTTGCCGCCGTAGCGAGCGATGCGATCGCGGGTCTCGACGAGTGAGCCCGCGAGGTGGTCGTGCTGTTCGAGTGTGCGCGCCACGATGGCGACATCGGCACCCTCGGCGGCGAGCCGCTCCGCGATCGCCGCGCCGATGCCGCGGCTCGCCCCGGTCACCAGCGCGCGGCGTCGCGTGAATCGATCGGTCATGCCAACCCTTTCGCGTCGAGGAACCCGCGCAGGCACTCGCCGATGTAGTCGCAGTCGTCGTCGTGCATCGAGTGGTTGTTGGGAAGGATCAGGCCCCACTCCATGACCCGATCCGCGTTCGGCAGACCGCCGTTCGGCTGGCGGAACGGTTTGTCGCGGAACGCGGGTTGGCGGGCGGCGTTGCCCGTCCAGACCATGCGCGTGTCGACGCCGCGACGTTCCATCCACTGTTGGAGTTCGCTGCGACGGATCCCCGAATCGGCGTTGATGATCACCGGGAACATGTGCCAGCCGGTCTCGACGCCGGCGGTGAGGCGCGGCAGCGTGAAGAGGGTGGGATGCTCGGCGAAATGCTTGCTCGTGCATTCGAAGTTGCGCTGGCGGCGGGCGAGGTTGTCGGGGAGCTTGTCGAGTTGCACCACCCCGAATGCCGCCGAGATCTCCGATGGTTCGAAGTTCCAACCCGCTTCGTCGAAGATGAACAGGTTGTCGTACTCGAGGTCGCCGTCGATCGAACTGAAGAAGTTCCGTTCCTTGCCGCGCTGCGAACCGAAGAGTTGAATCTCCGACCGACGACCCCAGCGGCGTAACAACAGGATGCGGTCGGCGAGGGCGTCGTCGTCGACGCAGACCATGCCGCCGGTCCCTGCCGCGGTGATGATGTGCGACAACGCAAAGCTCGTGAGGCTGACGTCGGCTCGTGTGCCGGTCGGTGTTCCCCGCAACGTCAGCCCGAGCGCGTCGCAGGAGTCCTCGATGACCCGCAGGCCGTGGCGATCGGCGATCGCGCGAATCGCGTCCCAGTCGGGTGCGTTGCCGATCAGGTTCGGCGCCAGGATCGCCTTGGTGCGGGGTCCGACCATCGCCTCGATGGCCTCGACGTCGATCTGAAAGGTGTCGGGCGTGATGTCGACGTAGGCGGGCACGAGTCCGTTGCGGATCATCGGCGCGATGTCGGTCGAGAAGGTGCACGGCGACGTGATGATCTCGTCGCCGGGCTCGAGTCCGAGGACTTCGATCGCGAGGTAGAGCGCGGAGCTGCCCGAGTTGCACATGATGCCGCGGCGCTTGCCGAACAATTCGGCGACGCGCTGTTCCATCGTCCGCACGTGCTTGCCGATGCGCATCGCCGTCGGACCCCCGCGCAGGACCGAGACGACGGCGTCGATCTCGCGCTCGTCGTGGACGGACCCGGCGTACTCGATCCGGCGCGTCGATTCGATGCGACTCACGGGCGGTGGCTCCTTCGGGATGTGCTGTGAACGTGACCGAGTGGGGAGACGTGGGGGAGTCCGGGTGTTCGCGGATCATTCGAAGCGTTTCCCGTAGTTCCGCATGTACTCGCTGACCTCGGGCTCGTGGATGGCGAGTTCCTGGTTGCGGTTCTCCATCGCGATCGCGGCGGCGAGGCTCGAGGCTTCGAGGTTGTGCCAGAGCACTTCTTTGGTGCGACGTAGTCCGAAGGCGGTGTAGCCCGCGATCTTCGCCGCGAGCTCGATTGCCGCGACGTCGACGTCGTCGACGACCTGCGACACGAGCCGCAGGCGCAGCGCCTCGTCGGCATCGATCGTGCGGCCGCTGATGATGAGGTCGAACGCGGCCGACGCACCGATGAGGCGAGGGAGGAAGTAGGTGATGCCGACGTCGGTGCCGGTGAGGCCGGTGCGAATGAACGCCGAACAGAACGTCGCTCGCGTTGCGGCGAGGCGAATGTCGCACGCGGCCGCGAGCGCGAGTCCGCCCCCGAACGCTGCGCCGTTCACGGCCGCGATCACGATCTGCGGCGTGTCGTGCAGGTGCTGGGTGAGGTTCGCAAGGAACCCCTGCGCGCTCACCCCGGCGTGGCGGTGCCGGTGCGCTCCGATGGCCGGGGGAGTGCCGAAGTCGCGCAGGTCGAGGCCCGCGCAGAACCCGCGCCCCGCGCCCGTGAGCACGACAACCTTGCAATCGTCCTCCGCGGCGACGAGATCGAGCGCGTCGTGTAGCTCGCCGACCAATCGGTAGTTGAGCGCGTTGAGCGCGTCGGGTCGGTCGAGCCGAATTCGAATCACGTGGGCGGCGGGTTGATCGAGCGCAAGCGTCTCGAAGTCGGGCGCGTCGGCCACCGTGGACTCGCTTTCACTCACCGGTCGGCTGGCAGATTTATGATAACGTTGTTTCGTTTCTTGCGCCAGCGAGAGCCCGTGAACGGGCGGCGAAGGGGGAGTGCGTTGATCGACGCGGGCAGCGTGGCCGAACTACTCGGGCGTTGGTGGTGGAACTACGACGAGGGTGTCTTCAGCGTCCTCGACGATCTGCTCACCGAAGACGTCCACTTCACCTGTCGCACCGACACCGGCACCACGGACTTCGAGGAGTTCGTCCGTGCCGACGTGCGGGGCCGCGACGACGTGATGCGCTGGCAGCGCGCGCATCGACTCGACAGCCCCTATCCGTTACGACACCACGGCACGAACATCCATCTCGTCGAATGCTCCGACGTCACCGCGCGCTTCGCGTCGTACATCCACGTCACCCATCACGTCGACGGCCAGTGCGTGAACCTGTCGAGCGCGATCGTGAACGGCGCCGTCGCGATCGAAGACGGTGTGCTGCGCATTGCCGCGCTCGAGGTCGTGCTCGACACGATGTCGTCCACCCTGTTCCGCGACGCGAGGGAGTTGCGCTGATGGCTGCAACGTCGTTCGATCTGACCGGAAAGGTTGCCGTCGTC
>SXGT01754470.1_pt1 | contig 16522 bp, 14 predicted proteins | sample 3176221 | NCBI WGS metagenome assembly SXGT01 (sample SAMN11356862, study PRJNA531348) | freshwater metagenome | isolation source: freshwater sample F1-120 | place: China: Fuxian Lake, Yuxi | collected 2017-12-25 | reverse complement strand
TCCGCCGCCAACCCCTCCAACCGCCGCAATACCGGCGCCGCCACGAACATCCATGCCGCCACAGCCATCACCGCCGCCAAAATCATGCGGTAGGAGGTTACCCACGCGAGTTGGCCCGCTGGAAAGCCCATCCACTCTTGTTGGTACACCAAGAAATCGCGGCACTCCCCGACCCGCTCAGTGTGGATGGTCCCGCTCCACGCCCACCGCGGAACGTCCGCCGGTACCACGCGAAACTCCTCCACTGGAACCTCAAATTTTCCCAGCGAGGGCTCGAACAGCGGCACCCCGTCCGGGCTCAACGCCATCACCCCACCCAGCCCCAAGTCCGGCATCGACCAGCTTTTTGGATCGGCGTCGCAGTTCGCCAGCGTACCCCAACGCTCCATCTCCCCGATCAACGCCAAGAACTGCCGGTCCCGATAGCTGTCGATCAACATCCGGTTCGCGGCAAACGAGCCTGCTCCGTAGGCGAACAGCAACACCAAGAACGTGCTGAACAAGCGGAGACTGAGCGATTTTCGCATCCGGAAACCCCCCGCCCGCGACTGTACCACGGTGCGGGGGTTCCAATCGTCAAGTTACTTGACTACTCAGGGAGGTGGCAGCACGCCTCAACGTTGTTGCCGTCCGGATCGTATACGAACGCCCCGTAGTAATTCGCATGGTAGTGCGCGCGGATCCCCGGTGCACCGTTGTTTTTGGCGCCCGCGGCCATCGCCGCCCGGTAGAACGCATCCACCGTGGCGCGATCCTTCGCTTGAAAGCAGATGTGAACGCCGGATTGCGGCTTGCCGTTGTTGCCGATCCAGAAGTCCGGCTTCGGCGCTACGCCGAAACCGGTGCCTTCAAAGCTTCCGGTCTGCTCTTTGGTGTAGTTCCGCAGTGCGGCGTAGCCGAGCGGGGCCAAAGCCGCCGAGTAAAACGCGCGGCTGGCCGCCATATCCGAAACACAGATCCCCAGATGATCGAGCATGCACCCTCCCAGAAAGCGAGCGGGGATCTACTATCTCCCGCTCGCCCGCCGGCCAGAATTACACGACAAACGAGAGATCGCCCCTGAGATACTGGGTCAATGAGCCTCTGCGCTCGGAGCGGTGATCGGTCACGGTGTCGTCCTGCGCACGCACCGTTCGGATCTTGTCCCCGCGTTGACCGCTTCCCAGCTGCGACTTCCGCATCGCATTCCGGCGTTCGTCGTCCGCCGCCTGCGCCGCCTGCAACAGCCGCGCCCTCAGCAACGTGCGCGCAGTCTCTTTGTTTTGGAGCTGCGAACGTTCTCCTTCGCACCGCACCATCAGCCCCGTTGGCAGATGGGTCAATTGAACGGCCGTGTCCCGCTTGTTCACATTCTGGCCACCGCTGCCACCCGCTCGGCAGGTCGACCAATGCAGATCGCGGTCGTCCAACGTCAATTCCACCTCGGAAGGGACCGGCAACACCGCCACAGTGATCGTGGATGTGTGCACCCTACCCCGCTTTTCCGTGGGAGGAATTCGCTGCCACCGATGCCCACCCGTCTCCATCCGAAAGGCGTTGTTCGCGTCTTTTCCAGTCGCGCGAAACAAACAAAAACCCGGACGTTCCTCGACGAGCTCTAACTCAAAGACCCCTCCGAACCCCCATTTTTTGATAGATGTTGAACTGAAGGCGAACGAGGTCTTTGGCGTCTGCGCCACCCTCTGCCGCCCGTATTTCGACCCATACGGTAGCCATGGTTTCTCCCAAGTCGGCAGCAATATGCCGCCGCCCCCACCTTAGCGCAGGCTTTCGCGATCCTCCAGTCCGAATTGGTCAACCACTTTACCTTGCCACCCGGTTTCCAATCGTTGCAAAGTGGATCGCCACCCTAACGGATCGCAAACGGCTGAAATAGACGCTCGCGCAGGGGGGTAAATGTCCGATCCAGCTGGCCTGTTGCACAAGATTCCTGAGCTCGCACTGGTGGCGACCGACCCCAAAATCGCCGCTGCCCTGGCCTCGGGAAGCCCCCATGCCGTGTACCGCGCCTTGCTTTGGGGGAATTGGTTTGGCCGCTTCAAGGCCCACCAAGAAGCGGTAAACCGCATGCTCAACAACCGACGCCTGTTCGTCACCGACATCGCCGCCGCGCCCGGCATGTTTACGCTCAACGGCATCGGCGTGAAAATGTACGGCGAAACCGAACAGGACCACTACTTCAAGACCTACGTCACCACCCAGTTTTTCACCGTCATCTTCATTCCGATCTTCCCGGTCGCGGCCTACGTCGCCAGCACTGAAGGCCACAACAGCTACCGGTTCTACGGCAAAGTTCCGCTCAGCGGCACCACCACCCTGTGGCAGTACGGCACCGTGGCCGCCGCATTGTTCGCTGGATTCTTCACCGTCACCGGTTCGGCCGTCACCGCGGCGGTCGCCAGCCGCTACGACGATCTCACCGTCGTCAACGGGTTGTCGGTCCCGGTGGTCGCCGAGATCGGCTCCGAAAAATTCACCATCCCCGCCGACTCCTACGACAACCGTTCGTACCCCGTCGGCACCTACAACCTGCGGATCACCGACGAAGCCGGCAAGGAAATCGAGACCGGCAGTGTGGCGCTCAGCTCGGACTCGTCGGAACACATCTGGAATGTGCTCGGAATTGGCATGGTTTTCGATGAGGAAGTGCTGTACGGCACCTCCATGCAGGAGCCCAAGGTCACCAGCTATTGCGGCCAGAAGGACATCCTTGCTCCGCGAACGGACTACCTTTTCGTCGAGCCTCCGGAGCAGATCTCCACGAGCAACAAGTATGGCGTCACCACCCGCAGCCACCTCGGCCAAATCGAAAGCCAATCGGGCCAGACCTGCCTCCGGTATTTGCTGCGGACCAATCCCGAGCAGATCGCGACCTATGCAGACCTGCTGGCAGCCACCGGCCAGACGAAGCTCGCCGACATCACCGGCATCCTCGAGGCCCACTTGGGCGCAGAACCCGCGACCGCTTGGCTCGAAAAACACCTGGCCGAGCTCGATCTCGACGGGCATCGCCTCCGACAGGATTTGCTCAACCGCACCGATCGCACCGCCGAAGCAGTACAATTTTACACGGAGCGCGCCAAGGCCCAGCCCGACGACGCGGACGCCCAATATTTGGCCGCGCGTTTAGCCCCCGACGCCAAAGCCGTGTCCGCCTATCAAGCCGTGGTTGCGAAATTCCCCGCGCATCCGTGGACGCAGCGCGCGTTGGCTTACGCACTCCACACTGAAGGCCGGTTTGAGGAGGCGATCGCGGCCTGGGATGCCGCAGAAAAAGCGGATCCCTCCGTGGTCATCGGCGACGATCATCCGCGGCTGGAAAGTTGGATCGCGGCTGGAAAGCTGGAGGAAGCCGCCTCCTTCGCCACCCACGGCAGCGTGGTGTCGTCCGAGCAGGCGCTCGCGCGCATTTTGGCGTTGCGACAGACCGGCCACGCCAACCCGGAAACGGCCGTGTTTTCGCTCCTCGCCTCGCCCAACAACGTCGATACCGTCCATCTCAACGGAATTCTGAGCGACCAACCCGTGGAGCTGGCCCCCTTCGATGGTAAACTCGTTTACCATCCAAACGAAGCCTTGGCGGCGATCAACGAAGTCGACTCGCTGGCGCTCTCCGGCGCGGATCCCTCGGTGCTGATCCTCCTCGAAGGGGAACTTCTCGCGCGCCAGGATTTCGCCAACCTCGATCGCCTGCACGCCGAGGTGCCCGGCATGGCCACGCTCAGCACTTACGTGCTTTCGCCAGAGACATGGAAAGATCTGCCCCCCACCTGGGTGACGATGGCGCACTTGGCCCGCGCGCTGCAGCCTGACGTGCCGGCCGAGGAAAAATCCGCTCTGATCCAGTGGGTCCGCAAACACGACATTTTGAAGGGTCCGGCCACCGCGGCCATGGCTGCTCGGGGGCTGTAGCGCCCTCGGGCCCTCCCGGACACCCACAAAAAAGCCCTGACGGAATACCGTCAGGGCTTTTTACGTCCTTTCGAACGTTATTCGGCTGCGGCTTCGGCGACCGTCAGGCTGCCGGTGGTCTCGCAGTTGGTGATGTACTGGATCACGCAGGTATCGGTCGCGCAATCGTCCAACGTGGGATCGTTGACGCCCTCGCCTTCCATGCCGTACCACCAACCGTTGGCCATGGAGCTGCTCATGATCTCATCCGCGGTCCACTCGTCGGTCTCCTCTTCCATGTCGTCCGCCGCGTCGACCTGGGTGTAGGTCGCGGTGCCCGCCTTGAAATCCACCGCATACGTGGTCACATCGGTGACGTCGTACGTCCAAACGTACGAATAGAAGTCGCCTTCAGCGACATCCTGCACCTGGTTGTAGGAGTTGTCCACCACAAACTCCCACACCTTGGCCTCGGAATTCCAAGTGCCGAAGGTCACCGCGTTGCCCTGAACCATCATCGCTTCATCGCCGGCGGTGCGGAACTGGAGCGAAGCGACCGTGGTGGTCACGCTGGTCACATCGGAGGTCTCGCCGCCCTCGCCAGGATCGACGGCCTCTGGGAACTGGTCATTGTTGAAGTTCTCAATACCTTCTGGATCCTGGCAGGTCTGGGTGAAGTCCGAGCTCACCGAGGTGACCGTGTACACCGCGTCGGCGACGCCGCCGCCGGGACCGCAACCGACCAATACCGCAGACAACGAAAACAAAAACGTGCGCATGTTGACTCCTTCCACTTGGGCGGGCACGACTATCCGCATTCCCGCCAACTTGGCAAATACTGCAACAATCTGAACACTCCGATAGTCAACCTCGTTTACTATCGAGACTCAGAACTTCCGTCCCCCGCTTCGGCCGCCCGAGCTAAACGAACGGCCGGCACTGCGGCTTCCTCCGCTGCTAAAGCTGGAGCCTCCGCTCCGCGACGAGGAAAAGGAGCTGCTCGAACGGGAGCTCCCCGAGGCACGCGAACTGGAAAACAGCGAGCCGCTCGAGGAGCTGCGGTACGAGCCCGAACGACCGGAATGCGGCCCGCCGCCCATCCCCGCCAACATCCAATCGAGCGCCCCCACCGCGGACGGCCGCGCCGCCGCATGGCTCGCCTCCAGGACCGACACCCGGTCCGACCATGCTTTGCGGACCGCAATCACCTGCTCCAACACCTGCTTCCAGTCCCTCGGACCTTGATTTTCGGCCAGCTGCGGCTTGAGCGCCGCCAACTTCTGATCGCCGGCGGCGAGCTCGGTGGCGGGCTGGTCGATCCGCAACAACAACTCAGCGAAACGCGCCCGGTCCGCATCCAGCGCACCAAACGCGCTTTGAAAGCTGTCCTTGGCGGACATTAGTTGCGAAACGATGCCGCACAACTCCACGACGTTGCCGGCGGCCTGCGCGTGTTCGTCCAACGCCGCCCGCGCGAACCGATCCGCGGCAACCAGATCACGGCCCGGCAAGTGCTTTTTCGCCTCCTCCAATGCCGCTTGACCCTCGCTCAAATCCTGTTTCGCTTGCGCCACTTCGGCCAGCGCCGGCGCCAACGACCCCTCGTCATGATCCGCGCGCAAGGCATCCAATTTGGCGGCAGCGGCCTCCAATTCGACCTGAACGCTGGCCAACTTCGCTGAAGCGTCGTCGATAACCCGTGGCGCCCGATTTACCGCGATCAACGCATCCTCACGCCGACGCTTCGCTTCCGCACACGCCGCAAACAAGGCATCCCGCGCCGCCTCCAAAGCGAGCGGATCGGCGACACCCAGCGCAAGCTCAAATGCCGAGAATGCATCTTCTACCTCATACATCGCGGCCACCGGATCATCCGCCTCCACGGAAAACACCAGCCCGTGCTCGCCCACTTCCGGCAGTTCCGCCGCCGCCCGCGCCTCATTCGCCCCCTTCCGCTGGGCCAGCAACCAGTCCACGCGAACCTCGAACGTATCTGCCGTTTTCAGTGTATTTTCAAGTGCGTCCAGGTAGGCTACCGGATCCGCGCGGCGTTGCTCGTCCAACCCCGCCCAAGCGGCTTCGCGATCGGGCAGCAGCGGATGTCCGTCCATCCACACCAGGGAAATCCGCTCCCGCTTGAGCTTTTCGAGTGCCTCATCCAAATCTTTAGCCACCAGGTCCGCGCTCGCGTCGCGGAGCGAAGCCTCCACCGCGTCGGTCAACCGCTCCCAACCGGCGAGCGCCACGGCCCAGCTCTCCTCCAATGCGGTCTTAAACTTCTCTGGGTCGAGCATGATTTTTTCGGTGGTTGGGGTGAACAAACCCGCGGAAACCCGACCGGTATCGAACTCAAATTCGGACCGAAGCTGCGCCAGGGAGGCCCGCCATTCCGAAGCGCTTCCGTTGCCTTTGGCCTGCGCCTCGATGCGCTCGATGTGCTCCCTCAATGCGGCAATCCCGAGCCGGAGTGCATCCAACTCGTCCGTCACCTCATCGAGCAACGCCTTCGTGCGTTCACCCTTGATTTTCAGCGCCAACACCTGATCGCGAAGCTCCACATTCATCAACAGATCGGTGAGCTTGTTCTCCGCCATGTCCAGCTTGGTACGCCATTCTTGAACCGCCTGCCGAAACTCAGCCGCAACGACCTCCGCCTGCTTACGACGGTTGACCGCCCAAAACCCGCCAACGGTGGCGACCGCCAACGCCCCCCCGCCACCGAGCCCCACCAACCCCAAGGCGACTCCGTAAGTCTCCCACCAAATTCCATTTTCAACGGCAGTGTTGATGCCGTCGACCAGGGCCGCGAGCCCGCCATCGTAGTCCTGCGCCACCGCCAACGGCATGAAATTCGCGTCAATGATCGGCAGCAAAGCGTCATTGTGCAAGCCCAGTTCCGCATCCCACCGCGACCCCATGCGCACCCGCACCTCGCGTTCGTCCATGCCGAGAACGATCAGGATCGACTCCTTCGGGTCAAACGCGGGGTCCATCGACCATTGTTTCCAGGTCAACTCGGTTGCATTTTCGGTAGCCGATCCAAAACCGCCGGACCCGGCCTCCAAAGCATCCCCGTACACCACCACATAGGTGGGGAATTTCGCCTTTTTTGCAGCGTCATCGGTCGCCCGAGTGGTGAATGCAAATCCCTCGGGAGCCACCTGCACCGGCTGTTCTTCATGAAACTCCGCCGCGTCAAACGCCCAAGCCGTCGAAACCCAAAACATGCCCACCCTCCGCGCGCGATTGCATATCACAACCGACGCGCAGTGGGGCAACCTCTATCGCCGTACTATCCCGCGTTCCGAGCCTGCTCCGCTGCGGCTTTCAATACCTGAACCGTCTGAGCGCCGGAGACGGCCAATTTCCCATTGAACACAAAAAATGGAACCCCTCGAATCCCCTTGGTACCAGCATCTCTGGCCTGTTTTCGTGTGAGCTCGATCTCAGCCGCCGCGAGCAACGAGGCCGCCTCGCCCACCCGAAAACCATGCTGAACCGCGAGCTCTTCCAAGACGTTCCGATCGGCGATGTTCCTGGCCTGCAAGAAATAGGCATTAAACAACGCATCGGCCAATGCAACCTGGGTTCCTTTCGATTTCGCATGCCGCAACAACGTGTGCGCCGCAGCGGTGTTGAACATCAATGGCTGCTGGTTTAAGTCCAGGGGAATCCCCGTTATTTTCGCTGCATCGTGAACCGGCGCGAACATCTGAGCGGGCTCCCTCCCGTACTTGGTTCGGAGCATCTCATGCACATTTTCGCCCGCAGCGGACGCATCCGGCCGCAGCATAAACGGATGAAACGTGACTTCCACATCCTGTCCGTCAAAGGCTTGCTGCAACCGCCGCGTTCCCACAAAGCACCAGGGACAACTGATGTCCGACCACACGTCGACCTTCAAACTAATGATCTCCCCTGGATGGGCGCTTTCACCCACCGTCCCCAAGCCACAAAGGCGGTAAGAGCGCCAATCACCACGTTCACAGGTAACCCCGTATACTCACCATTCCACGCGTGCATTCCAAATGCGAGCACCATCACCAGGGTCAACGCCGCCGCCGCCAGCGGCGTGAGCCACGGCAGAATCCGGGTTGCCGACGGAAGAATCAGGCCCACGGCCCCCAGCAGCTCGGAAACGCCGATAAACCTCACCAAGGCTTCCGGCGTATTCGCGACCCAAGCGAGTCCGTTCGCCACCAAATCCGCCGTTGGGGAAGTGCTCTTCATCGCACCCGCAGCCAGAAACAGGGCGGCCAGCAGCCCTTGCGCGACCCAGAGGCCACCGCTCAGAACTGGAAAAGTGGGCGCCGATACCGTGGTTGCGTTCGTTGACATACATACCTCCTTGCCGAATCACCTCCCTAAGATAATGGTTTCTCCCACTGGGACAATACATTGAAGAATGAACATTCAGTTTCCAAATCCGAAACCTTTGTCGACACCCTCGATGTCACCACCTTTTGCCGGGTGGTTGACCTGGGCTCGATCACCGACGCTGCCCGCTCGTTAGGGGAGACCAAGGGGTACGTCAGTCGACGCATTGCACGTCTGGAATCCACGCTCGGCACCCCCCTGCTCCGACGCAACGGGCGAAGGGTGGAACCCACCGACGAAGGGCTGATCTACCGCGAAAAAGCGGGGCACGCCCTCGATCTTCTCGACGATGCCGCCGCCATTCTGCGGGAGGCCCGCGCCGCCCCCTGCGGTACCCTGCGGCTCACTGCCCCTCAAGGCATCGGAAACTCCGTCTTAAGCCGCACGCTTCCAAAGTTTCTCGCCCAATACCCCGGCATCGATGTGGAGATGGTTCTCACCGACGCGGTGCTATCCTTCGGCGAACATCGCCTGGATTTGGCGTTGCGGATCTCCCGGCGGCTTCCGGATTCCACCTTGATCGCCCATCACCTCTTCGATCTGGCGGGGATTCTGGTGGCCTCTCCGGAATACCTCGCTCGCAAGGGGGTTCCAACCCACCCCAGCGAGCTGGAGCAACACGATCTGCTGATCGTCCCCCTCCGAGGCCGAAGCCAGCCGCTCACCTTTGAGCACGCTGACGGTACCACCTTGGATTTGGCGCTCAGCGGGCGCGCGCTCACCCACGATGCCCTGCTGCTCAAGGAGCTCGCCAAGGCCGGCGCGGGAATTACGTTTTTGACCCAAGACATGGTCGACGACGACGTCTCCAGCGGCCGCTTGGTCCAGGTGCTCAGCGACTGGCCGATTCAGCGAGGTACAAGCCTGTATTTGGTGCACCAAGGCGGAGCCATCCCGCCGAAGGTGCGGGCATTCCGCGACTTTTTTAAGGCGGAGATGGTGCACATTCGAGCAAAGTGCGGATTGGAGGTCCGGTGAGCGACTACGACTACAGCCTCGTCCCTCCGAGGAAGTGGGGCTGGTACGTGGAAAACGACCCCGGCCTGCATTGCCCCGCCGACAAGGTGGTGGAGCTCACCCCCAACGGGCTCGCCTACACGGGGGAGTGCTACAACCCCAATTGGGGCGGTGGTTACACCATCGGATTTCAAACCTGCCATGAATTCATGGCGAACGGCCCCCTCGCCGAGCAGATGCCCGAGGCGACGGCCTTCGAGATCCGAGCCCATTTGGAGGCGCACCGTACACCCGGGAGCGCACCCGTGCTCACCCTGGTCGTGCGAATGCCCTCGCCAGAAAAACGCTGGTTGGAACGCTGCGATTGTTCGCTGGACGGCGCCTACCTCACCACCACGCCCGGCACACCACAAACCTACGAAAACCGGATCTTTCAGAGCCCGATTGCTCTCGGAAAGCATCACTTTGAAGCGGCTTTCATCACCCAGGGTGAGCCACCCGGCATCGCCTATTCCAAGCCCATCGATTTCGAGGTGCAAGCGGGACAGCATTGCACGCTTGAGTTCGCTGTGGCGGACCGAGCCGCCACAGCCAAAATCACCCTTACCGAGGCGCGTTAGCCCGCAATTCGGCGCGCACGATCTTGCCCGCCTTGCGCACAGAAACCGCCTGCTCCGACGACGGGATCACCGCGCCCCAAATGTAGTAGTCGCCGTTACCGTAGTTCAGAAGCTTGTTGTAGCTCCCATCGGCCTCCTCGATGATGGCCATCCACTCCTCGGGCTTCGCGCGAAGCTCCGCCTCAGACGTCCGATCAAGCAACGTCGCATAAGCGGATAGGGCATAATAATCCTCAAAGGAGGATTTTATCCACGCTTCCTGTGCTTCCTGCTGTTGTGCAGTGGTCCACGGGAGGTCAGCCGCCTGACCGTAGGTTTCGTAGTCGGACCACATCGACCGATACCAAACCACTTCATCGTATTCGGAACCGACAAACAGCTCCCCGCGGTGCGCCTGCATGTACCGCGCCCACCGCAACGGATCGGACTTCCGTTTCTTCGCCTCCTTCGCGACCTCCTTCCAAGCTGGACCCATGCGCTTCGCGGCGCCCGACCAATCGCCGTCTGCGGCCTGCCGGAATGCCAGTGTCGCGTTGGCTTCCTCCCGAACACCGTCGGGACCCGACTTCGCGAGCTTGGCAAGCTCCTTATCGGGCGCCAAAACCCGAATCAGGTAGCTTCGCGCGGACTCATCGATCCCCGGCTCGCAGATCGCTCCCACCCAATCGCTCTTTCGAAGGCGAAGCTGGGCGCGAATCGGCGCAAACGGCCCGGATCCACCGAGCTCGCTCTGCGCCCAAGCCGCGTCGTCCTCGCCATACAGCGCCAACACCGCCAACCTCAGCATCGACCAATCCGGATCCGGAGCCTCCGCTTTCAACGGAAAGGCAGTGGGCAACTTGGCATACGGCTGCGAACCATCGATCAACTGCAGCATCAGCTGGCGCTGGAGCTCCTTCGCCCAAGGGGCCCCAGGGTTGGCATCCGCCAGCTTCCACCAGGAATTCCAGTCTTCCTCGCTCAATGCGGTGTGACGTATCAACACCGGAACCAGCTCGGTCGGGAGTTTTTTCAGGTCGACGCCCTCGGGACCGCTCCCTTGTTGCTCCATGAACCGCATTTCACCGAGGATCCGCACCGGGTGCTTGGGATACTCGTCCACCAACAACTTCCACGCCAACGCCGACTCTCCCGTGATGTACCACACTCGGAGTTTGTACAGGCGCACGTAGTCAGCCAAGGGGTGGTCCGGAAAATCCGTCAGCCATTGGTCGATTTCGGTGATGAGTTTCTGCCCTTGACCCGCAGGCATGGCCTCTCGAACCCCGTACACATCCCACCCGTCCGGAATTCCCGTCCGCATCGACTCTTGCAGCATGCGCAGCCTCAAAGAGGCTCTTCTGGGGTGTTTTGGCGCCGCGGCGAGCGTCTTGGCGGCCTCTTCCCGCGGGGCGGTCCGCACCACAAAAGCGCCCTGAAGCGCTGGCGGCAGCAGACGCGGATTATCCCCACGGAAATAGAGTTTCACCTGCTCCTTTGGAGCCGAAGCGAAGAGGCCCTTCAACTCCGAAAACTCCACCGCGAGGCGAAGTTCTGTCATATCCTCGCCTTCCGTGGCGGTGATCGCCGCCCGATCGAGCATCTCCTGAACCACCGCTCGTGCCGCAGGCTCCATCGCTGCGACATCGCCGGTTTCGGCCGCCGCTAAGAAGGTACCCGCCGCGGTCGGTTGGTCAACAACTTTACGACGTGGCTCCTCCGAATACGGTGCCGGGTACACCGCGTCCCAAAGGGGTTGGTACTTTTCTGGCGCCATTCGGAGCGCAGGGCCAAGAAAGCGCACATCCGGATGGGGTATCGTTTCAAAGCCATCGAAGTCGTACAGCCACCCGTTGGTCTGACTGCTGATCGGCATCAGCGGCTGATACAAGTCGACCCAAGCGGGGCCGCCGCAGGCCAACGCTTCCGGTACCACCGCCAACCCCAACGCAAACGCCGCCACCCACCGAATCATTTGTCCTCCAGCCGCTCAATCCAAGGCCGCCCGGCCGGGAAAACCCACGTCCCCCGGTACCATTCGCTTTGCGTAATCGGTCCCGATTCTGAAAACCAGCGCCCATGTTCAGTTACTGCCACACCATGGTTCTGCCGCTCAAATGCCCCCAAACCGAGGCGAAAGGGCATTGCCGCACGATCCAACGTTTTTCGGATGTCGGCAGCCGTCCCCACCCGATCTCCGGTATCAAACACCTGGATCATGTGACCGTCCACGGTGTCCCGAAAGTAATCCCCATAGGAAGGCTCCTGAAGATGGGCGACCAGACTAGTGATCCACACGTTTTTCCCTTTTAGAGATCGCTGCCGCAAACCCGCTAGCAGGGTCGCCCAACGCGGCAATTTCGAGGTAGGACTATCATAATCCAGCTGAATCTCCGTAGCGTGAACGCCCGCTTGGTCAGCCATCGCCAACAACCGGCCCAACTTCTCATCCACGGCCGCCAACACTTCGGCGTCCGATAAATTCCAGCAAACCGAGAAATCATCGTCCAACCTAACCAACAGCGCGGGCGAAGCGACCTTAGACGGTGAAAAGCCTAGATCCGCGGACAACCGGCCGTCCGCGCAGCCCTCGATCGTCGCGATCCACACCGCCGCCTGAAGATCGGGCAACTTTGCACGGCTTTGCTCGAACACTCGGACGTCGGCGTCCGACCACACCCACTGCCCCCAAGGCTGAAGAGGAGCTTTCGCAGAGGGTTCACCGCACGCCTGGCTGAAAAACAGCGCAAGCGCCAACATGCTGTAGGTTTGCCGTCCGATCATCCCGCCGCTCCGCCGAATCCTGTAGCTCGGTGCGGCAGGAGGGCGCCATCAGCTCTCAGTGCGCACCACCCGCCCTAAGATCTCGATCAACGCCTGAAGATCCTCCTCGCTGAGCTGCGCCATCGCGCGAGGCGGCGTCTTGAGGCGTGCATCGATGCGATCGCGGCATTCTCCACCCTTTGCCGTGAGGCGAATCTCCTTTACGCGCCGGTCAATCTCAGACTCTCGGCGTTCGACCAGGCCTTCGCTAACCAGGCGGTCCACCAGGCGAGTCAGCGTGGACCGATCGCACGCCCGCGCCACCACGGTTTGACCCATAGGTACAAATTCTACCGTGTCTAACGCACGAAGCAAATGCAACTGAATCGGCGTCACACCGCATTCTTCCGCGAGCGCAAAAAAGGCATTCTTCTGAGATTCGAAAAATTCGAACATCAGAAGCCAAGCGTCGCGCGCACTTTCTCGTCGTCCGGACATGCCTTCATCCTATGCCGCATGTTGCGGCACGTCAATAGTTGACTTTTGCAACAATTGAAGATAGTCAAAGGCCATGCATATCAAACTATTGTTGTTGCTCGCTCTGGTTGGATGTCTCCCCTCCACCGAAACTTCTTCGGGGGAAACAGCGGAAGCGCCCATTTCTGTTCCACTCGCCGCGGCGCTTCCGGCGTCGGCCACCGTCGCCCTCGATGCCAATGGCACGGTCGCCGGGGACAATGAGTCCCTGGTCGCCGCCGGCACCACCGGGCGGGTCGCCTCGGTCCATGCCGAGCGCGGTCAGTCCGTGAGCAAGGGGGATCTGCTGCTCAAGGTGGATGACCGCCTGCTTTCCGCCTCGGTGGATGAAGCGCGGGCCGCCCTAGCGCTGGCCCAAGCCAACCATGGCGTCGCCAAAGACGAATGCGAACGCGCGCAAACCTTGTTTGACAAGGGTTTAAGCAATCAGGCGGCGCTCGAAAAGTCCAAAGCGAGCTGCGTTACCTCCGAGGCCAATGAAGACGCTGCCCGCGCCCGCCTGCGATCGGTGGAGGTTCGCCTGGGAGACACAGGCTTGCGGGCCCCTTTTGACGGCGTGATCGCCGAGCGCCGAGTGTCTCCGGGCGAATACGTTCGCGACGACACGCCCGCCTTCCGATTGGTGGGGATGGACGCCCTTCGACTCGAATTGAGCGTCGGAGAAAAAGAAGCCGCGCGCATTCAAGGCGGCGAAAAGGTGGAATTCGAGGTTCCCGGTGAAACCGTCGTTCGCACGGCCACCGTCGACCGGGTCGCTCCCTCGCTCAACGAAAAAGGCCGTTCGTTGATGTTTGAAGCGGTCGTCAATGATGCCGACGGCCTCAAGCCGGGCTCCTTCGTTCGCGCCCGGGTGATCACCGGCGTTCAAGAGGCCGTTTCCGTCCCCACCAACGCTCTCAGAAGCGATGGGGGCGTTCATCGCCTGTTTGTGGCCAACGGGGGACAGTTGGAGGAGCGGTTGGTGGTCATCGGCGAGAGCAACGCCGAGACGACGATTGTTTTAGAAGGATTGAAAGCGGGAGAAAAGGTGGCTTCTCCATTGACCGCCGCGGTGCGCGACGGCGCCCGGGTCCAGGAGTAACCCATGCATTGGCTCGCCGATATCTCGGTTCGAAGACCTGTTTTTGCATGGGTGATGATCCTGGTGATCTGCGTGCTCGGCGCCGCCGGGTACATGAAGATCGGAGTAGATCGCTTTCCGAAGATCGATTTTCCCGTCGTATCGGTGGTGACTGTACTTCCTGGAGCCTCGCCTCGCGAAGTGGAGTCCGAGGTCAGCGAACCCATTGAAGCGACGGTCAATACGATCGCCGGCCTCGACGAAATGAATAGCATTTCATCTGAGGGTGTTTCCCAGGTTGTTCTTCGGTTTGTGCTCGAGAAAGATGTCGACGACGCCGTCCAGGAAGTGCGGGACGCCGTCTCCAGCATTCAGCAGAGCCTTCCGGAAGGCACCCAACAGCCGATCGTCCGAAAGTTTGATCCGGACGCCATTCCCGTGTTGTTGATCGGCGTCAACGGCAACGCCCCGGTGCGCGACATCACCGAATACGTCGACAAAAAGATCCGTCCCGCCCTTGAAAATGCGCAGGGCGTTGGCGGCGTTACGATCATCGGCGGCCGCGCCCGCCAGGTCAACATCTGGCTGGATCCGGATCGGCTCGCGGCACAAGGGCTGGTTGCAGCCGACGTTCAGCGCACCATCGCCCGCGAAAACCTCTCGCTGCCCGGCGGCGCACTCGATTCCGGCGTCCAACGCGTCACCGTCCGCCTCGAAGGCCGCGTTTCCAGCGTTGAGCAGTTGGCCGACGTGGTCATCCGTCAAATTGACGGTCATTCCGTCCGAATCCGCGATGTAGCCACCGTCGAAGATGGGATGGAAGAAGAGGTCACCATGGCCGCCCGCGACGGAAAACCCGCGGTGATCTTGTCGATCCGCAAGCAGTCGGGGACCAATACGGTGGCGGTGGTCGACGCTATCCAAGAACGCATGGAGGACATCCGCAAAACCTTACCTCCGACCTACAGTCTGGACGTGGTCAAGGACAATTCCGCCACCACCCGGACCAGTCTCCACGCGGTCAACGAACATCTCCTTCTGGGCGGCATTTTCGCGATCCTGGTGGTGCTGTTGTTCTTGGGCGATCTCCGTTCAACGTTCATTGCCGGCATTGCCATTCCAATCTCCGTCGTCGGCACCTTCGCATTGCTGTGGATGTTCGGATTTACACTGAACACGATCAGTCTGCTTGGACTGGCCCTTTCGGTCGGTATCGTCATCGACGACGCAATCGTCGTGCTGGAGAACATCCACCGGTACATCCATGAAGAGAAGATCCAGCCGTTCCCTGCGGCGATCTTGGCCACACGGGAGATCGGCCTGGCGGTTCTCGCCACCACCCTTTCGTTGATCGCGGTCTTCCTGCCCGTGGCGTTTATGGGCGGAATTCCTGGGCGATTCCTCGCCAGCTTCGGCTGGACGATGTCGTTCGCGGTCGTCGTCTCGATGTTCGTGAGCTTCACCATCACGCCGATGTTGTCCTCTCGCATGCTGAAGGCTCCTCCAGAGCACGGTAAGAAGCCTCTGTTTGAGCGGATGGCGGACGCGGTGATGAGCCCGCTCAACCGAGCCTACGCCGCGATCCTCGGATTTTTCGTTCGCTGGCGTATTGTCGCGGTCGTTCTTACCGGATTGACCTTCTTCGCGATCATTCCACTCGGGATGCTCGCCCCCAAGGGGTTCTTGCCCAAGAGCGATGAAGCGCAGATTGAAATGACGATCCGCCTTCCCGAAAGCGCCGGCATCGCCCAGACCCGCATCGTCTCCCAACGGATCGCCGATGAAGTGCGTGAGACGATCCCCGAGGTTGAACTGGTTCTTCTCACCATCGGTGACAACAACCAGCGCAAAGTCAATGAAGCGGCGATCAACGTTCGCCTGATCGATCCTCGCGAACGGGACGCCTCCCAAGATGAAGTCATGAACCGAATTCGCGAAAACATTGCGAGCAAAGCGCCAAAGGACGTGACCGTCAAGGTGTCCAATGCACCGCTGTTCAGCGGGGGCTCCAGCAGCCAAAACGCAGCCGTTCAATACGGAGTTTCCGGGCCCGATCTCGACCAAGTGATTGAATATTCCCGAAAAGCGCAAGAAATCCTCAAAACCATCCCCGGCGCCGTCGACGTCGACAGCTCGGTCGTGCTCGGAAAACCCGAGGTGGTCGCCAAGATCGACCGGGATCGAGCCGCGGATCTGGGCGTTCAAGTCGGCGATGTCGCGAGTACCTTACAGATCGCCCTCGGTGGCGTGGATGTAGGAAGCTACGCCGAATTTGGTGAACAATACGACATCCACCTCAAGGCCGATCCCAACACCCGAGTCACCTAAAACGACCTGT
>SXGT01361031.1_pt1 | contig 16522 bp, 20 predicted proteins | sample 3176221 | NCBI WGS metagenome assembly SXGT01 (sample SAMN11356862, study PRJNA531348) | freshwater metagenome | isolation source: freshwater sample F1-120 | place: China: Fuxian Lake, Yuxi | collected 2017-12-25 | reverse complement strand
TTGTTCGGTAAACCTTTTCGTAAAGTGAACAAAGGTAACGTTGTCAACTCTATCAATCAAAAGAACTGTGAGGTACAGATAGAGTTTACCACAGGCAACAAACGTTACAAAGTTATTCGTGGCGCAAAGCCTAATGTGTTTGAAATCTTTTGTGACAATGTTAAACTCAATCAAGATGCTGCGGCAAAAGACTATCAAGAGTATCTTGAGAAATACATTATCAAGATGAACTACAAGTCCTTTACACAGATTGTCATTCTTGGTTCAGCATCATTCACACCATTCATGCAGTTGTCTTCCAATGATCGTCGTGTGGTCATCGAAGAATTATTGGACATTCAAATCTTTACCGCTATGTCTAATGTGATCAAGACACGTTTGCAGATTAACAAGGAAGAACTGGAACGTAACAGTATCACACTAACAAGCAAAAAAGAAAACAAAACTTACATTGAGCAAACTCTAGCCTCATTGAAGGTCAATAATGAAAGTAAAGTTTCTCAATTGAGAGAGAAAGAGAAGGAACTAAAAGATAATTTAGTTTTGATACAAATTACTGTTTCCGACATTGAGACAAAAAGAGATAAAGCATTAGATCAAGACTTGGACTTGTCACCACTAAAGTCAAAGCATAGCAAGCTAATCAGCTTCAAGGCTAAGATGGAAGGTAATATGGATCGGTTTCAAACTGAGGCTCATTTCCTCATGGAGAACAACACCTGTCCTACTTGCCATCAGGATATTGATACATCGTTCAAGAATGTTAGACTAGATGAAATCGGTAACAAGACTGGTGAACTTTCTGATGGACTAAATAAAGTTGAAGATCAGATTACCTCGATCTTAGCCGAGATTGAAAAGATAGATGAAATTCTACGAAACATCAATCAGATTAAAATGGATCTTTCATCTGCTAAGTCTACCTATAATCATATTGCTAATAATCTGCGTCAAATTATGGAGCAGATTGAATCCCTTTCATCGTCGGACAAGACAACGCAAGATAGCGCACGACAACTCCAAACAGTGGAACATGACATTTCCACCCTCGAAGAAGAAAAGAAGGCCCTTCTAGATGAACGGACCTACATCGACCTCGCTACTACTTTACTCAAAGATGGTGGAATCAAAACTAAGATCATTAAGCAGTATCTACCAATCATCAACAAACACATCAACAAGTATCTGGCAAAACTTGGTTTCTTCGTCAACTTTAACATTAACGAGTCCTTTGAAGAAAGTATCAAGTCGAGATACCGAGATGAGTTTTCCTATCACAACTTTAGTGAAGGAGAGAAACTAAGAATTGATCTTGCCATTCTACTCACATGGCGTCAAGTCGCCAAACTCAAGAATAGTGTAAATGTTAATATTCTTGTCTTTGATGAAATCCTTGACCGTGCTATGGACACTAGTGGTATTGATGAGTTTATAAGGATCATGTGGGATATCGGGCATGAAGGTGGTAACATCTTTGTTATCTCTCACAAAGATACCATGGTCGATAAGTTTCAACGCACATTACAGTTCCAAAAGATAAAGAACTTCTCAACTCTAACTAAGGATGATTGATATGATTACCTATGTGTATAATACTCAGTATGGTTACCAATCTTACAACATCGACAATCTTTGGCAAGGACTATCACAAATGGGTTGGGAATGATAGAAACTGTTGGTAACTCAAAAATACTAAGAACAAGTTATCCTAACACTAGTGATTTGTATCTAACTGTTGCTGATAAGTTAAAGAATGTAACAGAACAACCTAACAAACTTTTGTGGTTCATCGAAAATGGTATATGCTCATATCATAACGAAAGCGACGAAGGTAGAGAACTTTATCGTTGGTCAGAACTTAAACATCTGGTAGAGTTCCTAAAAGATAACATCAAAGAATACCTTGACATCATTTCCGTAAACGAGAATGATGTTGCTGTTACAGGAATGTGGGCTAATAGATATCCGCCCGGAACATTCACAGTAAAACACAACCACAATTATCTAAATCAAGAAAACTCTATAATCATAGGAATTGTGTATTACATCAGGAAAGATGATACTGCCGGAAGTTTAGTTATTGACATTCCTAATTACGGCGAGTATAATACAGACATGCATGAAGGTGATATCATCATCTTTGATTCCACTCTAGAGCACTGGACAGTTCCTAACCAAGGTGACACAGACAAATACATTATTGGTCTAGAGATTGTTGTCGGTGATAACGGTGTAAAATTAAATGAAACCTAAGATCGAGTTTTTCTTTGAATGGGGTTCCACTATCATTCTTCTTTGTGGAGCATTACTCACATCCTTGAACATCTATCCTATGAATGTCTTTCTTTCATTAGCAGGCAATCTTGGATGGTTAGTTGTCGCATTATCTTGGCGTAGACCATCACTAATAGTAATCCAGCTAGTGATATCCTTTATCTATGTTGCTGGTCTTATAGACAAAGGAGTAATTCTATGAGATACAATCACTGGTTTTGGAATAGCTTTTTCATGAATTGGTTGGCAAGTTTCGTCATTCGTGTCAATAACTATCTCTGGAGCAAGCAGTATGGAAAAAACTGATCCACATAAGACACACAACTATTCACACGAACAAATTATCAAGTTCGCTTATACACTAGAGACACACCATGTTAGAAACAATCCTAAGTATGATAATGTAAGAGAGATATTAGAACAATATATGAAAGACAGAGTGAAAGAGATTACAGAACGATGGAAGTAAAAGTCGGTCAATACTACTATCATAAACATATGTACCAGCATTTCCAAGTTTTGGCTATTAACGGTCAGTATGTGTGGTTAAAGAGTGAAGACTATTATCTAACCACATTGATAAGTCAACTAGAGAAAGAGAAGACACCGTTGCCTGTTCCGGAGAACAGTGTAGTATGATTGATCGTATATTAATGGATATTGTGAACGAACAATCAAAAGAACAAGACGTAGCGGTATTACTCTCTGGTGGTATAGACTCCATTTCTGTTGCCTTTGCGGCACACAGACTTGGTAAGACTTTACATTGCTATACCATGTATGTTGATGGTAATGTCTCCAGTGACGCACAGAACGCTATCAATACAGCAAATGAGTTTGGTTGGAACATTACAACTATCAATGTTCCAACTAACAATATTGTAGATGACTTTAAAAAGTTGATGACACAATACAACTGTATAAAGAAAACACAGTTAGAATGTACCTGGCCATTCCTTTATGTCTATCCTAAGATTGAACAGAAAGAACTACTAACAGGCTGGGGTGCTGATGGTTGGTATGGTGTATCTAAGAGAGCCTGCCTTCATTTCAAAGAACCAAAAGAAAAGTTTGATGAGTTTCGCCGAGCATACTTTGGTGCTCCTAATCCTGTTGGTGTAAGACAGCAAGAACAACTATGCCTAGAATATGGTATCAAGTATATTGCTCCATACTTTGATGATCGTGTTAAGACCTACATGATGCAGTTTGATTGGTATGAGATGAACAAGCCTTTCCAGAAAGTAAAAGTTGTTAATGCCTTTCCTGAGTTTCAACGCACAAAAGTAAGACGCCATGAGAACTTACAACTAGCAGCAAACATTCCAAGTCAGTTTGAAAAGTTGCTTGACAATCCTGAGATTAATCTTTATAATAGAAAACGAGTGATGGATCTTGTCCGTGACTGGCAAGACAGAGGAGAGTCCCTATTTTGAAATATAAACCCTACACTGTGAAAGATGTTAAGAAGGCTTCCGCTCAAAACAAGTTTACCGTAGTCAGTTGCTTTGCTGGTGGTGGCGGTTCATCGACTGGCTATCGTCTAGCTGGCGGAAAGATACTATTGATTAACGAGTTTGTGGAAGAGGCTATTGCTTCATATAAGAAGAACTATCCCGACACACCCGTTCTTGTGGACGATATCAAGAAATACGCCGGAAAAGACTTTTTAAACAAGATTAAGCTAAAAGAGGGTGATCTAGACATCCTCGATGGTTCCCCGCCATGCTCGGCGTTCTCTGTTGCGGGAAAACGGGATAAAGGATGGGCTGGCGCTAAGATTGATACTCGTAGATCATACTTTGATGATAATCTTGAGATGGCTAAGGATGGTGAGATAACAGTTAAAAAAGGTATTAAGCAATACTCCGACAATAAGACTGTAGAAGCTATTGAAGATTTGTTCTTTGAATTTGTTAGAGTTGCTAATGAGATCAAGCCTAAAGTTATCGTGGCAGAGAATGTCAAAGGTATCACGTTTGGTGAAGCGACTAAGAAGCTAAACGAGTTTATCAAATCCTTTGAAAGCATCGGATACTATGTCACATATAGAGTATTGAACGCCGCCGACTTCGGTGTTCCGCAAGCAAGAGAAAGAACCATCTTCATATGTGTTAGAATAGATGTAGCAGATGCTATCGGTATGGATTGGATTAATCTATCAGGTATCTTTCCTGAACCGTTTGGTTATCAGATATCAATGGAAGAAGCTATTGACGATATTGAAAACGATCCAGAACAAGTGAAAGAGTTGAAAGACTTTTACGAAGGTTCGTTTCAGAAAAAGTTTCTCGATCCAATTCCATTCAGACCTAAGCGACATATGAAGCCAAGTGATCCTGAGTTTCGTGAATGGAATCCTAAAGCATCATGTTTCAATATGATCAGACCTTGTCCAACTATGCCGTGTCCAACGTTGACACAACAAGGGCAGAAGAAAGGTCTATCTGGCGTGTTTCATTATGCGGATAATCGAAAGCTAACTATTAAAGAGTTAAAGCGCCTTATGTCATTACCAGAAGATTATGAGTTGACAGGAACATTTGATCAGCAAGCAGAACGTATTGGTAGAGCAGTGGCTCCACGAATGATGGAAGCTGTGGCAAATTCTATTTACGAAAAGGTGCTAAAGCCCTACAATGAGGTATCAAAATGAGTGATTATGATTTTACGTTTGCCCATCGTGACGAAGGCTTTGACAACCACATCGAAAAGTCCATTCGTGGTTATAATAACCTACATGAAGATGTTGTAAATTTGTCACGGTATTATGTTGAAGATTGGACTAATGTTGTGGACATTGGATGTTCAACTGGCAAGACTATTGAAGCAATGGCATTACAGAATGAAAGTATTGCTAAATGCGCCTCATACATTGGTGTTGAGGTTGCGACAGGTTTTAAAGCTGATATGGAAAAGCGTGTGGCAGTATTGCGAGATAGATTTCCTGACACCTTCTTTGACTTTGAGTTTGAAGATATCCGAAGCTATCATTTTGTCAATTGTTCACTAGTAACATCTTTGTTCACATTACAGTTCATGCCACCAAAGGATCGTGAACAGGTTATTCATAACATCTACGAAGGATTGAACCCTGGTGGCGCTTTCATCTTTGCTGAAAAGACTGTGGCTGATACAGGTCGGTTCCAAGATATGTTCACCTTTATGTTCTATGATCACAAGCGTAAGTCTTTCACCGAGAAAGATATCATGGACAAAGAAGTCACTCTTCGGAATATGTTGAAGCCAAACACATGGACCGAGTTGACTGATATGTTACATTCCGCAGGCTTCAAGAATGTTCAACCCTTCTGGCGCAACTTTTTATTCGTCGGCGCTATCGCTACCAAGTGACTTGACTTTTCCGAAACTTTCTGCTATGATACTTTATCTTTGGTATTCCAAGTGAGGAAACTATGAAATATTTTGATTTCTACAAGCTGGAAAACATGTGGTCGAACGTCGAACCATTCCTTATCGTTGTTGTCATTTACGCTATAATCTTCACTTCCGCTTGGGTTTACAATCGACTATCCCGCTAAGTGATTGATTCCATTAGCCCTTGACAAACCCTCCATGATTTGCTATACTTATCAAAATCGTGAAAGGAAAGTTTATGTCATCCAATCAAACCTCATTGCTAGCCAAGTTGCTTGCTACCGAAAACATCACGGTACAGCAACAGCCTAACATCAAAACGGCTATGTTTGATTTGCGTAACCGTGTATTGTTGCTCCCTATCTGGCAGGGCATCTCCCGTGACCTTGAGGATCTATTGATTGTCCACGAGACAGGTCATGCGCTTGATACACCTCATGCTGATGAATATATTGCTGCGGTAGACAAGCTGGCTAAAAAAGTTTTCCCTAATGAAAAGATTTCCAAGACGTTACAGCAAACCGTTCAAGGTTTCTTTAATGTTATTGAAGACGCTCGTATTGATAAGCGCCAGAAACGCCGTTATCCTGGTTCACGTAAAAACTATTTGATCGGTTACAAAGAACTGGTCGACCGTGATTTCTTTGGCACAGCCAATCGTGATATCAATACCATGAACTTTATCGACCGCTTGAACCTATACTTCAAGGGTGGTAACATTCATTTCAATATTGAGTTTACTCCAGAAGAAAAGGTACTAGTCAAAAAAGTTGAGAATGCCGAAACGTTTGCTGATGTGGAACTTCTCACCGAAGAGATTTACCTGTTCTGTAAACAAAAACTTGAAGATCAGCAAGAGATGGAAATTGATCTTGTTTCTGAAGAAAGCGAGGATGAAGATGGTGATAACGATATTGACGGTGACGACCTTGATTGGTCTGACGCTGAGGACGACTCCGACGACGAAGCCAGTGCCACTCAAGGTCAGGGTGAACAAGGCGAAGGTGATCTAGGCACAACAAATGGTGGTCAGCAAGGTGCTCCTTCTGATCTTCCAGCCAATGCTCCTGTATCACATACTGATGAAACATGGCAGAAGAAATCTGAAGAGATTGTCAAGAACGAAAATTCTGTTTTCGTTTATGTCAATAAGCCTGATGTTGATTGGGACAAGGCAGTCCACGATTACAAGAAAGTATTATCTGATTGGCGTAGTATGCTTGACACGAGCACTGGTTGGGCTTGGCAAAAGTTTACCACTGAACAATTCAATGATGCTCGTAAAGGTTTGACTGAATGGCGAACACAAGAAAAGCAAACAATCTCTTTCCTTGTCAAAGAGTTTGAACAGCGCAAGGCTGCGGAGCTTTATGCTAAAATCAATATCGCCAAGACTGGTATTATTGATACCAACAAACTCCACACCTACAAGTATAATGACGATATCTTCCGTCGTGTTGCTACTGTACCACATGGTAAAAATCACGGCTTCGTCATGATCCTTGACTGGTCTGGTTCAATGTTGACTAACCTGAGCCACACATTGAAACAACTATTTTCATTGTGCCTGTTCTGCAAACAGATTGGTGTGCCATTTGAGGTATATGCTTTCAAGGATTGGGGTGCTGATAATCCATTCTCCTTTACAGGTAAAGAGAATGTTATCGGTGCTGAAAAAGTTGTCCTTCGCAACTTCCTATCTTCACGTATGAATGTTGAGGATTTCAACTTTGCTCTAACTTGTTTGTGGCATATTGGTCAAGGTGGTCACATTCATTCTGATGGTCTTGGTGGTACGCCGTTGAATGATGCTCTATTGATTGCTCCTAAGATCGTCAATGATTTCAAGGTACGCAATAAATTAGAAATCACCAACGTGATTGTTCTTACCGATGGTGATTCCAATTCTGGTAATGGTATCGTAAATGAAACTACTCCACGTGTTCACGGTCAGAACCGTAAGTATTTCTATGTTGATCCAACAACTCGCAAGACTTATGATTGGCAATCTTATGGTTGGGGTCCTCATGGTAACACCAGCACATTACTCCGTATCCTAAAAGATAGCACTGGTTGTAATCTTGTTGGTTTCTATCTTTATGATAGATCCTTCAAACGTCTCAACTATGACTTTAACCTTGCCAATGGTAACTCAAAGGCTTTTGTCAAAGCCCGCAAGTATTGGACTGAGAACAAATACTATCCTGTTCGGAGTGTTGGTTATGACGAATATTATGTGATTGACTCCAATGCTCTCCGTAACACAAACAATGATCTGGCTATTGACAATACTGGTGACAAAAAGATGACCACTAAAAAGATGGTTTCAGCTTTCACCAAGTTTGCTCAAAAGAAAACTGTTAATCGTGTTCTTCTCCGTCAGTTCTCGGAAAGGATCGCTGGTCATTCCAAAAAGGTTGCTTGAAAACAATAACTTATGAGGGGGTTGACTTCTCCCTCATTACCCGCTATAATATTCATATAATCGAAATCGTGAAAGGAATCTTCGATATGTCTACCTCTCGTTCAGAGTTTCTTGATAAAGTCCGTTTTGAACTTGGCGCAGTTCGTCAGATTAATCGTTCCCAGATTAAAACTATTTGTGACAAATATGATCTTCCGTTTCCTACGTGGTTGCGTAAAGATCCAACTCGCCAAATCTCTCGTGGCGTTTATGCTCTTACCGAACATGGTGAAAATGAGGTTACTACCGTGAGTGCTCCTAAGCCTGCTCCAGCTCCTGCTACTAAGGTTGCTATGGTTGCTCCTTCGGTTGTTGCTACTAATGCTGAGGTCTCTCTCGTCCCTGAGAAGGCTACAGGTTATGTTCCGTTTGGTCATTTCAATGATATTCGTTCCATCATCAAGTCTAAAAAGTTTTATCCTACTTACGTTACTGGTCTTTCTGGTAACGGTAAGACCATGATGATTGAACAAATCTGTGCCGCTGAAAAGCGTGAAATGGTTCGTGTCAATATTACAATTGAGACTGATGAAGATGATCTTATCGGTGGTTTCCGACTTGTTAATGGTGAGACAGTATGGCAGGACGGTCCTGTTATTACTGCTATGTCTTGTGGTGCCGTATTACTATTGGACGAAGTTGATCTCGGTTCCAATAAACTTATGTGCCTCCAGCCAGTGCTTGAAGGTAAGTCGGTCTATCTAAAAAAGACTAACCGTGTTGTTCAGCCTTCAACTGGTTTCAATGTCATTGCTACTGCTAACACTAAAGGTAAAGGTTCTGATGATGGTCGGTTCATTGGTACCAATGTTATGAATGAAGCGTTCCTTGAGCGTTTCAGTATTACAATGGAACAAGAGTATCCTGCTTCTAAGGTTGAAAGTAAAATCCTTAGTAATGTTCTCGGTGCTTCTGGTATTGAAAATCCAGAGTTCGTTGACAAACTGGTTACTTGGGCTGATGTTATCCGCAAGTCTTTCTATGAAGGTGCTTTGTCAGAAATCATCTCTACCCGTCGTCTTGTCCACATCTGTGAGGCATTTGCTATCTTCAATCAAAACAAAATGAAGGCTATTGAACTTTGCCTTAATCGTTTCGATGTTGATACCAAAAACTCGTTCCTTGAACTTTATAAGAAAGTTGACGAAACGGTTGAACCAATTGGTGCTACTGGTGTTACTGGTTCTACCGGTTCAATTGAAGCCGATGCTCCTATCGGTTACGTTTTTTAACCCTTGACATTCCCGAATACCTGTGTATAATATATGGTGTTGGTGGTGATACACAGGTCCTTTCCTTTCACGACCGCCAACACCGATAACTTTAAAATGGAGAATATGTATAATGGCTACTAAGACGCAAATGGAAAAGATTGAAACAGTCCTCCGTAAGCACACAAAGGGCGCTGGTATTACCGCTGCTCGTCTTGCCAACCTTGCTAAGGTTCCTTATGAGAACGTTGGTAAGCGTATCTATGACCTACGTGAGACTTACACAATCTATACCAACTATCGCAACGTTGATGGTAAGCGCACCGCTTTCTACCGCTTTGCTGGCTAATACAAAATAAGCACACTATATAAGAGCGTGGCACCTGTAATGGGTGCTGCGCTTTTGTCATATGGAGAATATTATGGAAATAAAGATATCCACGGATGATCTGAGAAAGAAAAAGTTGTTTGTATCAACACCTTGTTATGGTGGACAGTGCCTTGGTCTTTATGCTAAAGCGTGTCTTGATCTTCAAGCTATTTGCATTCAGTATGGTATTGAATGCCGCTTCTCATTTATCTTTAACGAGTCACTAATTACAAGAGCACGAAATTACCTAGTAGATGAATTTCTACGCTCTGGATGCACCCATCTACTATTCATCGATGCCGACATCAATTTCAATCCGCAAGATGTTCTAGCACTCTTAGCACTTGATCGTGATATCATTGGTGGTCCGTATCCTAAGAAATCAATCAACTGGTCAAACATCGTCAATGCCATTCAGAAGAATAGCACGATTGATGGTGACAAGATTAAGTTGCGTGATGGTTTCAATGCGAGTGAACTAGATCAGATCACAGGTGACTTTGTGTTCAATCCAGTTCCTGGTACAACATCTTTCCGTGTTACTGAACCAGTCGAGGTTATGGAGATTGGTACAGGTTACATGATGGTCAAGCGTGAAGTGTTTGACAAGTTCAAAGATGCATATCCTGAACTAAACTATAAGCCAGATCATGTTGGTCAGGCTAACTTTGATGGTTCAAGATACATTCATGCTTTCTTTGATACAGTAATCGATCCAGAATCCCATCGTTATCTGTCAGAAGATTATATGTTCTGTCAGTGGTCACGTAAGATCGGTATCAAGATTTGGCTATGCCCATGGATGAAAACAACTCACGTTGGTACATATGGCTTCCAGGGTGATCTTCCCGCAGTAGCAGCATTGAGCGGTAACCTAAGATGATAATCGGGTTAGTAGGTTTCATCGGTTCCGGCAAGGGCACAGTTGGTGATACTCTAGTTAGAGAACATGGGTATCACCAGTTTGATTTCGCTGATGCATTGAAAGATGCTGTCGCACAAATCTTTGTGTGGCCTCGTGGTTTACTTGAAGGTGATAGTAATGCTTCAAGAGCCTTTCGTGAACGTGTAGATCCATGGTGGTCACATAAGTTTGGATACGAGGTTACACCAAGACTTATTCTACAAAAGTTTGGCACAGAAGCCTGTCGTCATGGAATCGCAGATAACATCTGGATTGCTGCTTTAGAAAAACGCATCCAGGGATATGATGATGTGGTTATCACTGACGTTCGGTTTCCAAATGAAATCGCTTTTGTTCGGAGTGTCGGCGGTGCCATCGTTCGTGTCAAACGTGGCGAAGATCCTTCTAAAGAAGAACTTTCCAAAATGCACATATCCGAGACTGCTTGGAATGATACTGTTCCTGATTATACTATAATCAATGAAGGAACATTAGAAGACTTGAAAAATAATGTTAAAACAACATTGACATTAGAAGAGAAACGTATTACAATAATGCATCATCCAGTTTGACAAAAGGAGTATATAATGAAACTAAGTGAAAATACCATTTCTACACTAAAGAACTTTGCCTCTATCAATAGCGGTGTTGTTCTTTCTGCTGGTACGGCCCAGAGAACAATCTCTCCAGAAAAATCTATCCTCGTTGAAGCAACTATTGACGATGACATTCCAACACAGTTTGGTATCTATGATCTAAATCAGTTTCTAGGTAATCTCACCACGCTTCGTAATCCAGAACTAACATTCAGTAAAGAAGGTGTTGTATTGGATGATGGTGAACTATCATTTGAGTATCGTGCCTGTTCAGCTAATCTAATCATTACACCGCCTGAGAAAGAACTTGTTCTAAAGAGTGTCGATGTTACATTCTCATTGCCAAATGAAACATTACAGAAGCTAATCAAGGTTGCCACGATGAACGGTCTACCTAATCTTTCTGTTGTTGGTAAGAATGGTGAGTTGCTTTTGAAGATCCATGAAAGAGCTAATGATACATCTAACAGCGGTACAATCAAGATTGGTGATTATGCTGGTCAGGACTTTACTGCTTCTTTCAAGACAGATAATCTCAAGTTGCTTCCTAATGATTACAATGTTGAAATCCAGAAAGGCGCATTTGCCAAGTTTGAGAACGCAGCAAAGACCTTGAAATACTTTATCGCTCTGGAGACAAAGTAATGAGCAGAACATTTGATATCGCATATCTTTTGTTAATGACCGCTTTGCTTCTTACATTACTTGCTGATGTATATGTCTCTTTTGAAGAGTCGGCATGGAGAAATAGATGTAAAGATGCGGGTGGTTTCCCAGCAGGACATTTTGTTTGTGTTAACCCTGGTGCAGTTATTGAGGTGGACTAATGGGTATGATCGGACATAACAATCCAACTATGAACATCGAGGCTCTTACAGCCGAAGATAAGAAGATCCTACGCAAGGCTATCATTGAATTGAATGATAGCATGACACGGGCTGGTGCAGAGCGTGATCTACAAAAGGAGATTATTACAGAAACAAATGGTAAACTAGGTGTTGATAAGCGCCTCATTCGTCGTATGGCCAAAGCCTATTTCAAGGCTAACTTTAACGATGAGGTAGAAGAGAACAACACCTTTGAGTCCTTCTATGACGAGGTTATGAGAAAGACGGCTTCTTAATGAGTGAATATCTATATGTTGAAAAGTATCGTCCTCACAAGATCGAGGATTGTATTTTGCCTGATCGCTTGAAGAAAGTGTTTCAGGAATATGTGACAAAGGGTGATATCCCTAATCTAATGCTAACGGGTACCGCAGGCTGTGGTAAGACTACGGTAGCCAAAGCCATGTGTGAAGAGATTGGTGTCAATCATCTCTTCATTAATAGTTCTGATGAAAGAGGTATTGATACTCTTCGTATCAAGATCAAAGGTTATGCTTCTACAGTTTCATTGACTGGCGGCCGTAAGGTTATCATTCTTGATGAGGCTGATTATCTTACACCAGAAGCACAGGCTGGCTTGCGTGGTGCAATTGAAGAGTTTAGTGAGAACTGTTCTTTCATCTTCACTTGTAACTTTAAAGCCCGCTTGATTGATGCTCTACATTCACGATGTTCTGTTATTGACTTTGCTTTGAAAGGTGATGAAAAGGCAAAGATGGCAGCACAGATGTTTAAGCGTCTTGCCAATATTCTAACTGAAGAAAGTATTACATATGACAAAGATGTATTGGGAAAGATTGTTCAACGTTACTTCCCAGACTATCGTAGGACTCTTAACGAGTTACAAAGGTATTCTACTTCTGGAAACATTGATGCTGGTGTTCTTAGTCAAGTTGAATCAGTAAGAAAACTTGATGATCTAATCAAGGCTCTCAAGGAGAAAGACTTTTCAACCATGCGTAAATGGGTTGTTAACAATTCTGATATCGACCAGAGCCGTATCTTTAGATCAATCTATGATAATCTATGTATCTATCTAAAGCCCGAGAGTGTTCCAATGGCTGTGGTTACTCTGGCTAAGTATCAGTATCAAGCCGCTTTCGTCGCTGATCAAGAGTTGAACTTGGTCGCTTGTCTAACTGAATTGATGGTTGAATGTGAGGTAAAATAAAATGTTCGTGAATAATAGTCTATATCCTGCAGACAACTTTACTATGACACAATGGTCGAGACTAACAGACACCACGATATTCAATCAGGTGCCTTTTGGTGTATATGCGTTTACATCACCCACTGAAAAGATACCATCTAACGATGTTCTTCCTTTTATGTATGAAGATACCATCTATATTGGTAAGTCTGGAAACTCATATGATGACTTTTTTTATGATCGCAAAAACTTTGATCCTGAAAGCAACAAAGAAAAATATCACAGATATAGCATTGTTGAATCAAGATTGAGGGCACATAGAAATAAGTTAAGAAACAATGAACTTTTTGGTAAAGAGACCTCATATCAAAAGTTTAAAGATGTTTTTGGTTGCGGTGATAATGTAATTGATAAGATGAATGTGTGTGTTATAGTTCCTAAGATGGTGATTCCAAATTATATGGTTCCTTCTTGGCTATTGTTTACAGAGAGTTATTTTATCTATCTTTATCAACAAAAGTTCGGTAAGAATACTCTAATGAATGTGGGTCATGGAGAGACTAAAAAGATTGAAGGTAGCTATGCGAACAATAAGAAGTTAGAAATAAAAAGCAATAGTCTAGTAGGATTCTTCTAATGAGTGATATCTTTAAAGACATCATTCCTTCTATTCTTCATAACAAGAACCATGATCTGGATAATGAAAAGGACTATCATGCTTTCGTGATTAACAAGGCGCTATCGTTTCATTACGATTGCGTCTTTCAAGCTAATGAGATGAACAAGTATCCTGGTCTGCCTGGTGCGCTTCAATATCAATATTTACTAAATACCATCAGAGGCTATAAACGCCCTTTTCGTAAATGGGAAAAGCGTGAAACCATTGATGACCTAGAAGCCGTCAAAGAATACTATAACTATTCATATGAGAAGGCTAAAGAGGCACTGGTTTTACTGAGTAATGCCCAAAAAGAAGAAATAAGAAAAGCAATAGACAAAGGTGGCAAAGATGACAGTAAATCTAGACGAGTTCGTGGAAGTTAAACTTCCTGATCCTCAGGCCTTCCTTAAAGTGAAAGAGACGTTAACACGTATTGGTGTAGCGTCAAAGAAGGATAAGACATTGTATCAATCATGTCATATTCTTCATAAGCAAGGCCACTACTATCTTGTTCATTTCAAAGAAATGTTCATGCTTGATGGCAAACCAACAGACTTTTCAGAAGAAGATCGTGGTAGAAGAAACACTATCGCCAATCTACTTGCTGAATGGGGATTGGTTACACTAGTTGATAAAAGCAAATCAGAAGAACCATTAACACCTCTTAACCGTATTAAGATCATCTCTTATGGTGAGAAGGGTGAATGGAATCTAGTCGCCAAGTATTCACTCGGCAAGAAAAGGTTTTCAGATACAGAATAGAAAGTGAGTTTGTTATGACCGTATTGAAGATTTGGAAAACGCATCCTAACATTACAATTCCTAAACATCAGACTGCACAGTCGGCTTGCTTCGATCTAGCATTCCAGGGATCGGGCAAGCGAGATTATAATGGTTATTCGCATATGAATAAACCATTCGCTAGACCTATGAATGCTGCTATTAGCATTGCTCCTGGTGAGAGAGTTCTAGTGCCTACTGGTTGTATCATGGACATCCCTCAAGGCTACTCAGTGCGTATCCATGCTCGATCTGGCACATCTCTAAAGCAGGGTCTCGTTCTTGCTAATGCTGAGGGTGTTATTGACTCTGACTATGTTGAAGAGGTGTTTGTTATGCTACACAACATCTCTGGTAATGCTGTTACAATCAATCACGGTGATCGTGTAGCACAGGCTGAACTAGTTAAAAATGTGGAATATAGTGTAGAAGAAACACCAGCACGTCCATTACACAAGACAAAGCGCCAGGGAGGTTTTGGTTCTACAGGTATCACGACTAAAGAGAATATGGTCGTCATAAATATTCCAGAGAATACAAAAGTAACAGTAGATACACCTCCTGTAAAGAGAGGTCGAGGCAGACCTAAAGGATCAACTAAGAAGAAATGAGCGGATTTTCACTTGCGACAGATACTTTACTAAGACTGTGTGGTGCAGCAACTATTGTTACAGGACAAAGTTCTGTTAAAGTAAACGGTTTGTTGGCGGCAGTTCTTGGTGATATGGATACACATCCTGGTGTACCAGCAAATGTAATGACCGCTCTAATGGGTTTAGGTGGAGCAAGTCCTATCAGCGCCTTATCTGCGTTGTCGGGTTTTACAGGACTACCAACTGGAGTTCTTGGTGGATTATCATTTGGTAATGCTTTAAGTGGATTGTCTAGTTTACAAGGTGTTGGTGGATTTGCTAGTATGATGAATGGCATGGGTGTTAATCTAGGCACATTCACAGGAGCAATGTCCAGTCTTGGTGTACCTGTTGCGAATATGGCAAACATTGAAGGTGGTGCAGGATCAATTAGTGCTGCTATTTCATCTATAAGTGGCGCTTCATTAGGATCATTAGCAAGTGGTGGTCTAAGTAATATTGCTAGTTTATCAGGCATAGGATCTATTGCTGGTATCGGTAGTGTTCAAAATTATCTTAATGCTGCACAAGGTATTCTAGGTGCTGGTGGTAGTTTAGGTAATCTGGCAAATGCAATGGGCGCAATTTCTGGTATGAGTGGTGGACCAGGTGCATTGATGTCTATACTAAATGCAAATGTTTTTGCTGAAGGTAAACCTATGATTGCTGCCATTGTTGATATGGCACAAACTGATATCATGGGTATTATACCACACATTACAGGTCTTCCTATACCTGTTATGGGATCACCAAATGTTCGTATGGGTTCAGGTAGTGGTGCTGCTGGTATTGGTATGATGCAAGCATTAGGTTTAGGTAACTTCGGTGCTTTAAGTATAGGTGAACTTGTTTCTGTAGCAGGACAAGTTGTCGGTATGGTTTCAAACTTTACACAATTAGGTGGTGGATCTGCTGTTGCACAGTTAAGCAATATGCAAGGATCACCATTGTCTTCAGGTGCTACTGTTACAGGACAAACATCTGGATATACTTTTACATTCGCAAACTATTTTGATAGCAGAGTTGCTACTGGTGATTATGCATATCCTGATATAGCAACAATATCAAATGCATTAGTTCAAGACGACGGTCAATATATAACAATAGATGATTATCAAACATTTTATCCATCTTTAAATCTTTCAGCATCGGTGATAACAGTATGACAGTAAGCATTTCAAATATGGCTCAGGTATGGATGAGCAACACCAATAC
>SXGT01868848.1_pt1 | contig 16523 bp, 11 predicted proteins | sample 3176221 | NCBI WGS metagenome assembly SXGT01 (sample SAMN11356862, study PRJNA531348) | freshwater metagenome | isolation source: freshwater sample F1-120 | place: China: Fuxian Lake, Yuxi | collected 2017-12-25 | reverse complement strand
GCGCTGAAGCTCAAGCCGCACTTCGATCTGCTGCACCTCGGGCGCGCGCTCTATCGCGGCCTCTGGCCCGACGCGCGCCTGCAGACGCTCGAGGCGCGGCGCCTGGGCTTCGTGCGCGACGGGGACATGCCGGGCGCGCTGGCGCCCGAGTGTTATTTCGCGTGGCTGCGCGACGGAGACGCGCGGCCGCTCGCGGGGATCGCGCGCCACAATGCGCACGATGTGATGTCGATGACGGTGCTCGCGGCCGCGCTGGCGGCCGATGCGCGGCCCGTGGGTGACGCGGGGCGACGGGGGTTGGTGGCGCTCAATGTCGCGCGCCTCTATGCGCGGCGGCGGGCGTACGGGACGGCACTGGCGGTGTTGGACGAGCTCCCGCCGATGCTGGAGCACGCCGATCGCGTGGAGGCGGCGCGCCTCGGGGTGACGTGTGCGCGGCGCGCGCGGGAGCCGGCGGCGCATGGGGCGTGGCTCGAGGCGCTCATCGCGCTGCTGCCGGATGAGGCGGCCGCGCGGGCTGCGATGGCGCGGCTGAGGGCGGCGGCGGAGCGGCCTCGGAGGCCAGCGCGCGCGCGCGTTGTCGAAAGCGAGCGCGGAGCATAGAGTCCCGGCCATGACCGCGACACCGCCTGACCAACGCCCGGATGCAGCGCCCCAGGAATCCGTCGAGATGACCGCGACGGAGCCGACCCCCGAGGCGACGCCGACGCCCCTGCTTTTACCGCCCCCGCCGGTGGCGCGGCGCGTCTTGGCGCTCACCGAGGCGGGCGTCGCGGTACCGCCTGCGTTCGCGCGCCTGGTCGATGCGCTGCGCGTCGCGGGCGCCGAGGTGCTGCCGTTGGCGATGCCGCGGAGCGCGTCGCCCGACGAGGCCATTCCGACGCTGACCGATTTCAAGCGCGGGCTGACGACGTTCGCGAAGGACCTAATGCGCGGCTTCCGAAGCGGCCCTGGGGCCAATCCGGAGTCGTGGCTCGCGTCACAGCTGCGGGCCGTCGAAGGGCGGGTCGACGCGGTCCTCGCGCTCGATCCGGCGGTCGCGCGCGCGGCGTTTCCAGAGGCCGAGCGGGCGTGGCCCGGTTGCGTGCGCGTGGCGATCGACGGCGACTACCACCTCGATCCTGAGTGGCGCGGCGTCGAGCTCGACGCGCTCGTCGTCGCCCATGCCGGGCTCGGCGCGGACGTCTCGCGCATCGTCCAAGGACGCGCGCGCGCGCATATCGGCGGGCCGCTCGCCATCGGCGACAAAGCGACCGCGCGGCGGCTCGATCCGGCGCTGCCGCAGGTCGTCGTCAGCCTCGCGCGCGTAGAGCCGGGCGACGTCGATTCGCTGCTATTCCAACTTTCGCTGGCGCACCCCGAGCGCTTTGCGCTGCTCTTTCTGCCGTCGCAACGTGACGGGGTCGACGAGCTCGTGCGCGTGCGCGCCGGCCACTATGGTCTTCGCGGCAAGCGACCCAAGCTGGACGGGGGCGCCACGGATGTAGCCTCGTGGATACATGGCGCGGCGCTGTTGGTCGGTCACCCGGCGCCGAGCGAGCTGGCCGAGGCCGCGCTCGCGCGCGTGCCCGTCCTCGTATTCGCGCGCGAGTCCCAGCTCGATGACGGCGACCGGTTCCTCATTCGGCGGGGTGCCGCGGTCCACGCGGACGTCCCGATCACGATCGCCGTGCACGTCGAGGGGCTCCTGCCCGGCGGCCCCGAGCGCCTGCGTGCCGAGGCGGCGCTGGCCGAGCTCGAGACGACCGGCGTCTCGGGCGCGGCACAGGCGGTGATGCTGGCCATCGCCGCCGGACGCGCGGCGCCGGCGGAGCCCACCGCCAACACCGCCGCGGGCGCCAACAAGATCGACGACGGGCTCGAGGACATCGGTTGGGCGCCCCCCGCGGGTGGTGGCCTCGCCCCGAGCGTCGACGTGCCGCTCGCCATGCGGCGCGCCTACCTGAAGGAGATCATCCTCCAGCAACAGCTCGTCGAGCAGCAGCTCGCGCGCGCCAAGGGCGGCCTCGAGACCTGGCAGAAGCGCGTGCGACTCGCGCGCACCGCGGGACTGGATCCGCTCGCGGACCGCGCCGTGCCGCGTGTCGACGGCCTCCTGCGGCTCGTCGATCGCCTGACCATCGAGGCCCGCCAGCTGCACGCGCTGCGCGACCGATTCGCCAGCCAGGCGCCCATCAGCGCCGAGGACCGCGCGGCCGCAGCACGCTTCCTCAAGCCGGAGACGGCGGCCAGCCTCGACCGCAACGAGCTTGCCGACAGCGCCTTTGTGCGGCTCGAGCTCGACGACGCCCTGGCCTCGCTCAAGCGCAAGCTGAACGAATTGAAGTAGAGGACTACGCGAACGGGCGCCGCAGCCGCTACGCGGCCTTCGCGAAAGCGCCCCGCAGCCGCTCCGTTGCTTGACTCGCGCGGCCTCGTGCCATTACGGTGCGCACCTCTTTTCGTGCGCGAGCGGCTCGGCTGGCTTCGCGATTCCGGGGAGCGCGTGCGCAGGAACCTCCTCAAGCTGGTCCTCAGCCTGGCCATCGGCGCCTTCTTCGTCTGGCTCTCCGCCAAGGACTGGCAGCTCGATCAGCTCGCGGGCGAAGTCCGTTTCGAGGCGGGGCACCTGACGATTGGCGCCGTGCCTGTCCCGACCGCCGACCTCACACCCGAGGCCATCGCGACCCAGCGCGGCTGGAGTCTCGAGCTCATCTGGCTCCTGCCCTACCTCGGCGTGCTCATCCTCGTGCACTTCCTGCGCGTCATTCGCTGGAAGCCGCTGCTCGATCCGATCGCGCCCATGAACCTGCGCGACCACAACCGCATCGGCGCCGTCGGCTTCATGGCGATGTTCCTCTTCCCGTTCCGCCTGGGCGAGCTCGTCCGCCCCTACCTGGTCAAGCGCGCGGTGCCCAACGTGCGCGGCTCGGCGGTCCTCGCGACCGTGGTCGTCGAACGCGTCCTCGATGGCCTGGTCGTGTCGCTCATCCTTTTCGTCGTGCTGCAAGCATTGCCCACCGCGGCCGCCCATCGCGAGCTGCAGATCGGTGCCTGGGCCGCGCTCCTTGTCTTTGCCGGCGCGGCCGTCCTCCTGGCCGGCGCACGCTGGCAGCACGAGCGCACGCGCTGGCTCGTCACCAAGACCGCGGGTCTCCTTTCGAAGCGCCTCGCGGCCGCGATCGATCGGATCCTCGAGGCCTTTCTCGAAGGGCTCCGCCGCCTCCCAACTCCGCGCGACTTCGGCCTCTTCGTCGCGCTGACGCTCGTCTACTGGGGCGTCAACGGCCTCGGCGTCTGGTTCGTCGTCCGCGCCTTCCACCTGCCCGTCGACCTCGTCGGGGCCTACGCGATGATGGCCTGTGTCGTCGTCGGCATGATGATCCCCAACAGCCCCGGCAACGTCGGCACCTTCTGGTACTTCCTGCTCTTGCCGATCTCGCTCTACGGCGTCTCGCCCGCGAGCGGTCAAGCGACCGCGCTCGGCCTGGTCGTCTGGCTCATGCAGCTCGTGCAGCAATCGGCCTTCGGTCTCTGGTTCGTCGCGCGCGGCGGCGTGAAGTGGCGCGGCGTCGTGCAAGCGACCTACGAGAGCGAGGAGAGCCTCGCCAGCCCGGAAACGGCCAGCCCGTGACGCCCTCTCGCGAAGGCCCGGCTTCTGGGTCCGAAGGGGACCCGCCACCGCTTCGCGGTCTTCCCGGGGCCCCTGCCCCGGTCGAGGCGTCGAGCGGAGCTCGCCGCCGGGCCTTCGCGAGAGGGCTGCGCATCGCGCACCTCTCGGACGTCCACGTCCTCGATCTGACCGGGGTCCCCTGGACGCGCTTTCTCAACAAGCGCCTCACCGGCCTCGTCAACCTCATCGGACGCCGCCGTCACGCGCACCCCATCTCGCTCCTCGAGCGCATCGTCGCCGATGTGAACGCCGATCACATCGACCACGTCGTCGTCACCGGCGACCTCAGCAACCTCGCCCTCGAGTCCGAGTTCGCCCGCGCGCGCGCGCTCCTGGCCCCGCTCGGGGGCGCCGAACGACTCTCGGTCATCCCCGGCAACCACGTCGTCTACACGCGCGGCTCGCAGCGCACGCGCCGCTTCGACCACGCCTTCGCGCAGTGGATGTGGCCAGTGGGGCCACTGTCGCCAGTGGGGCCGGTGTCGCCCGTGTCCCCGGCCGGCGCCGCCGCCGCCCAGCCCGGCGCCTACCCCTGGCTCAAGCGCATCGGCGACGTCTCGCTCCTCGGCTTCTCCTCGGCCGTCGCACGCGTCCCCTTCCTGGCCACCGGCGAAGTCGGCCCCGATCAACTGACGCGCCTCGACGAACTCGCCGCATCGGGCGCCCTCGCGGGCACCTTCCCGATCGCGCTCGTCCACCACAACGTCCACCGCCGCAGCTGGCGCAAGACCGCCATGCACGGCCTCAAGGACCGCGATTTCTTCCTCGATCGCCTCGAGGCCGCGGGCGTCAGGATGGTGCTCCACGGCCACACCCACGTGTCGCATCGCTGGCAGCGCGGCGGCCTCACGATCGTCGGCTCGGGCTCGAGCACCTGGAGCGCTGTCCACCCCGACCACATCGCCCGCTACAACGTCTACCACTTCGAGGGTCCGACCCTGACGGACATCGAGATCCGCCGCTTCGACGCCGCCCTCCAGCGCTTCGAACACCACGCGCGCCTGGACCCCGACGGCCTCGTCGCCCGCTAGTCTCGTCGGCGCCTAAAACAGAAATGGCGCATCCCCTCGCAGGGACACGCCATCCGTCATCTTCCGTTCGCACGCACTCCCGAGGGCCCATGCCGAAATCGGCCCCCCGCAAAGGGCCCGACTCGGACAACGCACGCCGCGAAGTGCCCGGGCCACACGGCCCGGAACACGCTCAGGGCGTGAACGTGCGGCGCTGAGCCTTGCGCAGACGGCGCTCGGCCTCGCGCTCCTTGCGCTTGCGGCGCTCGGAGGGCTTCTCGTAGAAGCGGCGCTTCTTCAGCTCCTTATAGATGCCCTCATTGGCCATCTTGCGCTTGAGCTGGTTGATGGCGCGATTGATATTGTCCCCGTCGACCTTGACCTCCATGGGCTTCATGTCGCCGCGCTCGCCGCGTGGCATCGACATGCGCTCCTGCATCGGAGGCTGCATCGGGTCGAACTTGGGATCGAACTTCGACTGGTCCTGCATCGTCATCGTAAGCGTTCTCGCGCGAGGTCTCTGACATTTCGGGGGGCCGCCGCTTCGCGGCCTCTAGGCCTCGACTCAGCATCGGCGCAGACGAGATCGGCGTCCGGGCCGCGGGACCCTATTAGAAGCCCCCCGGACTGTCAACGCCGAATCTCACCCCGCGCGCGCCATCCGCACCAGGAAACTTGCGCCGCGGGCGCCCGGGCCCAAGCTCCGGCACGATGGCCACCGGACGTCTCGTCGACTGGTTCGACACCTACCGCGAACGCACGCGCGAACCCGCCACCGTGGCGCTCGCGACCGTGCCCCTCGTGCTGCTCTACGGGCTCGGGCTCCTGGCCGCCTCCCCCGCCGCGCGCTCGGGCGTCGACCTCGTCTCGAGCCGCCTCTTGGCCAAGGTCCCGACCCCCACCTACATCGGCCTCCAACTCGCGATCGCGACCGCCCTCGTCCTCTTCGCCCTCTTCCGCCGCCGCGCGTCCATGCGCGCCCACCTCGCCTGGACCGGCCCCATCCTCGCCGAGGCGGTCGCCTGGGGCTTCGTTCTCAGCGCGATCGTCCTCTTCTGCCTCGCCGAGGTCCACATCCTGGGAGGCCCCGCGCCCGCCCCCGAAGCGGCCCTCATCGACCGCGCCGTCCTCGCCGCTGGCGCCGGCCTCAACGAGGAATTCATCTTCCGCTTCCTGCTCGTGCCCGTGCTCGCCGTCGGCCTCGCCCGCCTCCTCGGCGTGGCGCGCCCCTACGCGCTCGTGGCCGCCGCCGTCCTCTCGAGCCTGGCCTTCTCGGCCGCCCACCACTGGGCCGGCGAGCCCTTCGACACCTTCACGTTCGCCTACCGCAGCGTCGCCGGGCTGGTCTTCGCCGGCCTCTTCCTGACGCGCGGCTTCGCCATCGCCGCATGGTCCCACGCGGCCTACGACTTCCACGTCCTAACGTCCTGAACTCTCGAGCGTCGCCTCAGCGCCGCCGCAAGCGTCGCGCCGCGAGCAACGCTCCGAGCGCCGCGAGCCAGGCGATCCCAGCCTCCGCGCCGCCCTCCCCGCTCCCCGCGCACCCGGCCGACGACGAACCGCCGCTGTGAGCACCCGCATTCGGATCGATGACGCACGCCTGCGCGAGCGAGCTCCACGCCTGCCCCGCGGGGCATGACGCTGGCTCGGCCACCGACGTATCGGTCGCCGCATCCGGCTGCGTGTCCGAAACCGGGACGCACTGCTGGGTCTCCGCGTCGCACATCGTCTTGGGGCCGCAATAGCCGCACACGCGCCCGCACCCGTCGCTGCCGCACTGCTTGCCCTCGCAGGTGCAAGCGGACTGGCACTCCCCGTCGACGCAGCTCTCCGTCTCGAGGCAGGTGCCACAGCTCCCACCGCAGCCGTCGTCTCCGCAGTCCTTGTTCGTGCAGTTGGCCTGGCACGCGGCCGCGCATTGCCCATCGAGGCACCGCTTGCCGGCCGTGCATGACCCGCACGTCCCGCCGCAGCCGTCGTCGCCGCACTCCTTGCCGGCGCAGACGGCCGTGCAGGTCGACGTGCATTGCCCAGCCGTGCAGACCCCGCCGCCCGTGCAGGTTCCGCACACGCCGCCGCACCCGTCGGGCCCGCAGTTGCGCCCGGTGCACTCGGGCACGCACACGGACGGCTGGCACTGCCCGTTGCCGCTACAAACCTCGCTGCCGGAGCACGTCCCGCAGGTCCCCCCGCAGCCATCCGCGCCGCATTGCTTGCCACCGCAGCTCGGCGTGCAGGTGCTCACGCACGTCCCCACGCTGCAGACTTCGTTGACGCCGCAGCTCCCGCAGGTGCCGCCGCAGCCGTCGGCGCCGCATTCCTTGCCGTTGCAGGCCGGGGTGCAGACCGGGCCGCCGCACGCGCGCGGGTGCGTGCCGGTCGGGTCCGCCGACACGAGCGGGCGACAGTTGTAGTAGCCCTTGTCGAGGTCCCATCCGCACTTGGTCGCGGGCTGGGTGCAGCCGCCGCAACCGCCGCAGTACGTGATCGCCTCGTCCACGCAGAACGAGTCCCACCCGAGGAGATCCGAATCGCAGCACAGCGAGTCGATGTCGCAGACGCAGGCCATGATGTCGACGTTGCAGCAGCCCGGCGTCGGCGACGTGGAACAACATGAATTCGTTGGCAGATTCGCGTTCGTCGAGCAGTCGATTTCGCATTGCGAGCCGTCCTGCTCGCACCACGTCACGGTCGCGGGGCCGATGCAGCAGCCCTCGTAGCTGATACCCGGCTCGCAGCTACCGATTTCGGTGCCGGCCGTGCAGACCGCGCGTGCCGAGCCCGGCAGCGCGACGAGCGCGCATGCGATCCCGAAGACCGCGACCGCCGCGATGCGGCTCCCGATGCGAACACGAACGCCAGAAGAGCTCACCATCATTGAACCTACTCCACCCATCGAAGCGCGGATACTACCACAGGCCCTCGTGCGTTGCATCCATGGCATCCATGCCAAACTTGACCGCCGGGCGGAGCCAGGTTGGCCAAGAATGGAAATCCCTTTCCCTCGACGCGCCTCGTGCTAGGAACCGCCGCCATGCATTCTCGCACTTCGTCGCGCCGCGCTCGGCGTGGCCCGTTCGTCCTGGGCGTCGTGCTCGCGTCCGTGGCGGTGGCCTGCCTCGGCCTCACGATCATGGTGCTCGTGGCGCGCGCGGAGGTCACGGCGAAGCTCGAGGCGCTGGGCCGCAAATACGGCCTGCGCGTCACGGTCGGCGACGTGGACCTCCCGCTGGCGGGCGGGATCGGGGCCGCCGCGGTGGCCATCTATCGCGCCGATGGAACGGTCGTCGCGCATTTCGACCGCGTCGAGACGGACCTCGGCCTGATCGAGGCCGCGCTCGGAAAACGTCGCCCGTCGCATATCCGCGTGATCGGCGGCGAGGTCGTCGTGCGGGTCGCCAACGGCAAGCTCGCCGATTTCGCGACCACGGGCGCGGACGAGGCCGACGCGGGCAACCCCTCGGCCAAGGCGGCGGAAATCGAGCTCGAGCTCGCGGGCGTGAGCGTCGGGATCGAGGCGCGCCACGCGACCGCCCGCGGCGCTTTCGTCCTGCCGCGGACCGTGATCCGCGCGGCCGAGGGGAGCGTCACGCGCGACGCCAGCCGGCACTGGCGCGGGGTCGGTCATGGTATGATCGATACGACGGAGGGGCCGCGCCATGGATCGCTGAAGTTCGATCTCGGGCGCGGGGAGGTCGCGCTGGACTTCGGTGACGGGGTGCGCGTCGTGGTCGAAACGCCGCGCGGACCCGCTTCGGTTCGGCTCGGGGGCGTGACCCGCGCGGCGGCGGACGAGCGCCTCGAGGTCCGCGCATTCGAAGTCCAATTGGGCGACCGGGCCTCGCTCGCACTCGCGGCGCTGACCGTCGAGGGGGGGGGGACGGATCTGGTGCCGAGCCCGCGGGGGCTGACCTCGCTGTCGATGAAGGGCGTCGAAGCGCGGCAGGAACTGCCGAGCGCCGACGGGCGACGCTTCGCGACGCACGAATTCGGCGCTGGCAAGCGCTTCGCGCTCTTCGCGCGCGAGCTGCGTGTAGCGCTCGGCGAGCCGGCGGAGGTGCCCGCGGGGCTGCCGGGGGGGGATGGGGGCGGAGGCACTGGGCTCGTCGTGGCGTGGCCGGTCGGGGTCGTCTTGGAGGACGTGCACGTCGCGTCGAACGCCGGCGCCGGGCGCTTCGAGGGCGAGGCCCGTCACGTCGAGCTGACGCTGTCGAACGTCGCCGCGCGCCTCGCAGACGGGCATCTGATCGATGCGGTGACGGCGCTCAAGATGGCGCGTCCGCGTGGGACGTTGCTCGTGCCGGCGCGCCGCGACGAGAGCGGCGAGGCGGGTGACGCGCCGAAAACCGTGGCCGACGAGCCGTTCGGCATCATCGCGAACGACGAGGAGCCGCACACGCCGACCCAGAACGCGGCGGCGGCCGACGCGCCGGCCTGGGGGTGGCTCGATCGCCTGTTCGATGCGCTCCCGAGCCCGGAGGGGCTTCTGCCGGAGTCGTTGCGCGCGCGCTGGCCGGTGGTCGTCGCGCGACTCGAGGCGCTCAAGCCGGAGATCCGCGACGCCGGGATCGAGGTACGCGACGCGAACGGCAAGCAGCTCCTCGCGCTCGAAGAGGGCGAGCTCAAGGTGACCGACGGGGCGAGCGGGGCCGACGGAGCGCCCGGCGCAGGTGCCGAGCGCGCGGTCGTCGTGGCGTTTCGCGGCGCGGTCCTGCGCGACGGGCGCGAGACCGGGCGCGTGGACGTCACGGCGAACCTCACCGAGGCCGGCACCGTTCGGGCGGTCGATGCGCAGCTCTCGGGGCGCGACCTGGCGAATCGGATCGGCCGCTTCATCCCGCATCTCTCGGTGCAACCGGACTCCGATCTCGACCTGCGGATCCGCTACGAGCGGCCGACGCTCCCGAACGCGCCCCATCACATCGCGGGCAGCGCCAAGGTGCGCCACTTCAGCTTCGAGTTCTGGCGCATCGCCGATCGCGAGATCAAAGACCTCGAGGGCGAGGTGTCGTTCGAGGCGACGCTCGACGGGGCCGGGCGGCGGCTCCTCTTGAGCTTGCCGGAGATGCGCATCGGGGACGCGACGCTCAGCGGGTCCATCGACATTCGCAAGCCCGCCAAGCACGTGCCGGCGTTCACCGCCCGTCTGGCGATGGCGCGCCAGGATTGCGGCAAGGCGGCCGCGTCGATCCCGAAGGCGCTCGTGTCGAACCTGACCCAGCTGGCGTTCCGCGGCGAGATGGAGTTCGCGGCGTCGCTGACGGTCGATCTCGCGAAGCCGCAGGAGCTCGATCTCGAGGTGAAGGGCGACGTCTCGAAGTGCCAGGTCGTGTCGCTCGATCCGGCGATCGACCTCGAGGCGTTGCGCGGGCCCTTCGTGCACCACCCGCGCGAGCCCAAACGGGGCGTCCTCGAGCACATCGCGGTCGGGCGCGGGACGCCCGAGTGGGTCAAGTCGGAGCGGATCCCGGCGATCGTGAAGCTGGCGGCGTGGGTGACGGAAGACCGGCGCTGGACCGAGCATGGCGGCGTCCGCTGGGACTTGGTCGAGCGGGCCTTGAAGCTCGATCTCGAGTACGGGCGCTTCGTCTATGGCGGCAGCACCATCACGCAGCAGCTCGTGAAAAACCTCTATCTGACGCGCGGCAAGAACCTCGCGCGCAAGCTCGAGGAGATGATCATCGCGTGGCAGATGGAGCGCACGCTGACCAAGGACGAGATCCTGACGACCTACATCAACTGCATCGAGTACGGCCCGGACATCTACGGGATCAAGGCGGCGGCCAAACACTACTTCGACAAGAAAGTCCAAGACTTGGACGCCATCGAAGCGGCCTTCATCATGGGCCTGAAACCATACCCCTCGGCCGGGTACAAGCAGTGGCTCAGCGGCGAGCTGGACCAGTGGTGGATCAAGCGCGTGTCGCACGTGCTCGACATCATGGCGAGCTTCGGCCCGGAGCTGATCACGGACGACGAGGCGAAAGGATTCGCGCCGTACCAGCCGGCGTTCCGCGTGCCCTGAGGGGTGCGCTTCGCGAGCGAATTCGTCGCGGGCAAGCGCTCCGGCTCTTCGAGGCTCTTCGCGAGCGAATTGCGCGTTGCCGCCGGGTCGCGTAGGAAGCGCATATGAACCCGCAAGCCGTGTCGGTTGCCATCGTCGTGCTCGGCCTGGTCCTCGCTTCGCCGGGCTGCAGTAAGAGCGGCTGGGGGGACCGGGCGCCGTTCGACGCGACGGCTCCCGGCGCGACGACTGCGACCACTACGCAGCCCGCAAGTACCACGACTCCCGCGGACGCGACCCCGAGCGCGCCGCCGATCGCCGATGGCTACGCGGCCCCCGAGCCCGAGGCTGGCGCGACCCCGCCCGACACCAGCGGGCAAGCCGCCCCCGAGCTGCGCCCGGCCGAGCACATCTGGGGCAAGAGCAGCTGGCCCTGCACCGGCGCGCCCGCGTGCGCCGAGGCATCGCCCGCCGACGGCACGCTCGGCATCAACGTCGCCAGCTTCGAGTCGCTCGACCCGAGCATGATGGCCGACAGCGAAGGCGAGCTCATCGATCTGAACCTCTTCGAGGGACTCGTCGCGCCCGCGCGCCGCTCGGGGCTGCCGTACGAGCAGGGTGTCGCCGAGCGCTGGTCGCTCTCCGAAGACCAACGCACCTGGACCTTTCACCTCCGCGCCGACGCGCGCTGGTCGAACGGCCGCGCCGTGACCGCCCAGGATTTCGTCTTTGCATGGAGGCGCAAGCTCGATCCGAAGACCGCCTCGCGCGCGGTCGACACGCTCTTCTTCATCGCGGGCGCCGAGGAGTTCAATCGCGGCACGCTGAAGGACCCCGAGCAGATCGGGGTGCGCGCCATCGACGATCGCACGCTTGCCGTCACGCTCACGTGCGCCATCCCGTTTTGGCCGACCTACCTGGCGAGCGCGCACTACCTGCCCGTCCCGCGCGAGGTCGTCGAAAAATGGGGCGCCGAGTGGACGAAACCCGAGCACATCGTGACGAACGGGCCCTACACGCTCACCGAATGGAAGGAGCGCGATCGCTTGGTACTCCAACGATCGGACACGTACTGGGACCGGGCCCAGGTCCAGATCCCGCGCGTCGTCCTCTACCAGGGCGAGGGCGAGGACAAACCCAAGAACCTCTTCAAGACCGGCCAGACGCAATGGGCGCGCATGGTCGTCGCGCCGCAGGAGATCCCCGACTACATAGCGTCCGGCTCGGTCGAGTTCGTGCTCGATCCGGCCCTGTGCATCTACATGTACATGTTCCGCACCGACCGACCGCCCTTCGACGACGCGCGCGTCCGGCGCGCCTTCGACGCCGCGCTCGACAAGGACCGCCTGGTGAAACACATCGCGCGCGGCTTCCAGACGCCGGCCGACGGGGCCGTGCCGCCGCTCTTCGACACGACGATCGGCTACCCCGGCAAAGCCGGTCAGGCCTTCGACAAGGCGGCCGCCCAGCGCATGCTCGGCGAGGCCGGCTACCCCAATGGGGCGGGCTTCCCGGAGTTCAAGATCACCTACAACACGCTCGATTGGCACAAATCCATCGCCACGTTTGCGGCCGAGCAGTTCAAAGAAAACCTCGGCGCGCATGCGACGCTCGAGAACGTCGAGTGGAAGAGCCTCCTCAAGAAGACGCAAACGGGCGACTTCCAGATGGCCCGCTATGGGTGGTGTGGCGCCGACGCGCCGTACACGTTCCTCGAGTTCTTCCAGTCGCAGAATCCGCAGAACGCGATGGGCTACAAGAACCCGGAGTACGACGCGCTCCTCGCCAAGGCCAAGTGCGCCGGGTCGCAGCGTGAGTCGCTCGCGGCGATGGCCGAGGCCGAGGCGATCGTCCAGCGCGACATGCCGGCCATCCCCGTCTATTACAATACGCGCCCGTATCTGAAGAAGCCGGTGCTGCAGGGCCTCGAGACGCACAGCGAGGACGCGCATCCGTTCAAGTACATGTACTGGGCGGACAAGCAGACGGCCCCGACGCCCCATGCGATGCCGGCGATCGAAGGCGCCAAGTGACGTCCCCACGGGCGGCCCCGGCGCTTCGACGCGGGCGTGCGGCGCTGTGGCTGGCGACATGCTTGGTGTGCGTAACATCGGCCTGCGACGAGCCCAGCGTGCGGTTGCCGAACACCTGGAACACGCTCAAGCAGCGGCGCGTGACGGTCGATCCCTATGCGCCGATCGCGGCGCCGGCGGACAAGCTGCGCCCGCTCAATGGCATGGACGGCGCACCGCGCGCTCTCCACCCGGAGCTGGCCGACGTGCTCGTCCCCTATTGGAACCGCCCGAGCGGCAGCGGTGCCGACGACGGCGCCCACGTCGACATCGTGCGCGTCGGTCCCACCAGCGGCTGTGACCTCGGGCTCGACCGCCTCTTCCCGAACCCGGCCGCGAACCCGGACGACCCGAACCAGTACCGCTTCACGGCGCTCGATGCGGCCGTGCGCAGCGCGAGCGACGTCGGCGGCGAGGGGATCGTCGTCCAGCTCGGGTTCTCGCGCTGCGCGACCGACCTCGAGGCCGAGTTGGATCGCGCCGCGACCTGGGCCAGCGTCGGCGCGCACGTCATTCGGCACCTGGTCGGCGGCAGCAGCTGGGATCCGCGCGGGCTCACGGCGCCGGTCGTGGCGGTCGAGCTCTTGGACGATCCTTTGTACACCTATCATCTGGCGGAGGCGGATCGCGAGCGCGCCTTCGATCTGTTCGCCGCGATGGCGCACGCGCTACGGACGACGTACCCCGACGGCAAGCCGCTCATCGCGGGCCCCAGCGTGCGCATCGGGGGCGCGCGCGACGTCACGACGGCCGGCACGTCGATCGCGGCGTTTCTCGCGCGTGCCGACGCGTTCCCGCTCGACGTCTTGAGCTACCGCGTCGCGGACGACGACCCGCGCGCGGCGGCCGCCATCGGCAAGGCGCTGCGCGCGCGCCTCGACGCGCTCGGGCGCACGACGACCGAGCTCTTCCTCACCGAGATGACCCCGGTGACGCCGCCCGGCTTTCCGACCCCATGGACGGCCGAGGGCGACGGCGCGTGGCTCGCGGCGGCACACCTCGGGGCCTACGAAGCCTCGGCGCGCGCCTACCTGCAGGACGTCCCGGTGAGCTGGGCGCTCTCGGGCCTCGGGCCGTGGACCTTTGCCGACGGCGCGGATCACGCGTTCCAGCCCCTCGCCCAGAGCGAGGAGCTGCTCGTGCCGAGCGCGTACTTCACGCGCGAGGGCCTGCCGACGCCGGCGTTCATGTTGCGTCTGCCGATCAGGCAGTTCGCGGGGAAACGCGTCACCACCGAGAGTGACGCCGACCTGGCGGTCGTCGCGACCCACGACGGCTTCGTGCTCCACATCCTCATCGCCGCATCGCACGTCGAAGCGGGCGTCGCCGCGGTCGACTACGAGCTGAACGTCCCGGCGTTCGTGCCCGCGGCGGTGCGGCGCGTCGGCTACCGTTTCGCGGAGCTCGACCAGGGAAATCGCTCGCTCGGGAGCTTCTTCTTTTCGGATCTCGGGACGCTCGAGCCGAGCCTCCGGAGCGGGGACCTGGTCATCCGCCGCACGATCCCGGTGCCGGGGGTCCACTACCTCGAGATCGTCCGCCCGGATCCGAGCGGCACGTTCACGACGCCATGACGGTTGGCGGGCTGCCACGCCGCTTTCGCTTCGCGCCGACCCCCTCGCGCGAGCTGCACGTCGGCAGCGCCCTCGCGGCCCTCTTCGGCTGGGCCGTCGCGCGCGCCACGCCCGGCGCCGGCTTCTTCCTACGCATCGAGGACATCGATCGCGCGCGCTGCAAGCCCGCCTACGAAGCCGTTCTCATGCAGGATCTCGCGTGGCTCGGGCTCGACTGGGACACGCCACCCGTGCGCCAATCGGAGCGCACGCACCTCTACGATGCGGCGCTCGCGACTCTTTGCGCCGCGGACGCCGCCTACGTCTGCACCTGCAGCCGCTCGGACAGCCGCGCGGCGCAGTCGGCACCCCACCTCGGCGCGCCGTCCGACGTCTACCCCGGCACGTGCCGCACGTCCGGTCGCGCCGGCGCGCCCGAGCGAGCTATCGCGGGCGGGATCCGCTTCGACATCGCGCGCCTCGGCGACGACGCGCGCGTCGCGTGGACCGACGAATTGCTTGGTGTGCAAAGCATTGACGACGTGCGCCTGACCGCCGGCGACACCCTGCTCGGACGCCCCGACGCCCCGACCTACCAGCTCGCGGTCGTGGTCGACGATCTCGCGATGGGGATCACCGACATCGTCCGCGGGCGCGATCTCCTCGGCTCGACGGCGCGTCAGCTCCTGCTCCACCGGGCGCTGTCGCGGGGCGCCCAACCGACGCCGCGCTTTCACCATCATCCGCTCATCCTCGACGCCGACGGACGCAAGCTCTCCAAACGCGACGGCGATCTCGCGCTCGCGTCGCTGCGCGCGGCGGGCGTCGACCCCGCGCACCTGCGGGCCGCCCTCGGGCGCGCGATCGGCCTCTTCGACGCGCGCGTCCAGCGGGCCTCGCTGGCCGACTGGACCGACGCCATCGCCGCGACGCCCGCGTCGGCGCTGCACGATGGAGCATGGGGCGCCTTTACGCCGCGCGGCCCAGGCCTATAGATTGCCGCGGTGCCCGATCTGCGACCTGACCGCAAATCCGACCAGCGCCAGCTGCTGACCTTCATCGGCAGCGCGATCGTCGTGCTCGGCATCGTGCTCGGCGTCGCCTACCTGCGCCTCTGGACGACCGCATCCGAGGATCTCACGCGCCTGCTCCCCGCCAGCACGCGCGCCTATCTGTCGAGCCGCCATCCGTGGACGGGCCTGACCGCCGCGATGGAGCTCGGGCGCTGGGCCGATCCCGAGGAGCTGCGGCGCCGCGCGCTCGAAGAAGGGACGCTCGCCTCGCAGAGCGGCGGCGACTTCGGCGGCTTGCCGCTGGACCTCGTGCGTGAGCTCCTGCGCGACATGGACAGCATGGAGCTCGCGGTCGTCCCGACGCCCGACGGCGGCAGCGTCATGCTGTTCGTCGACATCCGCGATCTGCTTCGCCGCAAGCGCGTCATCGCCAGACTGCAGCAGCTCGCCGAGGCCATCGACCGCCACGTCGGCTTTCGCATCGACGCGGTGCACCAGGGCCCTTGGACCCGCTTTGCGGGCGCGTCGCAGTCGCCGCCGCGCGTCGTCGTGATGGATCCGTGGATCGTCTTCTCAGGGGGGGCACCGCGCGGTCTCGAGGACCTCCTTGCGGCGCGCGTGGGCGGGCGCCACGACGCGATCTATCGCCGCCCCGGCTTCGTGACGCCGGGAGGCGAAGGCAAAGGCGAGGACAGGGACACAGACGACGACGGCGACGACGAGCTGCGCTTCGTCATCGACGCCGCGTCGGCCTGGGACCTCCTCTCGTCCACACCCGAGGACCGGCCGCGCCCTGGCGGCCTCGTCGAGTTCCTCGATTTGCTGACCTTCCGCGATCTCATTCAGGGGCCACAGGAAGTCACCGAGCTCACCGCCGAGATGAGCGACGGCGCGCTCGCGGCGCGGTGGCGCGGTGCCCTCGTCGCCGGCCAGCACGAGCTGGGCCGGTTAGCGCCCGCCGACGCTTGGTTCGTGGCGTCGGTCACGACCGACGACCTGCATCGGCTCGCCCCGGTCGTGCGCGAGCTCGGCTTCCGCCTGGGCCGCGACTTCGCCCCGACCGCCGAGCTGGACACCAGCATGATCGCGCTCGCATCCGCATTCGACAAGCTCCCGAGCGAGCCCGGCGAGATCGCCATCGTCGCCCTTCCCGCAGTGCCATCTGCACCGGCCGACCGCATGGGCTGGGCGGTGCTCGTGCGCTCGGCGGGCCTCGATC
>SXGT01315931.1_pt1 | contig 16523 bp, 13 predicted proteins | sample 3176221 | NCBI WGS metagenome assembly SXGT01 (sample SAMN11356862, study PRJNA531348) | freshwater metagenome | isolation source: freshwater sample F1-120 | place: China: Fuxian Lake, Yuxi | collected 2017-12-25 | reverse complement strand
GCCCGCGCGCCCAGCGCCGCGTGCGGCCGCCCCAGCGCGGCCCGATCTGGCGCAGCACCTGGCCGCGTTCCAGGCCGCCCTGCCGGGCAGCCGTGGCGCCGCATACTTGCGCCAGCGCGGTATTCCCCTGGCGCTGGCGCCGCAGCTCGGGGTGGGCTATGCGGCGCCGGGCACCTGGCCGCATGCGGCGCGCGAGTGGTGCGGCGGGCGCGTGGTGGTGCCGCATACGACGCCAGAGGGGCGCCTGGTGAACCTCTACGGGCGCGCGGTAGGTACAGACGCCGAAGTGCCCAAGGCCAAGCGCCATGACCATCTGCCTGGCGAGAAGGGCTACTTTAACGCCGCCGCACTGCTGGCTGGCGCCGGGCCGCTGTGGGTCTGCGAGGGTGCCTGTGATGCACTGGCGCTGCTCGCCGCCGGGGTGCCCCGCGTCGTGGCGCTCTTTGGCGTGCAGGGCTGGCGCTGGGACTGGGTCCGGGAGGTGCGCGCGCTGGTCTTCGCCCTGGACGCGGATGCCGCCGGCCAGCAGCAGTGGCGTGCCCTGGCGCGAGAAGCCGCGCTGCGGGGGAAGCGCGTGGCGGTGCTTGAACCCACGGCATACGGGGGGTGGAAGGATATCAACGAGGCCTGGGTGGCGGGGGTGCTGACCGTAGGCACCAGGCCAGCCGCTGCAGGTAGGAGGGATGTAGCCACGCCAGCGCTCCCCGCGGCTCTCCAGGAGTTGTGGCAGGAACGTGTGGCGATCATCGCGGCGGACGGCCACGTGCCGCCTGCTGAGGCCGAGCGCCTGGCGTGGGCGTGTCTCGTCCCGCACGCCGCCGGCGCGATGCGGGCGGGTGGCGGACCTGGCGCCTGAAAAAACTCTCCGGGTCGCCTGGGGGTGCTCGCGCCTCCCCGCGGCTCCCAGGGGGCGGTCATGGCCTCCCTGCCCACGTGGCAGGCCCACGGCTGAGGCGCGGCGGGCGGCCGCCCGCCGCGCCGCCGGGGCTCCCGTTTTCCCCAGCCGTCGTGGGCGGGACGGGCGCGGCAGGGTGCGCGGCGGGCCACGCCGCCGCCGCCTGGTTCACAAGGCGCTTAGGCAAACCAGGGATGGAGGACGACCTACATGTATGGCATAATGCCGCCTACGCCTTTCCCAAGGGCGACCTCACATGGCCTCCGCAGGCTCGCGGGTGGCCCCCATCGTCAGAGCGCCTGCACCGTCTGACATCTTACCCGCATGGTGGCGGGCGCGGCGACCTGGCATGGCCCTCTCCAGAGAGGTACAGCATGGCTCTCAATGTGCCGAAGCCCTCCCGATTCCCGCACACGCGCTGGTCGCTCGTCGGCCGTGCCGCGGCCTCAGACGCGCTGACGCGGCAGCAGGCGCTCACCGAGATCCTGGTGGTCTATACCCCAGCCCTCCGGGCCTTTCTTGTCGAGACGCGCCGCCTACCGCCCCCACTGGCGGACGACCTCCTGCAGGATTTTGTTGTCGACAAAGTCTTGGTCAGAAACCTCGTCCAGCAGGCCGACCAAGACCGAGGCAAGTTCCGGAACTTTCTCTTGAAGGCCCTCAACAACTTTGTCACTACCAAGCTGCAGCGCGAGTATGCCACGCGCGCGGGCGCCGCGGGATGGGATGAAGCCATGCTGGCACGCGTGGCGGCGCCCTCACACCCCGACCCCTTTGAGCAAGCCTGGGTCCAGCAAGTCGTGCGGGAGGCTTTGCACTTGATGGAAGCCGATTGCACCACCAGAGGCCGTACGGACCTGTGGGACGTCTTCTGCCTCCGCGTCGTCCATCCGTTGCTGCACGACACGGAGCCGATGGAGTACGCGCAGATTGTCAGGCGCTTTCACCTGCGGACGCCGCGCGAGGCGATCAACCTCCTGGCGAGTGCCAAGCGGCGTTTTTTCACTCACGTACGCACCGCCGTTGGGCGGTATGTCCGTGACGACGCGCAGATTGACGAGGAACTGGCCGATCTGCGCGCGATTGTGGGGCGCTAAGCTGCAACATACGCCCCGCCTGGCAGTAGGAAGGGACAGAGCCCAGCACGAAGGAGACGGACATGCCCAAACCCCCGGTCTCACGCCGGAAGAGCCACGATATCCTGCAGGCGTTGCTGGACCCCTCGCGCTCGGAGACGGTGGCGTGGTCCGCCAGCGATCTACGCGCCATGCTTGACCATCAATTAGCCACCGCACTCAGCGCCGAACTGGATCAGCTCGCCGCCTGTGCCCAGTCTACACGCGAGCACGCGTTAGCCATCCTCGCCGACTGCCGTGGCGCGTCTTTCGGGGATCTCCTGCGGGCGACGGCCCCGTCAGGGAGGGCGCTGAAGATGGTGAAGGACTATGCCAAGGGGGCGTTGGCCACCGCAGGTGACTTGCCACGAGACGTGGCCCGGGTGCTGTACGTCCTGGCCATTCTGCGCGGGCGGCAAAGCGGCATTGAGGACATCACCGCCCTGGATGAGGCAAGCCTCACACGGGAAGTGCGGCGATGTCTCACGTTTGCCTGGCTACCCGAGGATATCCGCGCCCTGCTGCGCCGTGGCCTCCTGGACACATGAAAGGGGGAAGACTGTATGCCCATTCTAGAGCCCGGACAACGGGTGCGCGACACCTACGAGGTCGAGCGTCTCCTGGGTGAAGGAGCGTTTGCCGAGGTCTATCGCGTCAAGCACCGCTTCCTGGGTCGACAGGCTCTCAAGGTGTTTAAGGCCCGCGGCACCACGTTCGCGGACATTGAGCGCGACCTCGCCGAAGCGCTGCTCCTGTCCCAGCTCAAGCATCCCCACATTGTCGAAGTCTATGACGCCAACGTCCTGCACACCTCCCAGGGCCAGTTTGGCTATTTTACCATGACCTATATGCCCGGTGGGACGCTACAGCGCTATTGGCAGTCGTTTGGGGCGAACCTGATGCCGGTCGAGCAGGTCGTCGAGGTGATCAAGCAGGTCTGCCGGGGCCTCGCCGTCGCCCACGCGGCGTCGCCCGCGATTGTCCACCGTGACATTAAGCCGCAGAACATCCTGGTGGGCTTTGGCGCCGATGGCCTGCACCTCCGGTTGAGCGACTTCGGACTCGCCAAGGCCGTCAATCCACTGACCCTGCTCCTCAGTGCCAAGGGCACGCTGGGGTTCAAGCCACCAGAATCTCTGGAGAACGTCGATTCCTGCGAGGCGGACATCTGGGCCGTGGGCACGACGCTCTACCTCTTGCTGACCGATCAGATGCCCTTCCCAATGCTCAATGAGCGTGATGTCGCCGATGCGAACCGCTTCCTGCGCCCGATCCGGCCCCCGAGTCTCTACAACGTCACCGTCGATGCCGGCCTGGAGTCCATTGTGTTTCGGTGCCTCGCCGCGTCTCGCGCGGACCGCTACGCGCAGGCGCAGGCACTGCTGCGCGATCTGGAACACTGGCAGCCGGGCTCCCAGACGCAGGGCATGTCCGTGAGTCAGCCCCAGCCGAGTGCGAAGATGGCGATGGCCGCGCGTTCGCCGCACGATCTGCGGGGCGAAGCACACCACGCGCTGCAGGAAGCGCTGCGGCTCGCCCAAAACTTCACCACCTTGACGTCTGCCGCAGACCTGCTGGAAGAGGCGATGAGCAAGGACCCCGCCCTGCGCGAGCGGTACGACATGCAGCTGCAACTGTGGCGCAAAGGCATCATGCCGGTGTCGACCGCGTCGCTGCAACGGTTCACGCCGCAGACGCCACCGGCGAGGAAAAATTTACCTCTCGCGTAGCCAAACGGTGCAACCTGGCGGCTGTGGCCTGGTAGTACCCAGTAGACAAGACCAAAGGCCCTCTGCTGAGCGTCCAGACCCCATCGGGCGTTCGGCGGCGTGATCATCCCGGACGGCACAGGAGAATGACGCAATGTCAACCTGGAGTGCTAGGCGTGAGCGCCAGTGAATTTACGGGAGTGTGGGTGGCCCGGGCACACTACTTGCCCCGGGAGAGATCATCGTGGGCGTCGCGATGTCGAAAGAGAACGGTTGTAAGCATGTCACGTAGCACTATTGATTTCGGAATTCACTTGGGCATCACGCATGCGAGCATTGCCGTCATCGAGGGGATGGACGTCCACAGCTTCAAAAATAGCCACTACGAAGAGCGGACTCCGTGCGCCATCTACCTTGACGCGCGTGGGCGGTTTTTTGTAGGGCGCTCTGCTACAGAGCGTACGGAAGTAGATCCGGACAACACACGGGTAGAGTTCCAACGCGACATGGGCACCCCCGTCCAATACACCTTTGTCAACAGTGGGCGCGTCTTGACCCCGGAGGAATGCTCTGCCGAGGTTCTCAAGTCCCTTAAGCGCGACGTGCAGCAGCACCTCGATGAGGAGGTGCGCTGTGCTGTTATCACCGTGCCAGCGATGGTTGGGTTGCCCGCCTGCGACGCCACCCGACGCGCTGCTAAGCTGGCGGGCATCGACTGCGCCCCGCTGCTGCAAGAGCCCATCGCCGCGGCTATCGCCTATGCGTTCCGCGCCGACACCGACCGGGCATTTGGGCTAGTGTACGACTTGAGTCGGGACACATTTGATGTATCGCTGGTGGCAGTGCGGGATGGGCGCCTTACGGTAGTGGACCATGACGGGGACAATCGTCTCGGGAGCAACAACTTTGACTGGCTACTGGTAGAAAAATGGGTCTTACCCCACTTACAGCAGCAGTATGCGCTGGCGACCATGCGGCACGGCAATGTGCATTACTATGCGGCGCTGGCAAAGCTCAAGGCCGCCTGTGAGCAAGCCAAAATTGAGCTGTCACAGCACTCCAGTGCCATGATTCTGCTGGAGGAGTTGTGTGAAGACGACGTGGGGCAAGTCGTGGAGGTGGACCTAGAAGTGCCCCAAGAGGCCTATAGGCAACTGATTGCCCCGCAGGTCCTACGGACTATCCATATCTGCCAGAAGGTGCTGCAGCGGAACAATCTCACCCCAAGGTCTATAGATCTTTCAGTTTTAGTGGGCGGACCGACGTTGACCCCGTGTATCCGGGAGATGCTCCAGAGTGAGTTGGGGATTGCCCTGGACGTTCGCGTCGACCCTATAACCGTTGTGGCACGGGGGGCAGCCATTTTTGCGGGTAGGCAGCCCTTGCCGAAAGTGTATGCGCAGCGACGCGGGGGGCCAGGGGAATTCCCTGTCGCACTCCAATATCCGCCTCTCCTGCCTGAGCTTGCGCCTTCGGTGGGGGGTCCGGACATGAGGTGTGCTCCTAGCCAGCATTTAAATTATGGGAGGGCAAGCATGGCGGACCATCTCGGCGATTGTGCACCATTGCTGGAATTAGCGACACCACACCTGTACCGCCGTAATCTGTTCCGCGTCCTCGGCGTGCCCGTGTATGCCACGGCACAGGACGTCCAGCGGCAGCAACGCAGGCGGCAGATAGAGATCAGTACGACGGGGGCGTCGACGGCGGGCCCTGGCGGGCCTCTGGCGCTCGATCCCGCCCCCACCGACGAGGACTGCCAGACCGCCATCGAGCGCCTGCGCGATCCCTTCAACCGGCTGCTCGATGAAGTGTTCTGGTTCTGGCCGACGACTGACAATGGCGCGACCGACCCGGCGCTCCAGGCGCTCGCCATGGGGCAGGCGGAGCACGCCGCGGAGCTGTGGACGGCCCAGACGAGCCAGGATGGTGCAGGGCACATCGCTACGCACAACCTCGCTGTGCTGGAGCATCTCCTAGCCCTGGACGCCGAAGCCCGTAGGCCGTCAGAGAAGCTGGACAAGGAACACGAGACCAGCCTGGTCGTGCTGTGGGCCCGCGCTTTCGCACGTTGGAGGGCTGTGCTGGACGGCGAGGGGTTTTGGAGTGTCCTCAGGCACCGGGTCCACGGCCTCAACGATCGCCAGCTCACCACCGGCTTGGTGCGGCGTATCCGCGACACGCTGCCCACGGCGCTCTTGCTTATCAACGCGAAGATCGCCTATAGCGCCGCGGAGCGGTGTGAGGCTGCACTCGCTCAGCGCCACATACGACTCCTTCGGGGCAGCAAACTCGGCGAGGGGCTCGCTGATGAGGCCATACGCGAGGCGCTCACACCGCTGCGGAACCGCCTTACCACCGCCATTGCTCGCGCCAAGAGCCGGTGGGCCAGCACGCCACAGCACGGCCAGCAGGAGGTCTGTGCGCTGCACAGCCAGGCGACGAGTCTGCTGGCGATCGTGGACACCCTCGTGCCCGCCGACCATCTCGTCCGTGCTGGCCTGCATGACCTGGTGGCCGAGGCGATGCTCGAAGGGCAGGTGGCCTACGGCAAGAAGACCGACGACTGGCCGGGCTGCATTACGCTGTTAGAGCTGGCACAGGCGATAGCGGTTGGTGAATCTGTCCAGGCCCGCTTGGTGGAGAACCTCACGATTCTCCGCGAGAACGCGGCCAGTGGTAATGACTGGTACGCCCCAGGCTACTGGGAGCTGCCAGCCGAGACGGTCGCGCAGCTCGAAGCGGCTGAGGCGATGACGCAGGCCGGGAATTACGACGGGGCCATCCATGCCCTGGCTGGGCTCGATCCCCAAATCGGGAAACCCCTGCGGCGCTGCCTCGCCTATAGTCTGAGTCGCAAGGGCATCCGCATCTGTAATGAGGCGCTCGACGACTATAACGCCGACACGGAGATTTTGTCGAAACTCCTTCGGAAGCTCCGGAGCATGGACGAGGCGGAGCTCCGCCTTGCGTTATTGCGTCGTCCCAATCCGAACTCCTACCGCTTCATGAAGCCTGACTGTTTGTGCTGTGGGAGATCATATTACACGAGGTGGATTGAGTTCACCTACAAAGACATCCCCCTGTTCATGTGCGATAGCTGTAGCGACACGCACAAGGCACAGAGCGAACAGCAGAAGCGCACGTTACGGCCACGTCTCAGTACAGCCCTTGAATACCTCCTCCTGGCGGAGGAGGTCGATCCCGGCGATGCCGGTGTGCGCCGGAACGTGCAATCGGTGCAGGAAACGGCACGGAATGTCCACTGCACCATACCCACCACCGAGGGGCTGAAGAGACAATTCGGGGGCGAGAAGACCCGAAGCACACGACGGACATTCGCGCCGTCGCCTGCTGACACAGTCTGTTTCTTCTGTGGTGCGAGCACGGCCGATGACTCGTGCAGTATCACGGTCCCGATGTGCGGCGACCTGCAGCCGGTCACACTGCTCTTCTATACGCGTATCGAGTACCAGTACGCCGATATCGTCATACCCCGGTGCCGCCGCTGCCGAGACCAGCATAGCGCCCTGCCCGGCTGTCTTGAGCAATGGCACGCAGCGCGTGTAGCCGCGGACGATGATACACACTTCTCCGACATCCTTACAGAGATCCAGTCGGCCGAAGCCGCCGTGCGCACAGCTCGCGCTCGCGTTCCTAAGCACCAGCAGCAGGTCGCTGCCGCTCGTGCGGCTCTACGCCAGGCCGAAGCTGTGGGCGAGCAGTGTGATCGGTGCCACTCCAAGACCTTCTGGGAGCCGCCCTTCTGCCGTCAGTGTGACCAACAGGTGTTCCAATTCGGCGCGCTCGCCAAGGGAGCGGTGGCCGGCACCATCGCCCTCTCTCTCGCCGCCATATGGGGGCTCCACGCGCACCTGGGGGTCCTCACGCCCTTCGCTGAATTCGTCGCGTTCCAGAGCGGTTGGAGTGTCCACGAGGCCGGGCAATACGTGCCGCTCATCGCCAGTGGTGTGCTGCCGCTCGTCTGCGGTCTCACCCTTGCTGGGGGCCTGAAACAGCGGCAGTTGCGGCGACGGCGCGCACTGAGGCAGCAACAAGCCGAGGAGATTCTGCAACGCCGCAACACCGCGGTCGCCGAGGCCAAGACGACGTTGGCTCCCGTGCAGGCTGCGTTTGACGCTGCTGCAAAAGCCGCGCAGCCCCTGACGAAAGCCCACGCGGAGGCGCAGAATAAGCTCCAGACGGCGAAGGCGCAAGCCGTAGCAAACTTCGAGCGCGTCTCCCCAAAGCCGGAGCTACCCACAGGGGTGCAGCCCGAGGACACTTACCTCAATTTCGGTCGTATCCAGAGGTTGCGAGAGCGCGGCTGGGGCTTTGGCCATCAGCCCGCCCAGGAGGGGAAACAAGTCAACCCGCGCCCAGTCGATGTGGAGGGGCTGGTGGCGAGCGCACCACGCGGGTAACGCTGGGGATGGGTGAGACGTGCCCGGTGTGGTAGAAAGAAAAAATCTGCATGATGCGCGCAACGTCAGCGTCGTGTGGCGGTAGTACGGCAAGACGAGCAGCGCACAACACGCCTGAGACAGCCAGGTTTGGCGAAGGACACACCCGTATGAGTGACGAGTACCTCCAAGGCGAGCCAGAACTCGCCATCAAGAGTAGCATCCTCGACAGTATGCGCCAGCTCGGGTTCCCAGCGGAGTTCCGCATTTCCATGCCGGAGGACCGCTGGGACGCCTTCGAGATGGTGGACACGGTCGAGGAACAGAGGCCCGTGGTCCAGCCGGCAGAACCGCCCCGGCCTTCGGCACCCGACGACCGCCAGGCGTTGCAGCCACTCGTGACGGAGTTGGTCACGTGCCTCTGGTATCTCAAAACTCAGTATTTGAAGCGTGGCTGGGACGACCACGAGATTGGGGACGATGATCCTCGGGTGCGGCGGGCGCTCGGACGGGTGCGCAAGGCGATCGACACCCTGACAGCGCACGGTATCGAAGTCTACGATCCGACGCACAGCCGCTACCCGTCAGGAGGCGAGGGCCTGATGCGGCCCATTGAGTTCCGGCCGACGGCTGGGGTGGCCTTTGAGATCGTGACGGAGACGGTCGTCCCCATCATCTACCGCGACGAGCAGCTGATCCAACGTGGTGAGGTCTTTGTCGCCGTGCCGCAAGGAGAGACGCGGCCAGCGTCTGGACCGCCTGGGCAGCCACCGGCACCCCGCACGCTGGAGTAGCCTGTGGCTGCAAGCGCGCACGAGTAGACGGCATACACAGCACCGCACGCCAAGAGGCATGACCATAGGAAACACGTATAGCCACGAAAGGGCTTCACACATGCCACGCATGACAATGGACTTTGGCATTGACTTAGGTACGACCAACAGCACGATCGCGGTGATCGACGGGGTGGAGGCCCGGGTGATTCCCAATAAGGTGGGCTCCGGTATTACCCCCTCCGCCGTGTGGATCGACAAGCGGGGACGTCTGCATGTCGGTCAGGAGGCCAAGGAGCGGGCCCTGATCGATGATAACGAAAATGGCGATCTAGAGTTCAAGCTCCGCATGGGCCTGGGAGCGGCCGGCAAGAAAGTCTTCACCCGCAGCGGTCGTGAGCTGCTGCCTGAAGAGTTGTCGGCCGAGGTCCTCAAGGCGCTGAAGATGGACGTCCAGACCACGCTGGGCGAAGCCATCCGCGCCGCCGTCATCACCGTCCCGGCGGCGTTTGAAAACCCCTCGACCAACGCCACGCAGAAAGCCGCCCAGCTGGCCGGGTTCACCCGCAGTCCGCTGCTGTTGGAACCCATCGCCGCGTCGTTGGCCTATGGCTTCCAGAGCCAAAGCGACAATGTGTATTGGATGGTGTACGACTTTGGTGGTGGGACGTTCGATGCGGCCGTGATGCGTATCCGCGACGGCATGATCCAGGTGGTGAACCAGAATGGCGATAACTTTCTGGGTGGCAAACTGCTCGACTGGGACCTCGTCACCAAAAAGTTGATCCCAGCTCTCGAGGCACAATACCACCTGCCCGAGTTTCAGCGTGGCAACGTGCGGTGGAACGAGGCGCTCGGCAGGCTGAAGTACTATGCTGAACAGGCAAAAATCGACGTCTGCCGGACCAGAGCCTCCCACGAGATCTGGATTGAAGGCTTGTGCACCGACGCGGACGGCACCGACGTCGACTTCGCCTACACCGTCACGCCCGCAGATGTCCAGGAGGTGAGCGCCCCGTATATCGCGCGGTCGCTGCGTCTCTGCGCCCAGACGCTGACCCAAGCGGGGCTCAGCGGCGCCGACATGGAACGCATCCTGATGGTGGGAGGCTCGACCTTAAACCCGTGGGTGCGGGACGCGGTCCAGGCCGAGCTGCGCAGTCAGGCGGAATTTGGCATCGATCCCGTGACCGTTGTCGCCCGGGGCGCGGCCATCTTCGCCGGGACGCAGGTGGTCCCCGATGATCCGGCCAAACGCGTCCCCACAGGCACCTGGCGCATCCAGATCGACCACCGGCCTATCGGCAATGTGCCCGACCCGGATATTGGTGGACGGATCACGCCTCCCGAGGGACACAGCGTAGCGGGCTGCACCATCGAACTAGTGGACACGCGGACCCAGTGGCGCTCAGGGCGGCTGACGCTCGGGGCGGACGGCGTCTTCATGACGCAGCTCTATGCCGAACGGCAGCGCCGCCACGAGTACCGTCTTGAGCTCTGTGACGCTACCGGGACGCGCCTCCCCACCGACCCGGATCAGGTGTCGTACACTCTCGGCGTGATTCCCGAGGAGCGTCCACCAGCCGCCATGACGATCGGTGTCGGGCTCGCCGGTGGGGGCGTCGCCACGTACGTGGAGAAAGGGACCAAGCTGCCACCGCAGGGATACCGTAAGTCGCTGTACCACTACACCACCGTGCGCCTGCGTGCCGGTCAGGCCGACGATGTGCTCCGGATTCCCCTGCTCGAAGGCGAGCACCCCCGCGCCGAGCGGAACCATGGCATCGGCGTCATGACAATTTGCGGGACGGACCTGCGGCGGGACCTGCCGGCCGGGAGTCGGCTCGACATCACGCTGATCATGGACCAGTCCCAGCAAGTGCGCCTGCAGGTCTTGGTCCTCGACCATGACGAAGACTTTGAAGTCAGCTTCGATCCGCAGATGCAGCACCAATCGCCTGTCGAGCTCCGCCAGGAAGCGCACAAGCAGCAACAGCGTCTGGCCCAGGCGCGGGAGCAGGCCGAGAGCACGGAAGCGCTGAAAGCAGCGGCGGCGCTTTCCCGTATTGAGAATCAACAACTCCTAGCCCATGTCGAGTCACTCCTTGCTGCCGCTGAACAGGACCCGGATGCGGTCGCGCAGCTCGACCGCAGGCTCCGGGAACTGGCCGCCGCCGTGGACGACGTCGAGGATGCGGTCGAATGGCCGCTCCTGCTCGAGACAGCCGAGGCGGAGCGGCAGGACACGGAGCGAGTGGTTGAGAAGTACGGGGAAAATAGTGACCGCACCCGTCTCCGCACGCTCACGGCAGCGCTCCAGCGCGCGATTGACGCCGGCGATCCGGCTCTGCTCCGCCTGGCGATCGACGATCTCATCGCCTTGTATTTTGAGGTGGTCAACCGGCAGCCGGGGTACCACGTCGGCAGGTTTGAGTGGCTGGTCGAGCAGAAACCGTCGATGCGCGACCAGGAACAAGCGAAACAGCTCATCGCCCAGGGCCGCCGCGCCATCGACAACAATGACATTGAGGCGCTGAAGGCGGCGAATCGTCAGATCCGCTCACTCCTCCCGCCCCGTCCCGGCCCTGAGGAAAAGCATGCAAATTGGGGCGACACCACTCCAGGGCACTAAGAGCCTATCCGAATAACCCTGCGGCACGGAAAGCAATCAGGGCACAGGCGAAATGCAGAAAGGCAAGATAGTGCTCCGGTTTTTTGTCCCAGCGTACCAGGATGCGCCGAAAGCGGTTCATCCACGAGTGGGTCCGCTCGTCGACCCAGCGCCTGGCTTGCTGGGCGGCTTGCCCTTTGCGTGCTTGGGCCTCCTCACCCCGCGACCGCATAGGGGCGGTAAACCCAAACTCCGTCACGATATCGCGCACTTCTTGATCGTCATACCCTTTATCGAGGCATATACCCTGCGGGCGCCCTGCCGTTGGCTGGGGACGCGTCATGACCAAGCTCTCGAGCGTGGGCCGCACCAGCTGCATGTCATGGCGGTTTGCCCCATCCAGGATCAAGCCCATGGGCATCCCCTGGCCGTCAGTCACCAGACGGCGCTTGACCCCACCTTTGGCGCGGTCGGTCGGATTGGGGCCGGTTTTTTTTCCCTCCGAGCGGCGCCTTGCTCATCGCTCCATCCATGCTCAACCAGGCCCAATCCATGCCCCGTCACTCGTCAAACTGGGCGACCCCAGCCTGCCAGAGGTGCAAGAAAACCCCGGCGGCCACCCATGCCTGCAACCGGTCATGGGCCGTGGACGTGGGACACAACTCCGTCTGGTGCAGCGCTTCCCACTGGCAGCCCGTCCGGAGGACGTAGACCATGGCATCAGCACAGCGCCGGTCCGAGACACGGGGCCGCCCTCCCCCGAAGCGATGCGTATGCACGGGTACCGGCAGCAAGGGGGCCAACACGTGCCACAGGTCATCGGAGAGACGGAAACCCGTCGTGGTGCGGTTATTTGGGTTCTTACTCGCGTGCGTTTTGTCATCGTGCGGGTATGGTGTGTGTGCATGGCCCCCAGTATATCAGTTATTCGGATAGGCTCTAAGGCGGTCGGCGCGGTGTTGGACGACACACCTTCACCCTAGCAACTCTCGGGTGCAAGAAAGGACAGGGATTATGCGAGTGCAGGCGAGCGACACGCTTAGAGAGCGGTCGAACGGCGTTCCTATAACGCCCCATCGAGGCACGCGCCGCGTCTTTACTGCTGCCGTGCTGTTAGCCCGCAAGGGCCGCTACGCGGAAGCCACCACGCTGCTGGCGCGCGCGCGCGATACCCACGCTTGCTCTGAGGCCGAAGCGCTGGATCTGCAAGCGCGCATCTATGCCCAGCAAGGCCTGGCTCTCGCGGCCGAAGCCTGCTGGCGCCAAGCACAGACCTTGGAGAGCGCCACGCACGCCTATGAGGCGGCGCTCCACCGCCTGCGTCACGTGCGTCCTTCCTTCGACCGGTGGCCCCGGATGGTCGTCGCCCTGGGCATGGTGGTCGTGGTGGGCATGCTGGTGTGGCAGGGGGCTTTCGTGCAACCAGGGGTGCGGAGCCGCCAGGAGGCGAGCACCGCGGCGCTGCGCCACGAGCTGGCGGTATTGCAAAGCGCGGCGCAGGCGCGGGACCAGGAGGTGACGTTACGCGTTGCCGGCGTCGACAGGGTCCTGGGGGAGCTGGCAACACGGCTTGAGGCGCCACTCAAGGCCATGCCCACGGCAGCACAAATGACTGCCGACCGCAACGCGATCCTTGAGCGCATCGGAGCAGCAGTGGCCCAAGTGAGCCAAGCCGTCATCGTCTTGGAGACCAACCTGAGCACCCGCGCCCAGACGGTCGAGTCGGACGTGAGACAGCGCGTCGAGACCATCCAGTCCGGCATCCACCGCGCTATGCAGTCGCTCACAACCGCTGAGGACATCGCCCACCTGGGGCAAGCGCTCGTGCCCCTGCAGGAGCAACTAGCGCAGGTGGCCGCCGCAGTCGAGGAGTTGAAGCCGGTCCGCCAGGCTACGGATGACGTCGCCTACCTGGGACAAGCGATGGCTCACTTGCAGGAGCAACTGGCGCAGGTGGCCGCCGCAGCCGAGGAGGTAAAGCTGGTCCGCCAGGCCGCGGATGGCGTCGCCCACCTGGGACAAGCGATGGCTCACTTGCAGGAGCAACTGGCGCAGGTGGCCGCCGCAGTCGAGGAAGTGAAGCTGGTCCGCCAGGCCGCGCCGCCAACGGCCGACCGGTCACGGCAGCGCTGAGGCGGTAGCGCGGGGGCCAGCCGCTACCTCGTGCCGCGCCCCCGAGGGTGTACGATTAACTGTGTAACTGGTTATCTTCAAGAAGAACAAACATCAGGAGGGTGAGATGACCAGTGCCAAGACCAAACACGACGCGTTACTCGATGAATGGCTGAAAGATTATACCGACCCGAAAGACATCCTGGGGGAGCATGGCTTGCTCAAGCAGCTCACCAAACGGGTGATCGAGCGGGCGCTCGACGCCGAGCTGACGGCGCACTTGGGCTATGCCCCGCATGTCCGCCACGGCAGTGAGGAGGGCAATGCCCGCAACGGCACGAGCCCCAAGACGGTGCAGACCGACACGGGGCCGTTGCGCCTGGAGGTTCCGCGTGATCGGCAGGGGCACTTTCTGCCGCGCCTGGTCCCCAAACGCCAACGCCGGCTGGAGGGCTTTGACGACAAGGTGTTGAGCCTGTATGCCCGGGGTCTCTCAACGCGCGATATTCAAGGGCATCTGGAAGACCTATACGGCACGGAGGTCTCGCCCACCCTGATCTCGTCGATTACCAATGCGGTGTTAGACGAGGTGCGGACCTGGCAGGCGCGGCCGCTCGCCGCCGTGTACCCGATCCTCTACTTCGATGCCCTCTTTGTGAAATCCCGCCAAGAGGGGGCGGTGCAGACGAAAGCCGTGTCTCTCGCGCTCGGCGTCACCATAGACGGGGAGAAGGCACGCCTGGGGTTATGGCTCAGCGAGAGCGAGGGGGCCAAATTTTGGCTCTTGGTCTTTACGGATCTGAACAATCGCGGGGTGGAAGACTGCTGTATCGCCTGTGTTGATGGCCTCAAAGGGCTGCCCGAAGCGATTGAGGCGGTGTTTCCGAAAACCCAGGTGCAACTCTGTATTGTCCATAAAGTACGCAACAGTCTCAAGTATGTGCCCTGGAAAGAGCGCAAGGCGGTCGCGACGGATCTGCGGGCCATCTATGGGGCAGCGACGTTGGCCGAGGCCGAGCAGGAGCGGGAGCGCTGTGCCGACCGGTGGGATGCACACTATCCCGCCATCAGTCCGAGCTGGGTGGCCGATTGGGATCGGTTGACCGTGTTCTTTGACTATCCGCCTGCGATTCGGCGCGCGATCTATACGACCAACGCCATCGAGTCACTCAACTACTCGCTACGCAAGGTCCTGAAAGGGCGCAGTGCGTTCCCCAATGACGAGGCCATCCTCAAAGTGTTGTACATGGGTTTACAACATGTCGCGACAAAGTGGACCCAGCCCATTCGTGACTGGAAAGCGGCCCTCAATCAATTCGTGATTTTGTTCGGGGAGCGGGTACAGGTATGAAAAAAGTTACACAGATAACTTGACAACCTCGAGCCCCCCTGGCGAAGCACCCGCGTGAGGACAACGGCTGGCGCAAACACGGGACAATGAACGGGCCGTGATGGCTCTCTAGCCGTTCGCAGCACTACGCCAATGCTCACGCAACATGCAAAGGAGCCCTCTATGTCTCGCACTGCCTTGGTTGTCGCCTTGATTCTGACTTTATGGGTCAAGCTTGGCTCTGCACAATCCTGCCACCCCGACACCCGTCCGAGGAATCCGGCGCCCGCGGGTCAGGCGCTCCACGTACGGATCGCCGGCGATTTTCGTTTGCACGAAGAGAAAACCCGTACCACGCAGCTCAAAGCTGGCAAGAGTTATTGGCTCTCCGCCGCGGGGTGCCCCAGGATGGGCCGGATGCGCCTGGCAGTGGTCCACGCCAGCGGCAAAACGATGCACGCGGAGGAAGGCAACGCGCCCTCCTTCTGCTTTCGCCCTCCCAAGAGCGGCAAATACGCCGTCAAACTCCGCGCGCTCAGCCTCACCGGCGCCAACTCGTGGGGCAGCATCGACGCGGGCCTCGCCGCATCACAGTGCACGAACTGAGGTGCGTTCGGGCCTCGGCGTCAGGGGCGAGCGTCAGGGCCGGCCGTCGCACGCGCCGAGGCTGAAGCCCGTCGCAGTGGTAGAGGCGCTCACGCAGATCTGGTAGGTCAGGGGCGCGGCTTGCAGGGTATGGCGCGGCCACCGAATGCCGCGCGGCCTGGGCGCGGCGCCCACGCTCCCACTACCCCCCAGGGGGCGCCCTGGAGCCACAGGCCCACCCCCGGAGCCGCCGGGGAGTCTAGCCTCTCCGCCTGCTCCTGCGGTCAAGGGTCTCCGCTGCGCTCCGATCCCTCCGGGACGCTCCGCGCCCTTGACCGCGCCGGCTCCGAGGCCACGCCAGAGGCGGCGGCTCCGGGGGGAATGTCGCGTACCCGTCCCACCAGGGGGAATGCCGGGGGGCCTGCCGGCCCTGGCGCTCCCGCTGGTCGCGGCGGGGCGCCCGGCCGCCCCGCCGTGGCCTTAGCCGCGGGCCTGCCGCGCTAGCTTCTGCGCCTGCCGCGCTAACGCCCGTGCCTGCGCCGCCAGCGCGGGCTGAGCCGCCGCTGGGCTGGGCGGCTGGCCCGCTAAGCGCTGCCGTACCGCCTCCGCGCCTTTTTTGTACACGGTGACCACCACCAGCGTTTCCCCCTCGTACAACGCCCAGTGGCGCGTGGTGCCGTATTTTGCAATCCGCAGCATCTCGCCTCCTTGCCTGGGGTGGGCCAGGCATCGGCCTGGCCCGCTGGGGTTAGCGCCGGCTCCGGCGGCTGGCCCGCTGGCCCTTGCAGTAGCGCCCGGTCTCCTCGCAGTAGTGGCTGTACCAGCGTTCCCCGCGGGCCTGGTCGGTGCGTGGCTCCATCGCCACCTGGTGCAGCGAGCACACGCCGCTGGCCTGGTCGTCGGGCGCCGGCGCGCTGGGCGCCGCGCTGGCCGGTGGGGCCGCTGGGGCCGCTGGGGCCGCTGGGCTGGCGTGGCCGTCGGCGCGGGCCT
>SXGT01375842.1_pt1 | contig 16525 bp, 14 predicted proteins | sample 3176221 | NCBI WGS metagenome assembly SXGT01 (sample SAMN11356862, study PRJNA531348) | freshwater metagenome | isolation source: freshwater sample F1-120 | place: China: Fuxian Lake, Yuxi | collected 2017-12-25 | reverse complement strand
ACCCTGATGCAAGCCGGCATTCCCTTCCGGGTGATACCCGGCATTACCGCCGCGTCCGGTTGTTCTGCCTATGCCGGCATCCCCCTGACCCACCGCGATCATGCCCAGTCAGTCACGTTCGTGACGGGACACCTGCGGCAGGAGGGATCCCATGCACTGGACTGGAAAAGCCTGGCCCGTCCCCGCCAAACCCTGGTCATCTACATGGGCCTTGAGGAACTGCCCACGATATGCCATGAATTGATTGCCCATGGACTCGAGGCGGATACCCCGGCCGCACTGATAGAGCAAGGCACTACACCACAACAAAGGGTCGTTACTACTTGCCTCAAACATCTCCCGCAACACGCCAGAACGGCCCGGCTGGAAGCTCCAACCCTGATCATCATCGGTGACGTAGTCCGTTTGCAAGTGAAACAAGGCCAGGCCCTGGCCGCTTGATTGTCGGCATAATGGTCCCCAGAAATCTGGACAAAAGTTTGGATCATAAAACCAGCCAACAACAGAGGGGTAAGCCAAGATGAGTGATGCAGGGTTTGGTTGATGTGGCGAAAACTGTCCACGATGCCAGCCTGATTCAGGCCATCGAAGATGAATCCAAACATCGGCGACAGCGATTCTGGCTTTACGGCATTCAGCAGGCTGCGGATGTGATTGTCGGTCGGGATTTCGAACGCGCCAAACGGGGTTTGCACGTTGTTTTTGCCCTGCGTATCCTGCATCGTTCGCTGATGCTCCAGAAATGACGGACTTTGCATGAAAAACGCTGAAAACGCGCTCAATCCGGCATCCGCCATGGTATAGCGACTGTTTTTTCCGGTTCGCCGATCGTGAAGGTTCTCGAAGGTGTTGCAATGAGATATTGCTGAGAATGGCGAAACCCAATCAATCGGCTTGTGAAATCCGGTTCATTCCATGTATGCTAACCGGCCCTTTCCGGTAGCAGGATTACCGGCCCGTTCAACCTGCCCATCCGGACTCCCTGTTTCCATTCCAACAAAACCAAAAGAGGTTCCCAACATGAATTTACTGGATCAACTGAGAGAGATGACCGTTGTGGTCGCCGATACCGGAGACATACAGGCGATTGAAACCTACAAGCCCCGTGATGCGACCACCAACCCCTCCCTCATCACGGCAGCCGCCCAGATGCCCCAATATCAGGGCATCGTCGATGAAACCCTGAAAACCGCCCGGGTTGATTGTGGTGCCAACGCGGATGCCTCCCAGGTCGCTTCACTGGCTTTCGAACGTCTGGCCGTGGCGTTCGGCCTCAAGATTCTGGAAATCATCCCGGGTCGGGTTTCCACCGAAGTAGATGCCCGTTTGTCTTACGACATCGAAGGCACCATCGCCAAGGGGCGCGACATCATCAAGCAATACGAAGCTGCCGGCATTGCCCGTGAACGTATCCTGATCAAGGTCGCAGCCACCTGGGAAGGCATACAGGCTGCCGCCGTGCTGGAAAAGGAAGGCATACACTGCAACCTGACCCTGCTGTTCGGCCTGCACCAGGCGATTGCCTGCGCCGAAAACGGCATCACCCTGATTTCACCGTTCGTCGGCCGTATCCTGGACTGGTACAAGAAAAGCACCGGACGTGATGCCTACGCACCGCACGAAGATCCGGGTGTACTGTCGGTCACCCAGATTTTCAATTACTACAAGAAGTTTGGCTACAAGACCGAAGTGATGGGTGCCAGTTTCCGTAACCTCGGTGAAATCACCGAACTGGCCGGTTCCGACCTGTTGACCATTGCCCCCTCACTGCTCGGCGAACTGCAAGCCACCGAAGGAGAACTGCCGCGCAAACTGGATGCGGCCAAGGCGGCAACCGCCGACATTGAAAAACTGAGCATGGACAAGGACACTTTCGATCGCATGCACGCCGAAAACAAAATGGCGGCTGAAAAACTGTCTGAAGGTATCGATGGCTTCACCAAGGCACTCGAAACCCTGGAAGAACTGCTCAAAACCCGTCTGGCGGCTCTCGAAGCCTGACCGGTTTGACCGGGGTATCATCCCGGCACTGATCACGATGGCCCCGCCCCCACAGGGTTCCGGGGCCATTTTCATGCCCATCGCTCATCCAGTATGCGAAGCCGTTCCACCGTTCCCACATCCAGCCAGAACCCCGGATAATACTCTCCCGTCACCTGTTCCGAATCCATGGCTTGCCTGAGCAGCGGAGCCAGGGGAAAGCGTCCTGCCTGACAGTCGGCAAACAGTTCGGGCCGGTAGACTCCGATACCACTGAACGTCAGTTTGGGGCCTCCTTCGACCCGCACCCGTCCCTGGTCGAGATAAAAATCACCATCCCGATGATGTTCCGGGTTATCAACCAACACCAGATGCGCCAGCCCATCCGGTGCCTGGGGCAACTGCTCGAAGGGATAGTCCGAAGCGATATCACCATTGACCACCAGAAATGGCGCATCACCCAGCAAAGGCAGAGCCTGCAAGATGCCTCCCCCGGTTTCCAGTGCCTCATATTCCCTGGAATAACGCAAACGCACCCCCAGGGTACAACCGTCTCCCAGACGGGCTTCAATTTGCTCACCCCGCCAGGCGGTGTTGATGACCAGATCATCAAAACCATGCCGCAACAAGGCAGCTATCGTATGCTCGATCAAAGGGCGACCCGCCACCTCAAGCAAGGGTTTCGGCGTGCGATCGGTCAAGGGACGCATCCGCTCACCACGCCCGGCGGCCAGTATCATGGCTTTCATGACAATACCAATACTCCAACAAATTTTTCAAGGCGAACGGCCTTTTACCCTTAATTCTACTCCAATAGCGGCTGTTTTTTTGTGGAGTCCTGGCCCGGTAGACGACTTTTTGCATGCTGGAGGGCTGGTCTCAAGCCGCAAAGACCGGACGTAAAGTCAAAGTCAAACTCAAGCCCAGAAGGCCACCATTCTTTATTGGCTTGCATTACCTCGATGTACCCGCTTCGCTTTTATGCAGAGCATGAAAACGGGCCTCTTCGCTGGAGATCCAGCCCTGCCTTACATAGTCAGCCAGACATTGATCCAGCGTCAGCATGCCATCGCGGCGACCGGTTTGCATTGCGTTGTACATCTGCGGGAGTTTGTCTTCCCGGATCAGGTTGCGGATGGCGGCGGTGCCTACCATGATTTCCCAGGCGGCGATACGACCACCTCCGGTTTTTCTGAGCAGTATCTGGGCGACGACGGCACGGAGTGATTCTGCCAGCATCGAGCGGATGATGCCTTTCTCGCCCGCCGGAAACACATCGATGATGCGATCCATGGTTTTCGGGGCCGATGCGGTGTGCAGTGTACCCAGTACCAGATGGCCGGTTTCGGCGGCCGTCAAGGCCAGGCGGATGGTTTCAGGATCACGCAACTCGCCGACCAGAATCACATCCGGGTCTTCCCGCAAGGCCGAGCGCAAGGCCCGGGCAAAACTGGCGGTATCCCGGTGTACTTCGCGCTGGTTGATGAGGGATTTTACGGGCGTGTGAATGAATTCTATGGGGTCTTCGATGGTCAGGATATGCAGGGGATAATGGCGGTTGAGGTGAGCGACCAGGGCGGCCAGGGTGGTGGATTTACCGGAACCGGTCGGCCCGGTGATGAGGATCAATCCCCGGCTTTGCTGTACCAGTTCAGCCAGGATCGGTGGCGCGTCGAGTTCGGCGAGTTCCGGTATCCGGTCAGGAATGGCGCGCAATACGGCACCGGTTCCCCGCTCGTGCCGGAATACATTGGCCCTGAAACGGCCTGCTCCCGCCAGGTCGAAAGCAAAATCCACTTCCAGGTTTTCGGCCAGTTCGAGTTGTCTGGATTCGGTCATGATTCCGGTCAGCAGTGTCTCCAGACGCTGTTCCGCCAACGGCTCTCCTTCCAGAAAACGAATCTGCCCCTCGACCCGCAAGGCCGCAGGCAAACCGCAAGACAAATGCACATCCGATGCCCCCGCTGTGACGGCCTGCTGCAGCAGGGTGAGTATTTCCATCGACATGATGAGCTTCTCCGCAATATTTTTGATGGCCCTTGAGCAAAGACGATGTTCTGGCTAATCTGAAGTAATCATTCAATCCCTGATACACCACCGAGAGAACCCCGTCACCATGAATAGACCCCGCAGCATCACCGAGTGCTTGATCCAGACCCGTCTGCGCCTTCAGGCTGCCGAAACCGGCGCGGGTCGGCAGGCGGGTCAGGTGCGGTTGATTGCCGTCAGTAAAACCCAACCGGCCACGGCCTTGATGATGGCTTACCAGGCGGGGCAACGGGAGTTTGGCGAGAATTATCTGCAGGAAGCCTTGAACAAACAACGGCAACTGGCACATTTCGACATCATCTGGCATTTCATCGGCCCCATCCAGTCCAACAAGCCCCGTCCGCTGGCGGAATATTTCGATTGGGTGCACGGGGTGGATCGTCTTAAAATTGCCGAACGCCTCAGTGAACAACGTCCGCCGGATCGCCCTCCACTCAACATCTGTTTGCAGGTCAATATCAGTGGTGAAGCCAGTAAGGCGGGTGTCTCCCCGGATGATTTGGGTGAATTGGCTCGCCAGGTCATCCGGTTGCCGCGTTTGCGCTTGCGGGGGCTCATGGCCATACCGGCTCCGACCAAAGAACCAGGCCAGCAGCGGCTGGCTTTCAGGGCGGTCAGGCAAGCACTGGAAAACCTTGCAGGCATTGCGGGACTGGACACCTTGTCCATGGGCATGACCGATGACCTGGAAGCCGCTGTCAGCGAAGGCGCGACGCTGGTTCGTATCGGCACGGCCATCTTCGGTGCCCGTTCGACGGGGGGAGCTTCAGCCCCATGAGGTTATCGAGACTGTTCATTCCTGCTGTCTGTACGGCCCACACCCGTTTGCCCCTGGATGATGACAGTGCCCATTATCTGCGGACCGTGCTAAGACTGAAAAAAGGCTCGGCGTTGACCGTCTTCAATGACACGGATCAGGAATTTTCGGCCACGGTCATCGAAGCGCATCGTGACCGGGTTTGTCTGGAACTGGGAGAGGCCCGTTACCGCTCGGTTGAGTCGCCCCTTTTCGTCCACATGGCCATGGGGATAGCACGGGGGGAACGCATGGATCTGGCCATACAAAAAGCCGTGGAGTTGGGTGTTGCCCGCATTACGCCGCTGTTTACCGAGCATTGTGTGGTTCGGCTGGATGAAACCCGGCGCAGTCATCGTACGGTACACTGGAGGAAAATCATTCAGGCGGCCTGTGAACAAAGTGGGCGTAATCGCTTGCCATATCTCGACGAGCCCCTGCCGTTGCGTGAATTTCTGGCAAGTCGCCCGGACACCGGTTTGTTCTTTGATCCCGAGGCGGTACAGGGGTTGTCGGGCGTGTCCCGGCCACCAGGCCCACTGGTTTTGCTGTCGGGCCCTGAAGGCGGGTTTGCCAGCCATGAACGTCAGGCGGCTGTTGCCGCAGGGTATATTCCGGTTCGGCTGGGGCCGCGCATACTCCGTTCGGAAACCGCAGCGATTGCCGCACTCGCTGCTGCCCAGTGCCTGTGGGGGGATATGCCCTGAGGCGGTTAATCTTTTCATCATCCGCATCGAATCCCGGAACCGAAGCTTGCCCGGGAGTACGGTAATCAAAAGTTTTGGTTCAGGTGGCAAAAGTTCGCGACTTACCCTGCAAGGCGTTTGTATTTATTCTACCCAGGGTGTGGTTTTTCAGGGTTAAGGCCTGACTTGGTTGACACACAAGCCGGGCCAGATGCTGATCTGACCCAAAACTGCAAAGGTACGCCATAAATTGATAAAAACGATGCAAGTACACGAAAAGATAAAGCTGTTAAGGCAAATGTGGGGATGGTCACAGGAGGAAATGGCTCACAAGATGGAAATGTCAACCAACGGATACGGTAGTATCGAGCGAGGTGAAACCGATCTCAGCCTGTCCAGAATGCAACAGATTGCCGGGGTGCTGAATATTGATGTGACCGACTTGTTCGATCGAAACACGGCCAGTTCAGCCCAATCAGAATCCAGCCTGTGTTCCGAATGCCCCTTGCGGGGCATAGATGCCGAGAGGCTGGATATATTGCTGAATGAAGCCATCAAGATTTTGGGATCCTTGAGAAATTATCTTCAGTGATTTCTGATGAAGGCTACCGGTGCAGCTCGGAACAGGGTGGTTTGCTCGTTGGTAAGACCACCGGTATAAATGGTTAGTAATCAGGTTCCCCCGGCCTTGCCGGGGGACTGTAACAATTTGACAGTTCCTGGAGTCCATCAGGGAAGCTCCATTTCATGAGCCGCCAAGCACATGTAAAGAGGAGAATCCTGATGAACGAGTTAGAAAGCCTAAGTCGCTCCAAGAGGGAGTGAACTGGGCAATCGCATGAAGGAAATCCTTGACAACCGGGCGGAAAATATGAGTTAAAGCGGGCTTTTGCTTGAACGGTAATGCAAGTCGAGACAAAAGTTCCCGAAAAGAAAGCCCTGCTGGAACACTTGTGGCGCGGATGGCTGGGCGGCGGTGTCGCTTCAACCTCAAGGGCTGGCTTTCCGTCAGAAGCCTGGTGATGATCCAATCGACCCGCGAAATCAAGGGCAAAGTCAGCTTCGGGCGGCGTTATTTCATCCGTTCGTCGAACGCGGGAGCGTCGCGTATGAGGAAAATCATCAGGCAGCACTGGTGCGTGGAAAACGGCCTTCAGGGGTCACTGGATATCGCTCTTCGGAGAAGGGCAGGCCCTTATATGCGGCAGGGCAACTCAGCAGAAAACTTCTCGATGCTGCGTCACATTGCCTTCAACCTGATTCTACAGGACAAAACCACCGAGGCCGGTGTCAAGAACCGGAGATGACCGGCTGGATGGGATGATCAATACCGCCAGAAAATCCTTGGAATTCAAGAGGCAGTAACTTGATGCGATTGCCTTGCATAGAAGACATATTCATCACCCATTAGCCATGGCTTACCGGCTTGAATTGACAGCCAACCTTACCATCCCAGATACAGGAATCAAGAGACTATGAAAGAAGTGGACTACAGCAGCTATGTCAAGGCGTTTACCCGCCTGTTCGAAGCGTACGATGCGGCTGCTCCCTATATCGAAGCGACCGATGATTTTCAGTACTACGTCAATCGCAAACGTACGTGGCTGGAACGACTCAAATCGCCTGAATTTCCGGTCGCTTTTCTGGGGGCTTTCTCCGCCGGTAAAAGCACCATCATCAATGCCGTGTTGGGAGATGACATACTCCCGCAAGCCACCAAATCCTTCACTGCCATTCCAACCCTCATCCGCAAGGGGCGCACCAATCGGGCGGTCATCCATTATCTCGACCAGCAGGCGCGGGAAGAGCTCAAGCATCTTTACGTCGGGGAACTGGCCAAGGAACTGCGCAAACAATCCGAAAATTACGACAGCCTGGATCATGTGGAGTTACTGCAACGCCTGGACAAAGACATAGAGCAGCACAAAAATCAGTTGGGTTCATTCAGCAAGCAGAAATTTTTCGATGAACTTAAAGTTCTGATGGCCGGCTGGAGCAAACTGACAGGAGCCGTCAGGGAAATAGAACTGGATCAATTACCCCATTACGTCACGGAAGATTACGAAGATGTTTTGTTCGTCGACCAGGCCGAGGTTTTTCTGGCCCAGGTCAACATCCCGGACAACGTGGTGCTGGTCGATTTACCCGGATTGGGTGTGGTAAATCCCCGGCATCGCAAGGTCACCAAGTCCTACGTCGAAAACGATGCCAAAGCCTTCGTCATTGCCATGAAGGTTTTTCACCTGCTGGAAGGGGAAGAAATTGAACTGCTGGCGGAAATACACAGCCAGCGCAAGCGGGTGTTGCAACGTGCGTTTTGGGCCATCAACCAGTGGGACGTCCTGAGTGGCCAACAAAAAAAGGAAGAACTGGCCAATTTCAACCAGAAAATAGATCACTACGGGTTTCAGATTGCCAAGGAGAGGGTCTTCAAGGTTTCGGCCCTGAACTACCTGCTGCTCAAGCTGATACAGGAAGGACGCATCGACCAAAGCCCCAATCTCAGGGAGCACATCGATACCCTCCGCAAGGCCATGGGAAAAATTCCGGAACGCCCCGCCGAGGCCGAAGCCGCCATGAAGTCTCTGGAAGAGGCCAAAAACTTTAATGTCTTTAAAGCCAGCCTGTTCGATTACCTGGCGCAAACGGCCAGAACCGAATTTCTGGAGGAAGCCCGGGCCGAATATCTGGAACTGGCCAAACGCCTGCGGGAAAAGCTGGAACCCTGGTATGAAACCTACCGGAACATCAATGATGACAGCCTCAAGAACACTTTCATTGCCAGTGAATTGTCCCGTCGGCAGGATACCGTGTTGCGGGAATTGCGACTCACGGTGGAAGAACACATCAAGATATTGAGAACCGAAATCCTGCCGGATTTAACTTTCTGGCGGGATCAGGATCAAAAGCAACTGGCTCAACAAATCGCAAGAACCATAGACAACCTGGATCGCAAGACCTTGAAGAACGAACTGCTCAAGGGACTTGATCTGCACAGTGTCGTCAGCCGTTTGCCGCACAAAATAGAAGAAAAACTCAATATCCAGCATACCTTCCGGGAACAATTGCAACAGGTGCTGGATGACCAGATCATTAAACCCCACCTGTATCGTCTGCTTGACAGCATCACGGCCTTCGACGCACTGCCGGATGAAACCGTAATCCTCTTGCGTGACCGGCTCAGTGGGCGGGATCTATTCAGTCGACTGAAAGGCATGTGCGATGTCTTTCTGTTCGAGTACGGCGAAGTGATCGATGAACTGGGCCGTAACATTATGGCCCGCGAAGAGACTGAACGGCAGAACAGCCCTGAACAAATCGTCCAACTGATACGGCAGAATGCGGATCTCGGGCTGGAAGTGGCCCGGCGGCTCAATTTGTTGGGAGCCGATGCAACGGTCAAGGATATGTTGGCCCTGGGAATCGAAAAACTGACCGACATCTATGTCGATCTGGCCGAAACCCGTCAGCTACTGACCTCGGCGGTCACCCGCAATAACGAAATAGACCGCGCCCTGGAGTGTTACCGGACGGGCCTGCTCGATTACACCCGCCAGCAGCAAAAACAGATAAACCGCTATGCCCGCCGGGGGATCAAGAACTACTTTGAAGAACTGGAACAGGATCTACTCCACTACTTCGAAGTCAGTAAAGGCGAAGTAGCCAAGGTCATCATGAAGCAACTCACCCAGGATATCGATACGGAACTCAGTGCAGAACTGGAAAAACAGCGGGTTATCAAGGAGTCCTTCCAGACTGTCAATAATGCACTGACCCGTGGCAAACGCTCCATGGATACCGAAGCGGCCGCCCTGCTCAAACAAACCAGCAATCGCCCCGAAGCCGTAACGGCTTAGGGCTTGCCCCGGTCGTTCCCTTCGCCTGAAGTACATCATTCACCAAATAACTGATGATCGATTTGGTCACAGAGACAGTGTGTCAACAACAAGTGCATCTCCTGAATACGGGCAGTGCTGTTGGAGGGAATGCGTAACTCCAGATCGGTTTCCCTCAATAGGGGAGCCAAGGCTCCGCCATCTCGCCCGGTAAGGGCAATGACCGACATATCCCGGTCATGCGCTGCCGTCACGGCCTTGAGCAAATTGCCGGAATTACCGCTAGAGGTATAGATGATCAGCAGGTCGCCCGCATGGCCCAGGGCCCGAATGGGTTTGGCAAAAACTTCGTCATAACGGTAATCGTTGGCGATGGAAGTCAGGGTTGAGGTATCGGTCGTCAGGGCGATGGCGGGAAGACCAGGTCTGTCCCGCTCGAACCGGTTAAGCAATTCGGACGACAAATGTTGTGCATCGGCCGCTGATCCACCGTTGCCGCAAGTCAGTATCTTGCCGTCGCTCAACAGACACTGAACCATCCTCATGCCGGCGATATCGATCATCTCTCCCAGTAGGTCAAGGGTTTCCTGCTGGACTGCTGCGTGGGTCACAAACTGATAGTTGATTCGTTCTCTGGTGTTCACTGACATTATCCTTCCATAAAAGGGGCGTTATGTGATTTCCCGGTAAAAACCTGCCCCTTTGGATGAGGGGGGTGTTCTTTCGGACTTGTCGCTTGACTCAAACCGTGCCGGATCACTTCGAACCGTCATGACGGAAATTACGGCATATCCTAACTGACGCGAAAAGCATCCTTGATCCACTGAGGCTTGAACTGGCCATCCTCGGATGTCAAGGCGATCACATCGAAACGCATGGTGGTTCTGGTCCGTTTTTCCTTGTAGTACCAGGTCGCCGTTCTGATGATTTTAGCTTGCTTGCTGCGGGTGATGCTCTCTACCGCGCTGCCATGACGGACATCATGACGATAGCGCACTTCAATGAACACGGTAATGGCACCGTCCCGCATGATGAGGTCTATTTCTCCCCCCTGAACCCGGTAGTTGCGTTCAACCAATATCAGGCCCTGTTCCAGCAGCCAGGTCAGGGCAAAATCCTCGGCCTGCTGACCGATGCTGCCTTCCTTCAGAAAACTCAAGGGGATGTACCGGCAACCGGAATGAGCGGAGCCGTGCCCCGTACTTCCGTGTGACCGTTCTGAAACTGGGCACAACTCATCTGCCGTTCGAAACGGTTACCGCTACGCAGGGTGAGGGTACCCGTCATGCCGACGTGGCGATACTGGCCATCCTGGCGGAGTGCCTGGAGTTCGGGCAATAAGCGGTACGCATCGATACCCAGCGCAATCAGTTTGATGTAGTCCGGTTTCGTGCTTCGTATCACTTCGGATAGATGGGACGGCGCGAGGGAATCCTCCGTGCCATGATCGAGCAACCAGGGTAGATCACAGAAAATAACGCCGTTTACATCCTGATCGCCAACAGGGTCGATCTGGCCTGAGAAAACCTGGGAGGTGGCATAAATGGGCAAGGCATTGGCGGTTTGATACAGGATTTGCGGCACCAGTAACCGGGCATCCCTTGCATCGGCTATCAAGTAGATGTAACTGTCCCGTGGGGCAGAAGGGATAGCGGCCAATAGACCCTTGACCGGTTCGGTGTAGTCAGTGCCGTGATAGGGGTAGTTCTGGGTGGCCAAAACCTTGCCGCCGATCTTTTGCCACCAGGTCGAAAAATGACTGGCGATGCGCTGACCGAAATGGCTGGATGGTGCCAGTACCAGGGCAGAATGATGTCCATCGAACCAGGCACTCGCAGCGATCTGCTCGACTTCCTGCTCAGGACTCAGACCTAACTGATAGACTTTGTCATGTTGTGCATTGGCCACCTGATTCAGGGCCAGCACCGGCACGGAGGAACCCGCTCCCTGGGTGATGGCACTGACCTGCTCCTTGATCAGGGGGCCCATGATGGCTGATGCGCCGGCATTCACCAGTTGCTGGTAGAGTCCCAGGATATCGCCTGTCTGGCTGTCCAACACCTGCAAAGGCAGTTTGGCCGGGTTGGAATCGGCTTGATACGCAGCATCCATCCCGGCTTTGATGGCGGTGGCCGCTTCTGCATAAGTTCCACTCAGGGGTAACAGTACACCGATAAAAGCGGTTTGGGCTGGTGGTGTTGCTGCCTGGGGGGGGGGCGCATTGCCCACATCTTCGCTCGAACCGGATTGCAATGGCGTGACTTCCACGCTCACCGTCCGCTTTTGTTGCAGACTGGCCAGAAAAGCACCGTCTGCCGGGTGACCTGGAAACTGTTGTCGCCATTCGGCCAAAGCCGATACCATCCGGGTCGGGCTCTCCTGGCCCAGGATGCGTACCAGGGCCATCCATCCGCCGAACACATCCGGGGGAGGCGGTTGTCGAGTGGCCAGAACTTCTGCCGGCAGTCTGGACAGTGTTTCATAAATCAGCGTCCGGGTTCGCAGAAGCTCCTCCGGGCGACTTTGAAACCGACTGGCCAGCAGCGATTCACGGGCACTTTCGAGCAAGTTGCCGAGTTGGTTCCATGCAGAAGCCCTGAGTACATGAAAGTGGGCCTGCCGGGGCGCATCAAGCTTATCGACGTGTACAGCGTTCAACTTGACCATGGCCTCCCGGGCCTTGCCAAGACTCAAATCCAGACGACTGCTTAGCAACAGCAACTGGTCCCTGTCCCCGTCATCCAGTTCATCCGGATTGACCGAGGCAGCCAGACGCTGTGCCAGGGTAGCCTGTCCTGCACGCAGGGCCGCATCAGTGGCCTTGAGGCGAAAATAGTCGGGATAACGGGTCGAACCCGCCAGTTCCTGATAGCTGTTGAGTGCTGCCGTATAATCCCCCTGAACCAGCAGGCGATCGGCCACTGCAACCCTGGGATCCGAAGCCACACGCTGGGCAATGGGCCCGGCACACCCGGCCAGGGCCAATACCGCCAGGCTGGTTAGAAAACGGTATGATTTAGACATAGGCTAACTTTAACAAGGAGATCTTTAATTTGACTGCCCAAGGCATACTATATCTAGTCGCAACACCTATCGGCAATCTGGGTGACATCAGCTTCCGGGCGGTGGAGGTGTTGAAACAGGTTGACTGGATCGCTTGCGAAGATACCCGCCACAGCCAACCCTTGTTGCATCATTATGGCATCGCAGGCCCGCTGCTGGCCGTGCATGAACACAACGAAGATGAACGTGTGGCAGTACTGTTGAAGCATCTGTCTGCGGGAGAGTCCATCGCCCTCGTCAGTGATGCCGGTACGCCGCTCATCAATGATCCGGGCTATCCCCTGGTGCGTGCGGCGATCGCAGCCGGTTTCCGGGTCGTTCCCATACCCGGTGCCTGTGCATTGATCACAGCCCTGTGCGCTTCGGGCCTGCCCACACATCGCTTTCGCTTCGAGGGTTTCCCGCCCCGAAAATCAGCCGCCCGGGTTACCCTGCTGGAAAGCATACGGTATGATCCGGGAACCCTGGTGTTTTACGAAGCCAGTCACCGGATAAAGGATTTTCTCGGCGACCTGAGCCGGGTTTTTCCGGGTGAGCGACCGCTGGTCATTGCCAGGGAGTTGACCAAACGTTTCGAGACACTGGTGCGCACCACCGTCGAAACAGCTCCTTTTTTGCTGGATGGGGATCCGAACATGCAGAAAGGGGAGTTCGTCATCATGATTGCGGGCCATCCGGAAGCCCATCCTGATGAAATCCGAACCCGGGAGACGCTGAGGGTATTGAATCTGCTCCTGACGGCCTGCAGCCTGAAAACCGCCGTCGACCTGACAGTGCAGATAACCGGTACCCGGAAAGATGAAGTGTATCGGGAGGCCTTGCGAATCAAGGCCAACGACACAAAAAGGATTTCCGGGAAATCGGGGGATTATTGTTGATAACACGCTTACTGTGGCCGCCCTTCGCGTGTCGAGGTACGCAAGGGTTGCTGTGAATCCGCTGGTTTGCCCCCCTTGATACTGTCACCGATCAGTTTATCCATCATGTCTTCCCAGGAGCTGTACTGCTTGAACGACGGATGCCCGGTGGCAATTTTGACCCCGACTTCGTGACGAGCCAGCTCGATGATTTCATCCGGCTTTTTACCATCCACCGTCTCGATGAACGCAGAAGGCCCTTCCTCGGACTTGATCTTGTCGAGAATACCGAAAGCCGTATCGAATACGACCCGATCATCGGTAGACAGGTAGCGTTTCACCTGTATGGCTGAACGATAGGCGGTTTCGCGAGAGTGACCGTTAATGGAATCGGTTCTGTGCATGAATGCCGGGAGGAAATAGATGATGGCCAGTATGGCCATGACGCCCGCAAGTATTTTCATTGTTATGTCTCCAGAAATGGGTGGTTGAGTCTGATATTTTTGCTGACAATGCCGATAACGGTTGCCCGATGCGGGATACGGCGGCAGGTACGTGACGAATGGAGTACTGCTCCCCGGGCCTTGTACGATCCCCCTGTTGCCACAAGGCAGGCTAGAGACTGCTACACAGGGGCATGAGTTCCTGCCGATATGCGTTTTATCGACCGTATGACACAATACCCCTCATGGATGAAATGCGGTCACCGATATACCCGATGAGGAGGGTGGGATCCACAATGATGGCCCCGACAAGGCAACAGGTAGAGAACAGTATAGGCGAATTTTCAGCCGGTTGTCCTCACCGGCCATTTCGGGATGTTCCCCGTAGCCAGGTTCATAGTGTATCAAGATGTTAGATATAAGCCGACTGATGCCACACGGCATGTGTTTCGAATGGCGACCTGACCTGTTATTGGCTCATGGCCTCTCCGATGGAATAACAGCCCTGGCCTACTTTTCCATTCCGGTCATGATCATCCAGATCATCCGTCGCAGGCCGGTACTCAAGGCAGGCAACGTATACCAGCTGTTCGTTCTGTTCATCATGGCCTGCGGCATAGGCCACCTACTGGATATCTGGACGATATGGTACCCGGACTACTACCTGCAGGCGGTCTCCAAGGCGTTTACGGCCGGGATTTCATTACTGGCCGCTTTCAAACTGTGGCGGCTGGCCCCCTCGCTCGAAAAACTACCCAGCATGGAAGAATACGAAGCCAGAAACCAGGCTTTGCAGGAGGAGATACTGGCCCATATCGCCACCGAAGAATATCTGCGTCAGCAAAAACTGATGACGGAGCAATTGCGGCAAACCCTGAATGAATACGCCCTGGTGAGCGTCACGGATGCAGAGGGTGTCATCCTCTATGCCAACGACAAGTTTTGTTGGGTATCGGGTTACTCGGTCGACGAATTGCTGGGACAACCGCATCGTATCGTCAATTCGGGCTATCATGACGCTGATTTTTTCAGGCACCTGTGGCGAACCATCCGTAGCGGGCAAACCTGGCGCGGTGAGATATGCAATGCACGCAAGGACGGCAGTCACTATTGGGTGGATGCCATGATTCACCCCATAGCCGAGGAAAAGGGGTCGAACTACCGATTCATCAGCGTTCGCCGGGAAATAACCCGTGAAGTCGATAACCGCAACAGGCTGGCCCAGGGTAAACACGATGCCGAAATGATGGTTCGGCAAATTCTGGAAAATCTGCCGGCTTACGCTTCCATCAAGGACGAAACCGGCAGAATGATTTACGCCAATCGTCAGACCAGCCAACTCTTTGGCAAGTCGCAGGATGAAATCCCCGGCCACGAGGATCTCGAATTTTTCACGCCGGAAATCGGCACTCACATCCGCTCGGATGAAATCAAGGTTCTGCGGGACGGTGTTGCAGTCACCCATGAGGAAACCATACAGGTTCCCGGTGGCACGGAGGCTCGCCATGTCGTTGCAGCCAAGGTGCCCTTACGCAGGGAAGACGGTTCGATCAAGGGACTGCTCGTGATCGCCAATGACATTACCCAACAGAAACAAAGCGAGCTGAAGATCAAGGAACTGGCTCATTTTAACCAGTCCATTCTCGACTCGCTCAATGCCAAGGTCTGCGTCATCGATACCCGGGGCATCATACTGGCCGTCAACCAGGCCTGGAAAAACACCGAGGGATGCCTCAATGCCATCGAGGTAGGAGAAGGCCATAATTATCTCGATTTATGTGATGCTGCCGCATCGCAGGATAACGTAGCCCATCAGATCGCCGATCAACTACGTCAAATCATCGCAGGTCACAAGGACAATTTTTCCCTGGAATACCCTTCCGGTATTTGCCAACCGCCAGGACTGATGGGCACCGCCCCGCTCGATGAAACCGAGGCAGCCTGGTATCTGCTCGATGCCACCCGATTCCCCGGAGAACCGGTACGAATCGTGGTCAGTCACACCAATATCACTGAACGCATGCGTTTGGGGCAGCAACTGAAAACCAAGGAGCAATTACTGGGTACGATACTGGACAATGTAGGAGCCTGCGTCTACATGAAATCCACTGACCTGCGGTACCTTTACGCCAACCCGCAGTGTGCAACCCTGTTCCAGCGAACCCCTCTCGAGGTAATAGGAACCACTGATAGCGAGATAAGCTGTGAATCAACCGCACTGGAACTGCAAAAGCTCGACAAACACGTCCTGGCCAGCGAGGAAAGGGTCGAAGGTCTGGAAATCTTCAAACTCACCGATGACGCTCCGGTGCAGTATCTCTGGAGTATCAAACTGCCGCTGCGCCAGAACGACCACACCATTTCGGCCCTGCTGGGTATCTCCACCGACATCACCAACGTCAAGCAACTCGAAGACGAGCGACTTCGGTTGATGGAAAGATCGGCCCGGGCCAAAACTGATTTCATGGCCAATATCAGCCATGAAATCAGAACGCCCATGAACAGCGTTCTGGGGGTCACCGAACTGCTGCGCGACACCTCACTGGATGATGAGCAATCCCATTACCTCGACATCCTCCAATTCTCTTGTCAGCATGTACTCTGCCTGATCAATGACATGCTGGAGTTATCCAAAATCGAAGCCGGACACTGGCATGTGGAAAAACGGCCCTTCAGATTATCCGAGATGCTGGCTGCCGTGTTGAAAAGCCTGATTCCCCTGGCCAACAACAAAGGACTCAATCTCACCCTGAACATCAGCCCGCAGCTTCACGATGACTACGTTGGCAGCCCTTTGCGTATCGGACAGGTGATT
>SXGT01194019.1_pt1 | contig 16526 bp, 14 predicted proteins | sample 3176221 | NCBI WGS metagenome assembly SXGT01 (sample SAMN11356862, study PRJNA531348) | freshwater metagenome | isolation source: freshwater sample F1-120 | place: China: Fuxian Lake, Yuxi | collected 2017-12-25 | reverse complement strand
TCGATGCCCAAGCGGAGCCGACTCCCGCCCGCAAGCGGCGCATTAAGCTGGCGAGCTTCAACATCCAAACCGGCATCAGCACTTCGAGCTACCGGGACTACATCACCGGCGGCTGGCGGCACCTGCTCCCCTCGCGGAAACGTCTGCCCAACCTCGTCCGCATCGCCCATCTCCTCAAGCAATTCGACATCGTCGGCCTTCAGGAAGTGGACGGCGGCGGCAGCCGCAGCCATAACATCGTGCAAACCCAATACCTCGCCGAACAGGCCGGTTTCGCCTACTGGCACAACCAGATCAACCGGCGTTTCGGCAATATCGCCTTGCACAGCAACGGCCTGTTGAGCCGCCTCAAGCCCGACGCCGTGCATGATTACAAACTGCCGGGGTTGCCGGGGCGGGGCGCGCTGCTGGCGCGGTTCGGCAAGTCGGGCGAGGAAGCCCTGTATCTATGCGTGCTACATCTGGCCTTGGGACGCCGCACGCGCCTTCGCCAACTCGCCTTCGTCGGCGAACTGATCCACGATCTGCCCTACGTGGTTTTGATGGGCGATCTGAACTGCGAACCCGACTCCCCCGAACTGAACCTGCTGATCCGAGCCACCCGACTGTGCGATCCGGCTTGCGAAATCAACACGTTTCCGAGTTGGCGACCGCACCGGATGCTGGACCACATTTTAGTCACTCCCGGACTCAGCGTGGAAAAAGTGCAGGTACTCAATTTCGCCTGCTCCGACCATCTGCCCATCGCGATGGAAATCGGACTGCCGGACCAACTGGCCCTGGAAGCCGCGCCGCTGGCGATCCTCAACTGATTTCGGCGGGCATGGCGAACATCCCCCTAGGGTCGGAACCAGCTTCCCCGGCCACGGCCAGGCACAGCAGATTCGAGCCATACCCCAGCCACTCGGCCCCTTGCTTGAAACCGCCCGCCACCCGGTAAACGCCCGCGGTCAATCCTAGAAACGGCAGCTTCACCTTTATCCGGCCGCCGTCCCGTGACAGGTCCAGGGAAACGCCGTTCAATTCGGAATCCACCACGCCCATCAGCAAATCCGCCGAATTCCAGAACTCCAGAACCAGCTTGGCGCGCCCGGCCGGAATCGCCGCCGCGTAATTCACCACCAAGGCCAAGGGCCGTCCCGTGTAAGCCTTGGGAAATTCCATGGGCTGTCCCGGAACCTCCAGACGGGTTATCGCCACCGTTCCGGCGCGAATCTCGGGCGGTTCCGGCGCCAAGCCCAGCGGCTTGAGCACCCGATTGACGAATCCCAGGGACTCGTAATACTTCAGGAACAAGGCATCGGTCGCGCCGAAAGCCAGCGCCTCCCCGTCGAACAACAGCAGGCAGCGGTCGGCGATCTGGCGGACGTTCATTTCGGAATGGGACACGAACAGAATGGTGGTGCCCGAGCGCTTGAGCCGGTCCAGCCGCTCCAGGCAACGCATTTGGAAGGCGATGTCGCCCACCGCCAGCACCTCGTCGATCAGCAGAATGTCCATGGGCACGCAGGTGGCGATGGAAAACTCCAGCCGCGCGTACATGCCGTCGGAATAGTGCTTTACCGGCGCGTCCAGGGATTTCTCCAGCCCCGCGAAAGCCACGATGCCTTCCAGCAAGGCATCGGTGCCGCGCTTGCTCAAGCCCAGCTCGGCGCACTTCACGTAGATGTTTTCCCGCCCGGTGAGCAGCGGTTGCAAGCCGGAACCGAGCCGGATCAGGGATTTGATCCTCCCGTTCGTGGCGATGCGGCCCGCGTCCCCCCGATACTCACGGCCAGCCAGCTTGAGCAGCGTGCTCTTCCCCGCGCCGTTCGGGCCAATGATGCCGACGCACTCCCCCCGCTCGGCGGCGAAGGAAACGTCCCGCAAGGCCCAGAACTCATGCTCGCGGAGCCGGTTCGGCGGTTTCCGGCCTAGCAGCCCGCGGGCGAAATCCTGGAAGCCGTAAAGCACGGTGGCGGACAAGGATCGGCGGAATTTCTTGCCGACGCCCTCGAACAGTATGGCGGGCTGTGACACGTTGGGTTACGGAATATGGGTGGGTTGTTTCACCGCGGGAAGGAGAACGGCCCCTCACTCCAACCCTCTCCAAGCGCAAACGGCCGCTTCACCGCGGCCTTTCCCGGAGGGAGAGGGGGAAACCGAGTCGCTCGAACCGTAGCTCCCGGCGGGGATCGCTTAAGCCTCGGCGGGAGCCTCTTCCTCGGCCGTTTCGGAATCGCCGCCGAGTTCTTCCTCATCCTCGATCATGGCCACGACCTCGCTGGAAGCGAATATCAAACCTTTGCGGTAATAATTGCTGGCCTCGGAGTAATCCTTCCGCGCGAACAGCAGATCGCCCATGAGTTGGTAGGCTTCGACGCTGGGTTCCGCGTCGAGACTGCGTTGCAGGTAATCCCGAGCCTTCTCCCTTTGCTTGATGCGCAGGGCAAGCTTGCCCAATACCCGCAGCAGCACCGCATCCCGAGGATGGATATTCAGCCAGTTTTCCGCGTGGTGAAGCTGCCCCTCGGTGTCCGCCATTTGTATGCAGCCGTAAAGCACCAGCAAGGTTTCGTTCCAATCCCGGCCTAGGGCCAAGCGCAGGATTTCCTCGACCTCCACGCCGGCTTTCGCCTCTATCATGGCGGCGCAATAAAGCGATTCGATGCTGGGCAATTCGCGGATGTGCTGGGGGATATGCGCCCAAAGTTCCCGCAGCACGACGGGATCGCGGGCTTCCGCCCTGCGCTTGAGCAAGGCCGTGTAGGTTTCGGTTTCCAACCGCCGGATTTCCACCTCCATCAGCACCTTGTTCTTGTGCAGGGCGGGAATCAGCCGATGCAGGGCTTCCCAGTCCTCCATCTGCGCGTAAATCTGGTGGGTGAGCCGCAATACCGCGGCATGGCTGGGGGCGATCCTGTTGAGGTGGGTCAGGGATTCCAGGGCTTCATCGAATTGCCGGGTGGACAATTGCAGTTCGGCGCGGGTGATGGCCACGGCGAGTTCGGCCTTGGGCGTGCTTTCATGGGCCATCTTGAGATATTCGTCGCGCTGCTCGTGGGCGCCGCGCGAGTGGGCGGCCCGCGCCGCCGTCAGATAATTGATGAGCGGCGTCCCGCTGTCGGCGGCGTGGCGGATCAGGTTCCGTTCCGCCTTCTCCCAGTTGCCCTCGGTGGTTTCCAGCAAACCGGCGATCAAGGCTTCCTGGGATCGCCGGCTACGTTGTTCGCTGCCGCGCTTCTTGAGCGTCTTGGGCAAGCTCAGGGCCCGCGCGAGGAGGCGGATCAGGACATAGAACAGCACGAAACCTATCGCCACGGCCACCGCCATGACGTACAAGGACGTTTCCAGCACCCACTGGTGGATTCCGATAATCACATAACCGGCGTTGCCGTGGGCGGCCAGCCAACGATAAGCAAAGAACACCACCCCAAGGGCGATAAAAAAAGCGGCCAGGGAAAAGACGATTTTTCTTCTCACGGCTGCGCCCCCGGTGCATCGGCGGGTTCCTCGTCGGATTGAGGCGCCGGTTCCTTGGCGGGTTCGGCGGCTGGCTTTTCCTCGGGAGCGCCGCCCTTCTTGGATTTGGCCATCGCTTCCTCGGCTTCGAGCCGCAATCTTTCGATGTTGCGCAGCAGGCTCAGGGATTTGCTGATATCGGGGAAAGGCACGCTGATATCGTGCTCGAGTAGCCCAGCCAAGCCGCTGTCCACATCCCTGGTTTCGGGCGCGGCGCTGTCGAAGTGCTCCTTGAGCCACTGGATGGCGGATTCGAGGCTGCTCTTGTAGAGGGTTTCGTCACCTCGCAGCAAAGCGGCGCGGGTCGTTTCCAGCTTGAGCAGGAGGATTTGACGCAGGGCCTCGGCCTGCGCCGGTTCGAGAATCTCCCCTATCGGGCGGTCGGAATGGCGCACGGTCACCAAGCCCTTGATATCCTCCAGGGCCGAGTTCAAGGCGCCTTCTCCCCCCTCCGATGGATTCTCCGCGTGCTCCTTGACTGTCCCCGCGTGGGGCAGGAACAAGGGAAGATGCTTAGCCTTGCTCTCCAGGGCCAACAACTGGGAGGAGATGCCGACCACATCGGGCGCGTCCATCTTCTTTAGGATGCCGATTTCCTCGGCCAGAGCCTCGCGCACCTTGAACACCGCCGGATCGCCGCTATCGTGCAAGCGCTGGTCGGCAGCTTCCATGGTGGCCAATACCGCCTTCACGTCGCCCACCAAATGCAGCTTCTGGTTGGCGATGCTGAGCAGATACTCGGCGTCGGCCACCATCAGATCGCCGCGGCTTTTGTTGAGCTGGCGCTGGATGCTCTGCACGGCGCCGCCGAGCTCGCTACGAGCCATGTCTATGCGGTCGTTCAACCGAGCGGCCTGTTCGCCCAGTTCTCGCTCGACCTTGGAATCCTCGGTCGTGACCTGGGTCTGCGCCGTGGCGACCTGGGAATGCAGAGCGGCCATTTCCTCCCGGAGGGCGTTCAATTGCTGGTTCACGTTTTGGATCTGCTGATCCTTGCTGCTCAGCTGCCCACCCAGCCCTTCCTGCCTGGAACGCAACTCCCGCAGCAGATACCACCCGCCGGCCGAGAGCACCAGCACGGCCAACAATATGAAATAGCCCACCCACGCCATGCCGCGGGGCTTCTTGGCGGGTTCGGCGGGCCGCGCCGCGGCTTCCGTCTCGGCGGGCTTTACCACGGCCTCAGTCTCCGCGGCCTCGGCGGACTGTTCGGTGGCCGACATGTCTAGTTTTTCCTCGTCAACCAATGCTGTATCCCCGTCAATGTTGGTTCTATGGGTCCGTGCTGTGTAGTTTTGGAATCTCCGGAACCCTCCGCCGGATTTCCCCATCTCGATAAAACCGAACGATCGCCGCCACCATGCCGGCGTCGCTGGCCTGTTCCGCCGCGATTACCCGATGCCAACCCCGCTGGCGGGCAAGCTGCCCGACCCGCGAACCGATCACGGCCAGGGATGTACGCTCGGCGATTTCGGGGCCGGCCTCGCCCAACAGCGCCATGAGGTGGTCCAGGGCTTCGCCGCTGGTCGCCATCGCCACGTCGATGCCGCCTCCTCGCCAAGTGTCGATCAGCGCCGCGGCATCCGCCTTGGAGCGCCGCCTCTCGTAAACTTCGGCGTAAGCCGTCGCCGCCCCGCGCTCCGCCAGCGTCGCGGAGAGCAATTCGCGCCCACCGACGCCGCGCACGATCAGAATGCGCCGCCCCGCCACTTCGGCCAATTCGGGAGCCGCCAACAGCGACTCGCTATTAAACTGCGGTTTGGGAATCAGGTCTACCCGGATTCCGGTTTCGGCCAACTCCCTGGCGGTGGCCTCCCCCACCGCCGCGATGCGCGTCCGGACAGACCGGCGCCGCGTCCAACCGCCCAGACTCCGTGCCGAACGCACGGCGTTGGCGCTGACGAAAATGAGCCAATCCCAGTAATCCGCCCGGTTCAGAAGCTCGGCCGCCGGAGCATCGTCCCCAACCGGCGCGATTTCCAACAAAGGCCAACGCCACACCCGACCGCCAGCCGCTTCGATCAACGCGCATAAGCCCTCGGCCTGATCCGCCGGCCGTGTCACCAACACGGTGAGGCCGGCCAGGGGACATTCAGGAGTCTCCGCCATGGTCCCGGCCATACAAATCTCCGAGGATGCGGGAGGCTCCCCGGGCCAGTAGGTCTTCCGCCAGCGCGACGCCCAAGGCTTCGGCCTCCGCGCCGGAACCCCGGATTTCACCGCGCACCACCTGGCTTCCGTCGGGGGCACCGACCAGCCCCCGCAGCCACAAGGTATCCCCGGATAATTCGGCATACCCCGCGATGGGCACTTGGCAACCGCCGTCGAGCCGCGCGTTGAAAGCCCGTTCCGCGCTCACCCGGAGGGCTGTCGCGGGGTCGTGCAACACGCTCAGCAGCGCGTTGATGCGCTCGTCGCCGCTCCGGCATTCGATGCCTATGGCGCCCTGGCCAACCGCGGGCAGGCTGATCTCGGGCTCTAGGAACTCGGTCACGAGGGAAGCCAGACCCAACCGTTTCAGTCCGGCGGCGGCGAGAATGATGGCGTCATGGCCCTCGGTTTCCAGTTTGGCCAGACGGGTTTCGACATTGCCGCGCAGCACCGCCAGTTCGCAATCGGGAAACCGCAGCTTGAGCTGGCTTTTGCGGCGCAGGCTGGAGGTGCCGATCCTGGCCCGCCGCGGCAGGTCCGCCAGGGACGCATGGCGCAACGATACGAGAGCGTCGCGCGGATCTTCCCGGCACAGAATGGCGGCGAGATGTAGGCCCTCGGGCAGCGCCGCGGGCACGTCCTTCATTGAATGGACCGCCAGATCGGCGGCGCCCTCGAAAATCCCCTGCTCCAATTCCTTCACGAACAGCCCCTTGCCTCCGACCTTGGCCAGGGGCGCGTCGAGAATCTTGTCGCCACGGGTCACCATTTTGACCAATTCGACCCGGAGGCCGGGATGGGCTGCCGTGAGGCACGCCGCGACATGCTCGGCCTGCCAGAGGGCGAGCGGGCTTTTGCGGGTAGCGATGCGGAGTAGGTTTGGCACGCGCTGGGCACCGTATGGAAAGTGGCGCATTGTACCAGATCGTCCCAAATCAGCCTTGCCCGGAATCCAGGACTCGGATACCGGGATGCGCGGGAATCCGATGGACGATGATTGAAATGTTTATGGGAAAGCGCCCGCTTTACGAGGAAAAACTCGGCGGCGAGGAAATCGTCGCGCGGGCAATGGAATCACGGCCGGAGCAACACGCGGCCACCGATCGCGAAAGACCCTTTCGAAAAAAGAATCCGGCCCGGAAGGTATTGCTTTCCGGCGGTTGGTGGGAAACCCAGCGCGCCCCCCCACCGGCACGCCGTGGCAAGCAAACTCCGGCAACCCCCTGGAATCACACTCACCCCATGCCTAATGGCCGCTCTCCCCCTGGGTTTCCAAGGAAGTCGCCGCTACCTCGCGCAACCGCATCGTTCCCTTTTCACCGGCTTCGTTGGAGTCCGTGGCGATCAGCCAATAGATCATCAAACTCAACAGCACGGCGAATAAGGCGATGAGAAATTTCTCGCCATGTCGTTCAATCACGCTCCATCATCTCCTTGGATTACCGCCATCAGTACCACTAGAGCATCTTGATCCGCTTCCACATACCCACCGACAAAGCCGCCACGCCCCTCATTCGGGCTTGCCGGGCGGATTCGAGGCCGCGCCGGAAAGCGGCCGATTGCCGGTAATTCCCGCCCTTTGGCAAAACGCCTTGAACTCCATCAATCTTTGCTCGGCCGTCGCCCTGGTTTCGTAAGGCCCCATGATTCCTTCGCGAGCCCTGAAAAACCACGTCGCCAAGCCAGTGATTTGGTTTGCCTGGAAAAACACCCGATCCGCGGCATCGGCGAAGGCATTCAAGGGAAACAAATCTAAATTCGCCGTGGACATGTTGCATACCCGCTAAACGACCCGAAACCCACGTGGCGTGTGGATTCGCTGAATTGGCAAAGCGAAACCAGCCCTAGCCCCGAAAAACTTGCTGCAACGTTTGTCCAGAGCAAAGCCCGCCACTAAACTTTTTTTCAAATTATACGCATGTTTTCCAATAAATCCGGACCCTCCACCGAGAAACATTCCACTGGTTCTCGCAAGCGTACCGGCCAGCCGGAAGTACTCAGCCAGTGGCGAAAATCCTTCACGGACAACGGCCGGCTCAGATAATAGCCCTGGGCGATGTCGCAACGATAGTTGCGCAGGGAATCCATCGACTCGGCATTTTCCACGCCCTCGGCGGTGACGATCAAGCCCAGGTTGTGGGCTAGTTCCACGGTGGCGCGCACGATCACGGCATCGTTTTCGCTGCCCAGCATGTCCCCGACAAAGGATTTGTCGATTTTCAGCTCCGACACGGGGAGCTTTTTCAGATACGCCAATGAAGAATAGCCTGTTCCGAAGTCGTCGATGGACAAGCCGAAACCCAGCCCATGAATGCGGTGCAGGACGCTTAGCACCCGCTCGGGATCCAAAATAATGCAACTTTCGGTGATTTCGAAAACGAACCAATTGGGCCGCACCCCGGTTTTGGCCATGGCGCCGACGATGCGATCCGGAAACTCAGGATCCTGCAAGTCCTTGATCGACAGGTTGATGGAAAGCACCAGTTCCAGCCCCTCGGCGCGCCAGGCGGCGGCGTCGCGAAACGCGCGCTCAATGACCCATTGCGTCAAGGGCTTTATCATGCGGGTGCGCTCCGCCATCACGATAAACTCTTCCGGGGGGATGAAACCGTGCCTGGGATGGCGCCAACGCAGCAAGGCCTCGGCACCGATAATCTGGTTCCCGGCGATATCGGCCTTGGGCTGGTAATACAACTCCAGTTGATCGCGCTCCAAGGCTTGCCGCAATTCCCCCATCAGGGTCAAGCGCCTTGGGCTGTGTTCGTCGAACGCCGGCGAGTAAACGGCATAGCCGTTGTGGGATCGTCCCGCCATGCACAATGCCACCCCGGCGCGTTGCACCAAGGTATCCGCGTCCTCGCCGTGCTCGGGAAACAGCACGATACCGATACTGAAATGCAGCGGCAGTTTGAGCCGGTTGACGTAAAACAGCGGTTCCAGGGCTTTTTGCAAACGGCGCGCCGCTTGCTCCGCGCCATCCCTATCGGTAGCCCCGCCCAGCAACACCGAGAAACTCTGGGTGTCGAGGCGGGCCACGCTGTCGAGTTCGCGCACGGTTTCCAGGAGCCGCGCCGCCAGTTGCCTCAGAACGAGGTCGGCGCTGGACGGTCCCAGGGTATCCTGGATTTCCTTGTAATTCTCCACATGCAACACCAGCAGCGCCAGAGTGCGGTCGTCGCGCCAAGCACCACGCATGGACTGCTCAACCCGATCATAGAATAAAACGCGATTGGGCAAGTCCGTCACCGGATCGTGGGTGGCGGCAAAAGCCTTCTCCTGCTCCAACTGGTCGGCGCGCACCCGGAGCTCCTCGGTTTGCCTGCGCACCAGATTACCGGCTTCGTGGACGATGACCTGGCTGGAATATTGCCCCCAAAGGGGGTACACGAACGCCATCGTATCCATCACCCACAAGGCAAGATTGCCCGTTTGCGCCCTGACGATCCCGTCTAGGGTGACTTCGCGCGCCTCGAAGAACACCACCGCCACGGTAGCGAGCACGATGGCTCCCGCCGCGATCAGGGCGCCTTGAATGGCTTCCTTGCGGGCACGCGATTTCAATAGCGACAGATTGCGATTCAACAAATCGTTGGTATATGCACCCATTAAACCTCCCATCCCTTGGTTGAGCAAACCGCGCCTAGTTCAGGATTGGCGGGGCGGCTTTTCGTGGCGAACGCCGATGTGGCGCGCTGTCGATCGGTGGGCACAAGATTCACCTGGATTTTGTCCGGGCGAGCACATGGACAAAACCGGCTTATCGCGCCCGCGTGGAAACGGTGGATTTCATCGTTCGCCTCGATTCCCGCCCCGCGGGTTTCGCCTCCGAGCTGTCCCGAATCTTCCGAACTGCCGCTTCAAGCCACTATCCAGCGAAGCTATCCATCACCCCCTGAAAAGCGTAGGCAGTTCCCAAGAGGACCGCAAGGCAAGTCCGAGGAGTACCTTACCTCACCCCTAACAAGGGAATTTGTCCAAAACTCGGAGCGTCCTGAACAATGAAGCAGGGATACTGGCCCATACCACTCCGGATGATTTGACAATAACCGGAGTTTTACTTGCCCTCGACGACACTCCCCATCAGACACATACTCAATTTCACAAAATCAATCGGACGGCCATTCATCGATACCCAACATCCGTTTTAGGTGAAATCTGAAAATATTCATATCGAATTCGATAATCCCGTGGTGTTTCCCCTAGGCGCCATCGAACCTAGCAATACGTGACGAGACGCGGCGCGATCCCACTCGCATTCTCACGGAGCGCGGGGGAATTAGAAAAATAGCCCGGAACCTCCGGACTATATAATCCAAATACACCCATGCCCCAAAATAACACAGCCGGTAAATAGTCCCCGCCAAGCAATTTTCGCAATACATGCCCAGGGTATTTTGTTGACACGCGACGCCCGCGGAGACTAGCCCAAATTGGACAATAACATCCCCGCGCTTACATGATTTATTTGTTTTACGCCGGGTTGTCGATACGAATTATCCCGCGTAATCCCCGAGAATTTGCGGTATCCGATATGGATGGCGTAACATTGGGTTGTTAAGTAGCATGTTCTAATAAATAAAATCGATGGCCCTCGCCATTGAGCCGCCGGCCCGGATTCCATTTTCGGCCAGCCCCCCTGGACTCACGGTTACCTCGCGGTAACAAAACCCATGACAAACTCGCGCTTGTTCATTGAAAAACCGAAACTGCTCCGCAGCCTGCCAGGGGAAGTCCACGGCACGGTGTTGATCGGTTTTATCGAAGCCTGCACCAACCTTCACCTGCTTACTCCCGGCGAACCACGGGAACTCATCGGAGATATCGAACCGACGGGCTGGTATCCGCTGGAACGCGTCAGGGAACTCGAACGGATGGTCGATTCCAAATTCGAGAATGCTTCCATCATTTTGGAAAGAGCCGGCATTGAATTCATTAAAAAATGGGTCAAGGAAGTAGGCGAAAGAGAGGCCATTCGATCCGGCATCGATTTCTTGCTGCTGCAATGCGATTCTAGGGGCTTCGGAAATGTCTTCCGCGGCGGAAACCACGAAATCGGCCGATTCGAATTAATCCACCTCGATTTAATCCAAGGCCGGGCGGCCATCGTAAGCAACACGCCGTTTAGCCGATCGTTCGAAAAAGGGGTAATCACCGGCGGTATGCTGGCGTTGGGCGATCTCTGGTATGTCAAGGTGGACAACGGCGCCGACCCCAATCGCTTCGAGATCGATTTCAAACCCTGCCATCCCGATACCTTCATGCTTGGCTTGGCCGAGATTCCCAGCATCCGGGAATGGGATGGCCGGGCGGATCATCGCCGGGAACTCGTGGACTGCCTGTACTGGCGTTATCAAGGGCTCATCGAGGAACGGCGCCGCGACCGCGCGTTCTGGCACGAAACCAATACAATGCTGGAGCGGCTGGCCACCGAGCTGCGGGAAGTTTCCCGGCAAATGAAGGACTTGGCCCACCGGGATAGCCTCACCAGCTTACTGAATCGGCGTGGGATACTCTTGGCGCTGACCCAGGAATTCAGCCGTTCCGTCCGTTACGAACAGCCCTTATCCCTGGCGATCCTGGATTTCGATTGGTTCAAGCAGGTCAACGACAATCATGGCCATATGATGGGCGATGAAGTCCTATATCGAGGCGTCACCCTGCTGGCCGGGTTGCTCCGATCGTCGGACACGATCGGACGCTTGAGCGGCGAGGAATTCCTGGTCATATTTCCCGGCACGACCATCGGCGAAACCCTCCTGGCCGCCGATAAACTGCGCCTCTCGCTCGAACAGCTCGAATTCGCCGGCAAGGACGGGCCGTTCCACGTCACCGCGAGCTTCGGCGTCGCCGGCCGTACCGACGGTATCGACAATCCCATGGAAATTCTGCGCCGAGCCGATTGCGCGCTCTATCAGGCCAAGGCGGCCGGACGCAATCGGGTCGAGCGGTTTTCGCTCATCGATCGTCTCGCGGATCAATAAGGGTCGATCCAGGCAATACGCTTGCAACGCCCGCGCACCGAGGACAAATGGCGGCGGCTGATCGGCAATACCTCCGGGATGCCCGAGAGCCGCAATCCCATGCCGCCATCCGCCAGCCTCGCCAGGCCCGCGACCCGCTCCAGCGCGACCAAGGCGTTCCGATGGATCCGGATGTATCGATCGCCGAACTCCTGCTCCAAGGCCACCAGCGAATCCTCGATCAAGGCTTCGCCCCCGTCGAACCGAACCTTGGTGTACTTGCTCTCGGCCCGAAAGTAGGCAATCGACGCCACCGGAACCAGGCGTAATTCGCCACGATAGTAAACGCACAGGCATCCCCGAATCGGCCTATGTTCGGAAGGCAAGGCCTCCGCCAAGTCCCGCCAAGCGCTCTCGGCGAATCGGCGCGCCTTGGCCAGGGCGGCTTCCAGGCGCTGTTTCCGCACCGGCTTCAACAGATAATCGATCCCGCCGACCTCGAAGGCTTCGACCGCGTAATCGTCGTAAGCCGTGGTGAAGATTACCGCGGGCGGTTGGGGCATCCTGGCGATTTGCCTCGCCGCCTCGATCCCGTCGACTCGGGGCATGCGGATATCCAACAGCACGACATCGGGTTGGATTTTGGCGATCAGCCGCAAGGCCTCCCCGCCATCCCCCGCCTCGCCGGCCACCTCCAGCGCCGAGCCGATTTCGGCGAGCAATCCCCGCAGCCGCTCGCGGGCCGAGGGTTCGTCATCAACGATGAGGACTTTCATGATCGCGGGCCAGATAAGGGATGACGAGGCGCACCTGATAATGGCCGTCGGCCAGGCTCGTATACAAGCGGGCACGCTCCGGGAAACAGCCTTCGAGGCGGGCGCGCAGATTGGCCACGGCCTCGCGGTTGCCCGGCCGGGAAAGGCAAGCGTCCTCCTCCGGCAAGGTATTGCGGATGCTCAGAACCAGCCGGTCGCGGGCCAGGCGCCCATGGATTTCCAGCCTGCCGCCACCCAACGCGGGTTCGATGCCGTGGCGGATGGCGTTCTCGACCAGGGGTTGCAAGCTCAACGGGGGAATCAAGGCATCCCCCGGCGCCTGCTCCAGATTCCAGGCGATTTCCAGCCGGGAACCCAGCCTATGCCGCTCTATGCTCAGATATTGGCGGGTCAGGGCGATTTCCTCGTCTAGGGGCACCAGCTTGGAACCCTTCTTCAGGATGGCCCGGAACACCTCGGCGAAATCCAGCAGCACTTCCTCGGCCGTGGCCGGATCCTTGCTTATCAAGCTGGCGACGGTGTTGAGGCTATTGAACAGGAAGTGCGGTTGCATCCGCGCTTGCAGGGCGTCCAGCCGGGCCAAGGTTTCCGCCCTGATCTGCCAATGCCAGCGGGACTGGACGTACTGGTAGCGTAGCCAGGCCAGCGTAACCAGGGCGCTGATGGCTAGGATCCGCGCATAAAACCCGGCGGCATCCTGGCCCGAGGGCAAGCCGTAACCTAAGCGCGCGAGCCCACCCTGGGCCAGCGCCGCGACTGACAGGGCCACGGCCTGGACCGTGGCGAAGGCCGCGACGCCGCCCCGGATGGCGCCGAGGCCGGCCAGCCGGCGCCGCAGACCACAGAGTATCGCCCCGCTGAGCAGCGCGATCCAGGCGATGAAAAAGGCGCGCAACCCCAGGTCGGTGAAAAAATCATAATCGGGGGAGAAATCGGCGAGGGTCAGCACGAAAGCCAGCAAGAGGCTCGCCATGACCAGCACGAAGGCGGTGGTCAGGGAACAGAAATTGGGCAGGAACGATTCCGTGGGTTTCATGGGCGCGCCCAAGTCCGCCATGGCGGCTACGGCCTGACTTGCAATCTCCACGCGACTTCCGTCAAGGCGGCCAGCCCCCGCGCCCGCAGCCCCGGATTCTCATCCAGCGCGTCGCGGGCCTCTAGCCGCTCGATCCGATAGCGGCCGTACAGGCGCTCTACCCGCTCCGCCGGGGTGGAGAACGGCGGTCCCCGCATTTCGTCGCTAGCGTATTCCAGGGTGATCAACAGGATCGGTACCGCCGGCGCCAGCGCCATGAGCCGCTCGGCGTAATCCGGCTGGCGTTCGGGCGGTAGGGCGATCAGGGACGCCCGATCGTAAACCGCGCCGAACTCCGGCAGCCGCGCCCGATCCAGCGCGAAGAAATCCCCCTGAACCAGGGTGATGCCTTCAGCCTCCCAAACCGCCATCCCGCCGCTCTCCGCGATCTCCGGACGCAAGCCGTGCTCGGCGAAAAACTGCTCCACGGCCAGGGGGCTCAATTCCGAACCCACCACCCGATGGCCGAGGCGGCGCAAATGGATGAGGTCGAGGCTTTTGCCGCACAGCGGCACGAACACCGTGGAGCCCTCCGCCACGGCTAGCGCCGGCCAGTGCCGTTCCAACAGCGGGTGGACGGTATCGAGATGAAAACCGATCTCCCGGTTTTCCCATTTTTCCAGCCAGAATTGAGTATCCATGCCCCGTGACTCGCGAAGTGGTGAGAGAACAGCTATCCGCCGGCCGGATGGGGCCGATCCCCCAGGGCGGCGGCGCGTTCCAGAACGATGCCGGCCGTCATCAAGTCCAGATGCCCTCCCCCGCCGTTCTTGAACAAGGTGATCTCCTCCGGAGATTGCCGGCCGGGATGGAGCCCTCGGCACAGATCGAAATGATCGGCGAGGATATCGGCTTCCGAGATAATGCCGTTCCGCAGGGGAATCGCCAACTCCCCGATGGAATGCACCGCGGTGCGCCTAGAATCGACGAAGATTCGGGATCGCCGCGCGGCGGCGTCGTCTACTTCGCGCATATCGGGTGTGTAGGCGCCGACCAGGTCGAGATGGGTACCCGGACGCAGCCATTCGCCCCGGATCAGCGGGGCGGTGGCCATGGTCGCGCAGCACACGATATCGGCCTCGCGCGTCGCGGCTTCCAGGTCGGGCGCCACCCGCGCGGGCCTCCCGAGGCTGGCCAGGGACTCGGCCAGCCGCACCGCGCGTTGCAGGGAGCGGTTCCAAACCCGCACCTCGGCTAATGAGGGACACAGGTCGAAATGGGCATGGACCAAATACGGCGCCATCGCTCCCGCCCCCACCATCAACAGCACCTTGGAATCAGGCCGGGCCAGAAACCTAGCACCCAGCGCGGAATCCGCCGCGGTCTTCCAATAGGTCAGGGCGGTGCCGTCCAGGCAGGCGCGCGGACGGCCGTCCTTGGCGTCGAACAGCACATAAACGCCCTGGACCGAGGGCAGCCCACGCCGGCCGTTGTCGGGGAACACCGTGGCCAGCTTGGCGCCGACGCCCATGGAATCCTGCCAGGCGGCGCGCAGCAAGAATCGCCGGGTTGGACCCGCGGCATCGGATTGGCTCAACAACAGGTCGTCCATGGCATCCACGTCCCGCCGATGGGCCTGTTCCAGGCCGGCCACCAGGGAGGGAAAGTCCAGCAGTCGATCGATATGCTCGGCGTTTATCCATTGCAACATGGTTTGGGGTTCTCCTGGGAATGGATGGGCGTCCGGTTTCACAATCCCGCCACCGGCTCGCCCTCCCGGAACAGCAATATCTGGCCTGCTTCCAGCCGGGTCCAGGTTTCGTTGTCGGTGAGCGGCAAGGTGGCGATGACCGTAACCCGGTCGTCGGGCGTGGTGACCTCGCTGAAATCCACCGTCATGTCCTGGTCCACCAGATGGGCGCGGCTGAACGGCGCCTTGCGGGTGATGAAATGCAGGTTCGTCGAGCAGTGAGCGTACAGGCCGTCGCCGTTGGACAAGAGGAAATTGAACACGCCGTGGCCGGCGATCTCCGGAACCAGCCGTTTCAAGGCGGCGTATATGGCTTCCTCTCCCGGCGATCCGTCCGGAAACTCCAGCCGTAGCGTATCCAGGATATGGCAGAACGCCCGTTCGCTGTCGGTGTCGCCCACGGGACGATAATCGCCCGAGAGCGGCGGCCGGTAATCCTCCAGGTTGCCGTTATGGGCGAATATCCAGTAGCGGCCCCATAGTTCCCGCTGGAAGGGATGGCAGTTTTCCAGGGCGATCCGGCCCTGGGTGGCCTTGCGGATATGGGCGATGACGTTAGTGGAATGGATAGGATAGCGGCGCACCAAGTCGGCCACCGGCGATTCGATGGTGGCCTTGGAATCGAGGAATATCCGGCATCCGCGGCCCTCGAAGAAGGCGATGCCCCAGCCGTCGCGATGATGGTCGGTCATCCCCCCGCGCAGTTGAAAGCCTTCGAAGGAAAAGCAGATGTCGGTGGGCACGTTGCAGTTCATGCCTAGGAGCTGGCACACGGGATTTCCTTGGGGTGGATTCGGGGATCGGCCATCAGTATGCCATGAAAACCATTGAACCCCTTATCCGAGTTGGCGCCAGTCCAGCCGAGCTGCCCTAGCCCCTGTCGCGGCTCCGCGCATCAAAAAACATCCGCAACCTCGCCGTTCAATCTCGCGGAAATCCTTACATTAAAACCATGGATTATTCTCGAAGCCACGAAAACTTCGTCTGAATTTTTTTACAACATCTCGGTCCAGCATTTTGCCTTCAACCCCTCGCGCATTATTACCGACGTAATCTCGACGCGCCCACGAGGCATAAATCCCTCACAAGGCTCTGATTACCCTGAATAAGTTATCCCTTTGAAGAAATTGCCACGTTACACCATTTCCGTCGTGATTGAATGGGCTCGGCCCATGGCACGGATTTTCCTTTCCATGATTTTAAGTGCATCCGGAACCCAATAGGGCAGCCACCGAGCAATGAGCGACTGCCGTGGACAGGATGAACAGGATTGCGGGATAGGGCGTGGACGCATTAGACATTATTAAAAACCCAATTGTTACCTGGATTCACAAACTCACGCTGAAATCCGGCATAGCAAACATCGCAACCAT
>SXGT01720353.1_pt1 | contig 16527 bp, 17 predicted proteins | sample 3176221 | NCBI WGS metagenome assembly SXGT01 (sample SAMN11356862, study PRJNA531348) | freshwater metagenome | isolation source: freshwater sample F1-120 | place: China: Fuxian Lake, Yuxi | collected 2017-12-25 | reverse complement strand
GAGCATCTTCGAGTACATCGAGGCGTTCTACAACCGGGTCCGACGGCACTCGTCACTGGGGTACGTTGCCCCAGAAGAGTACGAGCGGACGCATAACCAAACCCACCGCTAAAAACTGTCCACTATTCGAGGGGAACTCTATACAGCCCGAGTGCGGCCAGTTCTCGCTCGACCTGGTTACGGTCCCCGGTCGGGTACGGGACGGCCTTCGGTGGCGGGGGCGTCGGCCCCCCGCGATTGCTCTGGCGGTCGAAGAACCGCTGCAGGGCTTCAACGGATGTGCACACCTGACCGCCGACGCGGATGGTCTCGAGTCCCATCGCCGCCCAGCGGTAGAAGGTGCTCACGTGCGGCTTGCGGCCGTGTCTCCGTCCGGGGCAGAGTTTTGCCGCCTCGCGGAAACTGACGACCCGTTCTTTCGCGATGTCGATTGGCATCGGGTCACTCCTTGGCGTGGCCCCGGAATTCGGGTCCACAGGAAGAAGCACCCGCCTCAGACTTATGAGAGAGGACACTTAGAGACACTTAGAGACATGGACTCCCCGGCACCACTGTACCGTCCGCGGGGTCGTCGGAGCCGATCTCGGCTTACTACTGGGGTTTGAGACAGAGCCGCCGACCGCGGCCCTTCTGGCTCATGATGATCTGCTGGAGGTCGGTGGGGAGGTACTTGATCGCCCGCGAAATGCGTTTCAGCCCGACCGCCCCGTCGCGGAAGTCCTGGAACGCGGCGAACACCTTGGTGCCCTTCGTCGCCTCGCCGCGGATATCCTCGATGATTTTGGCAGCGTTGCAGTACGGGCCCCGACCCTGGTGGGCGAGGAGTACCTTGAGAATCACATACCCCTCGGGCCGCAGGCGGGTGTACAACTCGCCGTCGAGCAGGACGGAGAACGTTGAATCGTCGAACTGGAGACGTTCCCTCTTCTGGTACTCCTCGTCCAGCCAGTCCGCGAAGTCCGCAGCGGACTTACGGGCTCCTTTGAAATTCCCTGCTTCGTACCGGGTCACTATCTCGGTCCAGTACTCCCGGCCCTCTTCGTCGAGGGGGTTCAAGTTGACGAAGGTGTCCGGGGCGACGAACACCTCGCGGAAGACGAGATCGAGTTCGGGCACGTCGGCGATCGACGTCGGAGTTCCGGCGACCTCCTCGTTCGCACCGACGATCTTCCCGGCAGAGAAAGCCCGGAGCGTGTCACTCAGGACTCGGATCCGGAACCGGCCGTAGAACATGGCACTCGGTTTTGCTTTCCGTGGCTTCGCCTTCGGTTTGTCGTTCTGTGGCATCAGCCGGCTCCACCTTCGGATGATGCACGGATCGCCTGCTTGTTCGCGGCGTCGGCCGCCTGGCACCGGGCCTTGTACCGGCGACGGGCGATCTCAACCAGGGACAGGTGGAGCGGGGAGCCGGGACCGGCCGTCCGCAGACGGGCCACGACCACCGGCTCAATTTCGAACGCCGCGGGCGGGTCCGGAACGCCGGGGGCGGACGGGGCCAGGTAGCACCAGCTCACGGGATGCCCGACGCGGGCGATGGCATTTCTGACCGCGTCCGCGTCGTTCAGCAACCCGGCCTGATGGACCCGCTCAAACCCGCGGCGACTCCGCACGGAGCTCAGGACGACCTCCGCAGTGGCACGACCGGACCCGAGAGTGGCGAACGACCGGGCGTCGAGGAACTCCTCCAGCACTAGCACGTCTTCCCAGTCCGACTCCCGTTCGGTCTCCTTACTCCGGATCAGATCCGCGAGGCCGAGGAATGGCAGGATTCGTCCACCGTACTCGCCCTCTTCCCGGCGGGCATGGAGTGCGGGGAAGGCGTCGAGCAGGTGGTTCTCCCGCCAGAACTCAAGCCACTCCTCCCGCCCGTCGTCGAGCCGGCCGATTTGGAACCGGCGGAAGGCGTGGGGCCGCCACGACGGGCCTTCGGGCAGCGGGCCGCCCGCCGCCAGGGGCGAGCGGTTGAGTCGTTCGGCAAGGTCGTCCCAGCCGTCGGCGGAGAGGTGCAGGTCGAAGTCGGAGGTGTAGCGGTGGAGGCCGTAGAACCGAACCGCGTGCCCGCCCATCACCAGGCACGTCAGCCCCGCCGCTTCGAGCACGGTGACGACGGCCGCCAGTCGCTCGTCAGAGTTCACAGCAGCGAGTCCTCCCAGCCGCGGCTCCCGTGGGTGCGGTACATGACCACAAGCGGGTGCCGGGCCAGTTCGTCGTCCGACAGCGGGGACGCGAGGAGCGTGAGCACCTCCGGCAGGGCGTCGTCCAGGTAGATACGTTCCGCCTCCTGGGCGGTGCGTGCCCGGCCCGAGAGTAACAAACGGAAGACCGGATCGTCATCCAGGTCGGCGTCGGTGAGCGTCGCGGAAGTCATGAGGAACTGGCCCAGCATGTGGTCGGCGTTCGGCCTTGATGTCATCATACCAGCAACCCGAGCCGCGTGGCGGTGGATCGTCGGTCGGTGCGTGCGAAGGGCCGGGGTGACGTGTACCGTCCTGTACCGTTCGTGTACCGTTTTTCGCACGGGTGTAACGCGTCACGCCGCAACCGGCCGCAATTCTTCGCACAACCTTGAACGAGATTCGCCGGTGATGTAAGGTGTTATCTCGCATCGTGTGTTTGTGCCAAATCGCTCTTTCGGCGAGCAAGTGCTTCGGGACCAAGAGGTCGCAGGTACAAATCCTGTCAGCACGACTCGTTGGAAGTACTTCGCCGATAGCACGTTACGCTAACCCACCGACGGTCGGTGGTGCGGCCTGAAAGCCTGAGAAATCCAGTACCGTACTGGATTCAAGCTTTTTGGACCTCACTACCATGCCACGCAAGAAAACCCCGTCCTACCGCTATCACAAAGCCCGCGACTGCGCCGTCGTCACGATCGGTGGCAAAGATCACTACCTCGGCACGTACGACTCCCCGGAGAGCTGGGAGCAGTACCACCGCCTCGTCGCCGAACACCTCGCCGAGCGCCGCGAACCGCCTCCCCCGGTCCCGGCCGACACCCCACTCACCGTCACCGAACTGATCGCCCGGTACTGGCGCTTCGCCAAGACCTACTACGTCAAGGACGGCAAACCCACCAGCGAGGTCCACTCCATCAGGCTCGCCCTCCGGTTCGTCCGCCGGCTCTACGGCGGCACGCCCGCCGGCGAGTTCACTCCGAAGAAACTGAAAGCCGTTCGCGAGGCCATGATTACTCACGAGATCACACGCAAGGTGAAGGGCGCAGACGAGGAGACTGGGGCGGTGACCTGGGAGCGCAAGGTCGTCCGCAAGGGGATGGCCCGGAAGTGCATCAACAAACTCATCGGCCGCATGAAGCGGATGTACGCGTGGGCCGTTGAGGAAGAACTTCTACCGGTCGAGATCCACGCTGCGCTCCTGCGGGTCAAGGGCCTCAAGAGGGGAAAGACCGCGGCACGGGAAACGCCCCGCGTCCGCCCCGTGCTCGATGAACACGTCACGGTGGTGCTCCCGCTGGTGCCCGAAATGGTCCGGACCATGATCCAAGTTCAACTGCTGTCCGGGTGCCGGCCACAGGAAGTGGTTCAGATGCGCGGCGCCGACATCGACACGACCAACCCGATCTGGGAGTACCGGCCACGGCGGCACAAGACCGAACACCACAATGACGCGGGCAACCCCGACCACGACCGCGTGGTGTACATCGGACCGAAGTGCCAGGAGATTTTGCGCCCATGGGTGCCCGTGGACGCCGAGGCGCATGTGTTCTCGCCACGTCGGTCCGAGGCACTGAGAAGTGCTGCCCGGAAGGCGAACCGCAAATCGAAGATGACCCCGAGCCAGACCACGCGGAAGCCCAAGGGACGTGCGAAGGCTCCGCTCCACAAGCATTACCCGGTGGGAAGTTACCGCCAGGCAATTCGGCGTGCGTGCAAGAGAGCGGGCATCGCGATCTGGCTGCCCAACCAACTGCGCCACAGCAGACTGACGGAGATCCGCAAGCAGTTCGGGTTGGAGGCCAGTCGCGTGTGCGGCGGGCACCGCGAAGTCGGCGTTACCCAGATTTACGCGGAACAGGACCGCGAACTCGCCCGACAGGTGATGACCAAAATGGGGTGAGAATTGCCTGTGTCGAAGATAGGATGAAACTGTCGGACCAGTCGGCTGATCACCGGCGTGCCCGCCATCGCTTGCTCCCGCACCTTGGACGAGCGGCGGCGGGCGGTCTGACTCCTCAAGGTGCAATCATGGCCAAATCTTCCCGTGGCCGAGTGCCAGCCGCAGCACCGTTTGCTTTCCGCCCGCCACTGGTCGATCCGCCGCACGCCAAGGCGGCACTCGACTCGACTCTCGACCTGATACCCTGGGCGGCTTACTCCCTCGGTTATCAAATCGGGAGAATGCCTTTCGCCATTCAACTCGCCCGGACGGCTCCGCAGTTGGGTGCCGACTGCTTCGACGCGATCCCGTGTTGCGCCTCGGTCATCCGCCAGACTTGCGACCTGCTCGGCGCTGTCATGCCGGTCGGCGTCGCGTCTCTGATCCGCGGAGCCGTGAACGAACTGGAGGCGTTTAACAACGCCGCGGCGCACACCTTCTCCCATTCCGAGCGGTTCGTTTGGGACGTCGCCGTAGGCAACTACTTGGCTGACCGACTCCCTGTCTTGATGCGGGGGGCGCTCCCCAGTGACTCATGCCTCTTACCCTGGCTGAACATCGGGCACGAGATCGGAGACTTCACCTGTCGCGACCCGGCGCACGGAGGGCAAGCCGCCGTCCCCTTCCGCCCCGTCGTCGATGCGGTGCGCATTCTGCCGCGGGCCGAGCGCAACGCCCTCCGAGAATTCCGCGAGGTGGCGGCGCTGATCGACCGTCCCGAGTTCGAGGGGGAAGCGGGCCTTCGTCGAGCATACGTGGACAGGCTCGCCGCCGACTGGCCGTTCGACGAACTTGATCCGTGGCCGGCCTGCCCGTTCTTCACGCGCGAGATTGAGGCCCTCCATCGACGAATCGACGAACACCTTCTCTCTCGGAAAGCGGACGCACCGCTCCAAGAGGCGGATCATGTTCCACGTTGGGATCGCAATACTGGCAAACTCAAGTTCGGTGGCGTCGTGATCCGCGAGGTGGCAGTCCAGGCAAAACGGGTTCGGGAAGGTCTCGACCTGTTCCAGAAAGAGGAATGGCCCACGTGTGTCGAAACCAAGTTCTCTGACGATCCGAAGAAAAAACTCGTCAAGTCGATGAACAAGGGGCTCATCGTAATCGAGTTCTACCCCGGCGGATCTAAAAATGGCATCGGGTGGCGGCTACGAACCGCCCGCTGACCAGTTCAACTCTACTCACCTTCCGCGGTCCAGGTCGGCCATTCTTTGGCGACCTGGACCGCGTCATTTCTGCTCGGTCCAGACCTCCAGAACTTACCCCAAACTTACCCCGCAAACTGCGGCACATCACTCAAGATGATGCATGTCTTCGCAGTCCTTAGCAGGAGGTAACAACCATGTCGAAGTTCGAGAAGCGGAAGTGGTTCCCGTTGGCTCTAGCACCGCCACGGGTTCCGGGAAACCCACACGGGGCAACGGTGACCCGGTGGGCGCTGAAGGGTGTGAAGGTCGGTCCCCACGGCGAGCGGATCAAGCTCGCGACCCGGAAGGTGGGCGGTCGCCGGTTCACCTGTCAGGAGTGGATCGACGAGTTCATCGAACGCGTGAGCGGAGAGCAGGCGACGGTCGAGGCGATCTCCGACCGTCGGGCTGAGGCCATCGCGGAAGACGAACGGGAATTAGACGCGGAAGGGATCGCGTGACTGGCAACAACAAAAGCAGAGCCTGAATGCAGTGAGTACTGAACGGCTGCGGCCACCCTCCTTGGCAGTGGAAGTGGCCGCGGAAAGCACCAACAACCGAGGTCCGAACTATGAGTAGTGTACACAAGAACCGACCTTCCCACAAGCGGAAGGAATCGGAAGCAAACCCGTCGGCGGAGCCGCAGGCCGACGACGTGGGGCAGGTCGATTGGCGGGAGCAGACGTTCAACGACGGCCTCACGGGGCCGGTCGAGAAGGTGTCCACGCCCCAGGACTTGATCACGCAGTCGCGGACGGTGATGATCGACATCGACCCCCAGTACCTGACCCCGACTCTCTTCGACTCCGGGAAGGGCACCCGCGCCACCCGACTGTACCACCAGACCGTTTGCCACTGGCTGGACCGGCACCCGCTCGGGAAGAAGGCCGAGGTGCGGAGCACGGGGTCGGGGCTCCACGCCCTCTTCCACCTCGAACCGGTCGTCGTGTTCGGCAGCACCGCCGACCGCGACCTCTGGGCCACCGTCGTCCGGGCCATGCAGAACACGCTCCCGTGCGATCCGAACGCACCGGGTCTGACGGCACTCACCCGGCCGATCGGCTCCACCAACTCGAAGAACGACCGCAAGGTGAAGCAACTTCGTCCCGGCGAGCCGATCGCGCCGGAAGAGATCCTCCAGTTCGTTGACGACCTGCGGCGCCGTCCGTTCGCAACGGTCGCCGGCATCCTGTACGGCGCGGACCGCATCACCCCGTGCCCCGTCTGCAAAGCGAACGGGAGCACGCTGGCCGCCCTCGACCGGGTCGGCCGCTGTTACGCTCGGTGCGGGACGGTCAAGTTGGTGCAATTGGTCGGCTCGTTCATGTCCGATCCCTCGACCCGCGGGGAGGAGTGAACATGGCGACCAAGAAGAAACAGCCAAAGGCACCGGACGTCCCGGTCTCCGCGGCCCAGCTCGTTGACCAACTCGAGGCCGCACTGCGTGCGCTCGGCACGCTCCTCCTGCCCGGCGCACGCGATCTGAATATCGTCCGCGGCATCACGCCCAGCGGCAACTTCACCGTTCCCGCCGAGAACGTGATCCAACAGGTGATACTGGTACTGGTGCCGCCGGGCTGCCCACCCCGCGTGTACGCCTACGGGGAGAGCATCGTTTTCGACACGACGGTCAACGGTCAGGATTCGGCGCTCGTCACGCTCCGCAGCGGCACGAGGGTCGAATCGGTCGCCCCGTCGTACCTGACAAACTTGCTCGTCTGCGAACACGAGACCAAGACCGACACGATCCAATTCAGCTTCCCGCCCAAGGCGCTGGCGGTGCTGCTGAACGCCGAGCCGCTCAACCGGGCGCTTACCCGGATCGATCTCTACGCCCACCGCCCCCTGTTCTCGCGCGACTTCACGCTCCTCGGTCCCGGATACCACCCCGAGTACCGGATTCTGATCCACGGGCCGGAGATCGAACCCGACTCCGAACCCCAACCGGATGGGGACACGCCGCTCGACCGTCTGCCGCCGCTGCTGCGCGAACTGCTGGGCGACTTCTGCTTCCGAGAGGCGGCCGACCTGACCAACTACCTGGGCCTGCTGCTGACCGGGCTCCTGACCAACCACTTCCTCACCGTCCTGAAGGCTCTGGCCCTGATTGACGGGAACCAGCCCGGCGTCGGAAAGACCCTTCTGATGCGGGTGCTGGGCATCCTGCTCGACGGCGTGGACCCGCACCTGATCCACTACACGCCCGACGAGGAGGAAATCCAGAAGCGGATCTGCGCCACGCTCCGGCCCGCCCGACAGAGCGTACTCGTGATCGACAACGCCAAGCAACCCAGCGGCACGCCGATCAGCAGCCCGGCGATCGAGGCGAACTCCATGGCCCCGGAGATCTCGCTACGCATCCTCGGAGTGAGCGAGAACTTCGTCCGGCCCAACGACGTGATCTGGAGCCTGACCATGAACCAGACGAAGGTCAGCCCGGACCTGATGAGCCGCGGTCTGCCCATCCGGCTTGCGTACGACGGGCCGCCCGAGTCGCGCGTCTTCACCGGCCCCGATCCGATCGGTTTCGCCCGCGACAACCGCCTCGGGATTCTCGCCGAACTGGCCGGCTTCGTGGTCCGCTGGAACCAAGCGGGCCGGCCCGCGGGCAGCCGCTCCCACCGGTGTCACGAGTGGGCCAAGGTTATCGGCGGCATCCTCGGCGCGAACGGGCTCCCCGACTTCCTCAACAACTACGAGGAGGCGTCCGGTGCATTCAACTCGGAGCTGGAAGACCTGACTTCGCTTGTCGAGGCGGCGCTGGCTCAGCCCAACGGCCCATTCGTGAACGTCGAACCGAAGGAGGATGAACAGTGAAACCGAAACCGAACTCAACGCCGAAACCGGAACGGGCGCTGCCCGCGGCGAAGTGGGTTCCGATCTTCGACGCGGCGGGGATCGCTCCTCCCGCCCCTGGGGACGCGAAGACGCCACACGCCAGGGCGATCAAGGTCGGCCAGTGGCTCAGTGCGAAGGTCGGCCGCGAGACGCCTGTGTGCATCAAGGGCAGGCACGGCAAGGCCGTGCTCCGCGTGATCGGCGTGCGGTCGAACGAGAAGCGGTACTACTTCGAGGTCACATGGGACAGCGTCCCGCCGCCCGAACCGTCCCCGCCCAAAGCGAAAACGCCCAAGCCCAAGAAGAAAGCGAAGCAGAGCGAGGAGAACAAAGCGAAGGCCAAGCCGGCGGGCAAACACAAGCACAAAGCCGGCGGCAACGACGAGGAGTGGTGACACCTCGTGTCGAGCCGAACGCGATCGTGACTACGAAGTCACGATCGTGGGCCGAGAAGTGGTGAATGTGGTGAATAGGAACGGGCCTCCCCCAAACGCGAGTGGGAACACAGCGACAATCGGGCTTCGGCATGAGCCAAAGGCCGTTCCTATTCACCACATTCACCACTTCTCGGCGCAACACCCTGGCTCGGACGACTGCTTTGACGTGACCATTGTTCCCACGAACTATTCACAAGAGGCGTTATGGACATCGAATTTGGAGAGCGGACGTACCCGTTCCGGCCCTGGAAGCCCGAACTCGGGCAGGTCTTCACGCGGACGTTCAGCTTCGACTGCGAAACCACGAAGATCGACGAGAATCGCCACTGGATCACCCCGGCGTACGTCATCGGCGCCGCATTTGACGGGAAGCACGGCTACTTCGTCCCTCGCGAACATATGGCCGCATTCTGGAACACACACGACGAGGTTGGTGTGATCTTTCACAACGCCGCGTTCGACCTTGATGTGATCCACCTGCTCGTACCCGACTTGGACGTCTACGCGAAGGTGGACGCTGATCGGGTCTGGGACACCTTACTCCTGCACCGACTCTCCGCGCTCGCGACCGAGGGGCACACCGCGGGCAACAAGGACGAAGCCACTCTGGAAACCTGTGCAGAACGATATCTGGGCATCGACCTCCCGAAGGACGTGACCGACGACGCGGGCGACCCGGTTCGCACGTCGTACGGCAAGTGGCTGAACAAGCCGATTCACAAGATGCCGGAACTGTACCTGGAGTACCTGGCCAAAGACGTGATCGCCACGCGGCGGGTGTACAAGGAACTTCGGCGGCGGATCGACGCACTCCTGGGGGATTGTCGCGATGTTTGGGGGTATGTGTCCGACGAGTGGCTCCAGGAGTGCCGGGACCGCTGGGGGCCGCTCACCCACCACATCCAGTTGCGGGCGGCGATTGTGCTGAAGGAGATCACGCGCAACGGAATGCACATCGACCTCGCCCGGCGGGACGAACTCGTCCCCATTCTGGAATCGCAGCGGGAGCTGTTCGAGTCGCGCCTCCGCGACCAGGGGGTTCTTGCCAAGGGGAAGGGCTCGCAGAAGGCGCTGCAGGCCAAGTTCCGAAAACTGGCGGCGATGCACCCGGAGGTCAACTTCCCGAAGACCGACAAGGAGAAGTTCGCGACCAGCGCGGAGGCGCTGCACGACCTCGCCGCGTACGTGCCGTTCGTGGACGACCTGCTCAAGTACCGCACCGTGGACAAGCTGCTCGAGACGTTCCTCAGCAAACTCGACCGCGGGGTCGTCCACTCGTCCTTCGGGGTCCTCGCCCGGTCGGGCCGGACGTCGTCCTTCGGCGACCTGAACGCCCAGAACCTGCCGAAGGACGACCGCATCCGCAACTGCTTCGTTCCGTCTAAGAACAACGTGTTCCTGGACCTCGACTACTCGACCATCGAACTGGCCGCGCTGGCCCAGGCGTGCACCTCTCAGTTCAACTGGGTCTCGGAGATGGCGGCGCGGATCAACGCCGGCGACGACCTCCACCGCGTGTTCGCGGGGTTCGTGACCCGCAAGTCTCGAGACGAGGTGACGGACTCCGAGCGGGCGCGGGTGAAGCCGATCAACTTCGGGAAGCCCGGCGGCATGGGCGCCGGATCGCTCCAGACATACGCGAAAATGCAGTACGGCATCGCCTACGACAAACACGAAGTCGAGGAACTGTCCGAGCAGTGGCTCGACCTCTTCCCGGAGATGCGCGAGTTCCTCAAGGACACGGTCGATACGCCGCTCGAACTCGCCCGCGCGCTCGGCCTGACGCTTCTGGGGCACCACGAACACACTGACGACGCACGGATGCTCCGCCACCCGCTAAACGCCGGCCAAGAACACACGCCGAGTCCGATCCTCGGGATGATGTGCCTTAAGGTACTCGGGCACGAGAACCCTCGCACGGCGAAGGGCCAACCGTACTCGCAGGCGGATCTGGATTACTTCTGGACCCGGTTCGAGCAACTCGCTGACCAACTACCGGCGAAGTTCGCCAAGGCGATCCGCTCGCGGAAACCGTCAAAAGCGCTCCAGCGGTTCGTGTCGTCGTACGTCGGCCGGGCCGGCGTGTTCGTTCTCACCGGCCGGCTGCGTGCGGCGGCCGGTTATACAGCTCGCCACAACACCATTTTTCAGGGGCTTACCAGCGATGGTGCCAAACTCGGTCTCTGGCGGGTTTGGCGGAAGGGTCACAAGATCGTCAACTTCATCCACGACCAGATCCTGGTGGAAGTCCCCGCCGGGGACGAGCTGAAAGCGCACGCCGAGAGGGTCAAGAAACTCATGATCAAAGGCATGAAAGAGGTTCTGCCGGACCTGCTGGTCGATGTCAAATACGCGGCGACGGACCGCTGGCGGAAGAAAGCCGAAGCCGTCTTCGACGAGCAGGGACGGCTCTGCCTCTGGTACCCCAAGCAGGACAAGAAGGACTCATCGCACTCGGCAAAACACAACGCGAAGCGAAAGTCTCGTCGGCACGAGCGAGACGCGAACGCCTGATCGACGAGACGGGATGCTGTCCCGAAGGTCCGAGGGGGTGGCGTGTGACCGCCCCCAGGTCGGGATTGATCGCCCCGGTAGGCCGGAGGCACAACCGGCTCTCGGCGCTCTCGAACAGAGCGCAAGTATCCCGCTGTCGAGAGCGGAGTGCTGAGTTGGTCACCAGCGGAGTATCGCTATGGGAAGCGGTCCCGTCGAAATTTCACTTGCGGTTGGCTGGGTACGGTTTCCCGTCCCGGTCAACCCGTCCACCTCGCCTGCGATCTTCCGTGAATTGCCGACCGCGGTTGAGCGCCCGTCGGCTCGGAGTGCGGACCCGCGTCATCTCCGACCTCTTCTACCGGCCGCCGAGGTCCCGTTGGCCGCGGGCCGGTGGGCGGCGCGTACCCACACGCGTGGCGCCCACCACTGGTTTTGGGCACCACTTAAAGGGCATACCGTGAAGCTCACCAAACCGACGCAGACTCGTGCCGAAATCATCGCGGCGCTTCCGCCGGTCGTCGCCAGCAACGACACCTACGACGACAACGACCACGATAACCCCGACGGCATGAGCCCCGATGAAATGTTCGACGCGTTCGCGCTGATACTACAGCCGGAAACGCGACGAGCGCTGTACGCCCTGGGAGGGAACATTGCGAGGGCCGCGGAACTGGACGCGATGACCACGACTGCGAACGCAGCGAAGGGGGAATCGGACACGACGACCGCGAACGCACCGACAACGAAAACGAACGTGAGCAAAATCGCGACCGCTATCGGTGTGCTGGTCGATCATCCAGATTGGACCAACAAAGCGATTGCGGAGGCGGCAGGATGCTCCCCGGAGTACCTGTCCCGCAGCACGATATACCTCGCAGCACGCGACGCGATTCGCGCAAGTGGGGCAAGCGGTACACGACGGGCCGCACAGCACCGCGGTACAGACATGGATGCGTACGAAGACGAGTAGGTCATTTTCCAGGTCAACTCGCATTTCCTTAACCCCCGGCCCCACCGGGGCTTCTGCTTTTCGACAGGTCAAGTGCAGGTCAATTCGGCGTGGCCTATCGAAAGGAGGGCTACACGATGACGACCGCAACCCTCGACCCGACGACCGAAGCCAAGCGGCAACCCGTGTATTGGTTCTTGATCCTCGAAGACGCCACGAAGAACGGCGACCACATCACCGCAGCCGAAGCCCAGCGCGAACTAGCTCGCATGGGTATCCGCGTGAACTACGGCCGCGCCACCGACGCGACCGAAGAGGCCACCCCGACCACTGAAGCAAAGGCGGTGTGGACATGACCACCCCGCCCAAGAAGAGCGAGCTACGCGAGCTACTCCAGCGCATCGCCACCGATCCCGACGCGGGCCAGTGGGGGCAGTGGGCGCGCCGCCTAATGGAAGGCGGCGCACAGCGAAAACGAAAAGCCGTCGAGCGTGCAAAAGCATCGACACCAGCAAAGGCGGCACGTTCACCAGCGGGGGCGCGAACATGAACGGCATCACGATCCGGCGCAACGGCGGCACGCACCCTGTCGTGGAACGCGTGTGCGCGTTCGACCCAGCACAGGGCATCGCCTTGGTACTCCTCAAGTGGAGCGATGGCGGCACCGGTCTGGATCGCGCTGATGTCCACGAACTCGAAGCGCTGGACGTGTCGGGGCTGTACGTGGACGTGTGCGAGGCGCTCACCGAGCGGGCCGAGAATCTTCTCACCCGCGAGGCGTGACGCAGGTAGCCGCTGGTGTCAGGCGGCGCGTGTGGCGAGGTGTAACAAGCGGCATTGGTGGTCGAGCCTGACCGAGGGTCGGGCAAAGACCTCTTGCGACCTGTGGGATGAGGCTTCTTTTTCTTGGAGGTGAGGAATGGCAAGGCAACGAACAAATTTGAAACCCACATCGGAGAACCTGATGGCTACGGACCGGATTACCCCGCCGATCAAGTGGCACGGCGGTAAGTTCTATCTCGCCCAGCAAATCATCGACCTGATGCCTGCGCATCACCACTACCTGGAACCGTTCAGCGGCGGTCTCGCAGTGCTGTTCCGTAAGAACCCCGAGGGCGTCAGCGAAGTCATCAACGACCTCAACGGCGACCTGACCGACTTTTTCCGCGTCCTTCAGCGGCAGAAGCTGTTCGAGAAGTTCCTCCGCCGGGTGCAGGCGATCCCGTTCAGCCGTCGCGAGTGGGATGACGCCACCCGCCGCTTGGGCGAGGAGCCGGACGCGAGCCGCGTCGACCGGGCCCTCTGGTTCTTCATCTGCAATCGCATGTCCTTGGCGGGTCGGATGGACGCGTTCTCGGGTATCACCAAAAGCCGCACCCGCGGCGACAGGAACGCGGAGGTCAACGCGTGGCTCGGGGCCGTCGAGGGGCTGTGTGAGGTGCATAACCGGCTCATGCAGGTCGTGATCGAGAACCGCCCAGCAGTCCAACTGATGAAGGGGCATGACGTAAAGGGGTGCGTGCAGTACTGCGACCCGCCGTACCTGGCCTGCACCCGCGTGGCCAAGAACGTGTACGGCGAGTTCGAGATGACCAACGACGACCACCGCGAGTTCCTGGCGGTCGCCAAGTCGGTCAAGCACGCCAAGGTGTTGATCAGCGGCTACCGCAGCGAACTGTACGACACGGCGCTCAAGAACTGGAACCGGCACGAGTTCGAGGTGGCCAACAACGCCGCCGGCGGGGATACGAAGAAGCGCATGACCGAGGTCGTGTGGTCCAACTACTGAACCGAACGCGGCCCACGCCATCGGCGCCTTCGGGAGGTCGATGGCGCCGGGTTCTAACTGGCGGGGGCGAGAGGTGCCCGGACCACTCCGCGGCTGCACGGTGCGGCTCCTGGCACCTCGAACCCTCCACACCTGTGACCGCAAGGGGCGGTCCAGGGGCGGCGACTGTCCTGTGGTGATTTCTTAACGGGAGGAACTTCGATGGCCAAGCAACCGAAGAACGCGAAGAAGCCCGGCACCGCGCCGGTGGCGGGCAACGTCGGTGGGGTGCCGGACGAGCAGAGGCACGCTGACCCGGTGAAGGGGAGCCCCGCCGCCACCCCGGCACCGGCAGTGGGCGGACCCCGCCCCACGGTCGCACCGCCCATTCCAACCCAAGACGTTGAAGAGGACGACGAGTTGGAGGAGGACGAGGAATACGAGGACGACGAAGACGACAAGGATGAAGACGAGGACGACAGCGACGAAGACGACGACGAAGACGAGAGCGAAGAGGATGAAGCAGAAGGGGATGAGGAGGACGAGGGCGAAGCCGAAGAAGAGGACAAGCACGACAAGATTCGTTACTCCTTCACGGTCTCCGGTGCCGAACCGGAGGTCCGCTCCTTTCTGCGCGGGCTGTTCGAGAACAGCGCTGCCGGGCACGCATTCGCGGATTTCCTGACGGAACGGGGCGACCCTCGCGACGAGTGTGTCAAACACGTCATGATGGCGCAACCCGTGATGCCGGCGTGCAAACCGCCCTGGTACTACGACGTCAACCTGGTCGCCACCAACCAGTGGACCGTGAAACTGCAGCGCAGCAGATTGATCGCGTACGCGTACCCCGGAACGCTCCTCGCTAAGGCGATGCGGCGCCGCGGATACTTCGAGCGATACGGGTATCAGGTGGCCAACGTGCGGCTGGCGCTCGCCGGGCGCACGGCGGAGTCCGTCCTCGCGGCGTTCGAGCGGGTTCGGCGGACGGTCGTGTTCAAGCTGTTCGGCCTCACCGATGAGGAGCTGAGGCGACCGGACAACGAACCCGTCGCGGTACGGGTCAAACGGCACCTCCGGTCGCTCCGGCGCCGTCCGGGGGCCGTTTCAGAAGTCTGCGTGGAGATCGAAGAGGACGACGAGTTGCGAGACGCCCTCCTGGCCGCACTCTCAAAAGATGAACGGGGCCGCGCCGCGTGGGTGAAGATCATGGACAAGCTGAACCCCGATTGGCGCCGCCAGGTGGCGTTCAAGCCAGCGAAATAAGCCGGAGATGAAATTGAGGTTCGAGCGTGTTTGGCCGCAGTGCGGATTTCAATCACACCATCCGGGAGATCATCGACATGGCCGTCGAGAAGAGACAGACCGTGACCAAGTGGAAAATCGCCAAACTCAAGGACCACCCGCGTCAGGCCGAGATGTTCGACCACGTCGACGACGCGGAACTCGAAGCGCTCGCCGAGAACTTGGAGAAGCACGGGCTCCGCGATGCCATCGAGATTACTCCCGACGGCACCGTCATCGCCGGGCACCAGCGCGTGCGTGCAGCGAAGCGCCTCAACTGGACAGAGATCAACGTGATCGTCCGCCACGACCTCGCTGCCGAAGGGCCGGAGGCGATCGAGCGCCATTTCGTCGAAACCAATTTTGTGCGGCGCCAGCTCTCTCCGCTGGCTCGCGCGAAGTGCATCAGGCGGCTCATGGGATTGGAGGAAGGCAAGGAGGTGCGCAGGTTCGGGTTCACGAAGAAGGAGGAACTCAAGAACCGGATCGCGAAACGCATGACGCTCAGCCTTCGGTCGGTCAACCGCTATCTGCTGCTGCTCGCCACACCCGTGGCGATCCAGGCGGCATTCGACAAGGGCGCGATCTCGCTCGTGACCGCCGGCAAAGTCGCGCTCCTCTCGAAGACGGTGCAAGCCGAGGTCGCCCGCCGGATCGGGGCCGGAGAGAAGCCGGCCGCCGTGATCGGCGAACACGCCACAGGCGGCAGCGCAGCGAACGACACGGGCCGGTCGTTCGGCCGATTGCTGTCGTCGCTGCGGCGCGAAATCCCGCGCGTCCGCGGGCAGCGGGATCGGATCAACGCGAGCCGCCTCCAGAGGGCCGAGGCGAGCATCCGCGAGGCGGTCGACGTGTTGACCGAGTTCGTCTCGGGTCAAAGGCAGAAGACGTCCTGACGGACCGGCTGGCGTGACCGCAAACGCACAAACGTAATCCCGTTGCTCGGCATTCGATTCGGACACCGTGACTCGGCGAAGTGCTTGTTGCGCCCACCGAGCGCGGACGTTTGAGAAGTTCGGCAGGCGGCTCGTAATCGCTCACGGCAAGAACCGCTTGTCGCACCGAACGGTCGACACTGTGGCGCTGGGTCAGCCAACGGGCCCATGCTTCCGCCGGAAGGAAGTTACAGGGTTCGCACGCAGGCAATCTTGACAGCCAGGAGCACGGCTTCGAGGAAACGGTGCCTGCAGCCGAGCTGGTCGAAGGTGGGGCATCGCAGCGGTGGAAGAAACTCCGGCGGGTCCAGCGAAACCATGGTTATTTCACCGAGGGGCCGCTGGCGTACCCGACCCTAACATCGTGGGTGTGGTGATTAGGCCGTATTGACTGAAGCTGGGCGAGTTTGGTGAGCTACGCGAGCATAATTGCGATGGAGGCCAGCCAGACGAACCCGAGGAAGTTGGTTGCCTTCTTGTCGTATCGGGTCGCGACCCGGCGGTACTGCTTGATCCG
>SXGT01577465.1_pt1 | contig 16528 bp, 10 predicted proteins | sample 3176221 | NCBI WGS metagenome assembly SXGT01 (sample SAMN11356862, study PRJNA531348) | freshwater metagenome | isolation source: freshwater sample F1-120 | place: China: Fuxian Lake, Yuxi | collected 2017-12-25 | reverse complement strand
GAGTTCGGCGGCATGGGGCTCGAGGGAGCGGTCCGGCTCGGCTTCCGCAAGGAACTCGAAGCGGTCGAGGATCCCGAGGCCCGGCGCGCACTCTTCGACGCGATGGTGGGCCGCGCCTACCAGCACGGCAAGGCGCTGAACACGGCTTCGCATTTCGAGATTGACGATGTCATCGACCCGGCCGATTCGCGGCGCTGGATCCAGCTCTTGTTCCGCGACAGCCCTTGACCAGGGGTGCCGGGGGCGGGCACAGGTAGTCGGCACCGGTGCCCGCCAGCGTCGCCCGTTTGTTCGCGGCCCCCTGGCCCCGCTGCGCCCGCGTGGATGCGCCTCCGGGAGCCTCCACGCGGCGCAATGAACGATCTACTCTACGCTCTTGAGCCAGGTCCCGATCGTGACGAACATCTCGTCGTCGCTGGTTTGTCCGCCGGTGATGGCGCAGGCGTCACACATGCCGTCGCCCTCGCCGGGAGACGTGTCGCAAGTCGTGTCGTCGTCCTTGCCGGCGCAGGGCTCGCCCACCCGACCTTCGGCGCAGGCAACCGGCTTGCAAGTCGAGCGCGCGGGTTTCCTCGAGAGGCGCGTCACCGCCGCGACGTCCGGTGAGCCGTCCGGCGCGACGCCGCTGTTGTAGACCGCGCAGTAGGTCAGCGTGCGATCGGCCACCTCCGCAGAGTCGGACGATCTCGCGGAGCGCGTCGATGGGGGACCTCGGCGCGGTGGTCGGCAGCGTGACCGGCTCGCCGTTCAGGCGGCGAAGGAGCCCGCATCGGTCGGAGCAGCCGGCGTGCCGCCTATGTCGCGTCGCTGGCCGCGCATCCAGCTGCCACCGTCGGGATCGAGCAGCACCTCGCCAAGCGAGCCCGGATGCTCGACCTCGAGCGTGATGGCCGCAGCGGCGAAGGCTTCGGCGGGCGGTAGTTCCATGCGCCCGAGGTGCCACTCGAGGCGCTCGGCGTCGAAGTCGAAGCGGAAGGTCTCGTTGCGGCGCAGTCCGGTGCGCGGGGAGAAGGCCTCGTCGAGCGCGAGCACGCGCGCGGTCTGCGCCCGCAGCTCGGCGGAGGCACCGTGCTCGATCAGCCAGGCGTCGACCACGCGTGCGATCGTCGCGAAGGTGCGCTCCCGCGCCCGCAGGGCGGCGACGTAGAGTCGCGAGCGGTTCTCGTAGACGGTCATGCGGTCTGCGAGATCGAGGTCCGGCAGATCGGGCTGCGCATCGACGGCAAGCGCGCGCAGCACGGCACGCAAGAGCGGCGAGACCGGGATGCCACCCAGCAGAGCCAGGAAGCGCACGGTCAGCGGCATGACGTAGCCGCGGATCAGCACGATATGCGCCGAGATCAGGAAGTAGCCTTCGATGCCCTCGTTGCGGTCGAAGGTGTGGCAGCCGACGACGTATTCGCCCTTGGCGCGGCCGTAGCCGGCCACCGGGATGGCGTCGATCGCGTACTCGTCGCGCCGGGCATGGAACTCGGTGCCGGGCAGCAGTGTGTACCCGAAAATATTGATGTTGGGGAACTGCGCCGCGAGCCGGTCGAGGTGACTCTCGAAATCGCGCAGGTTGTCGCCGGGCAGGCCCCAGATCAACTCGGTGGCGATCGAGACGCCGGCCTCCGACATCGCCTTGGCGATGGGCTCGTACTCGTTCGAGCGCATGTTCTTGCGGTGCGCCAGATCCAGCGCCAGCGGGGTCAGCGTCTGCAGGGCGAGGTTGTAGTGCTGGAGCATCTTCGCCTCGTGCATCATGAGCACGATCTCCTGCACGCGCGAGTTGTGGTGCTTGTGCCAGGAGGTGGCAAAGGTCGAGGGCCGGCCGGTGCGCTGGCGTAGCTCGACCAGGATGCGCGCCTTGTCGACGTCCGACTTGAGCGCGCCAAAATTCGAATCGCAGAGCCAGATGTCCTGCACGCCGCCTTCGATCAGGCGTTCGCAGTCGCTGCGAAACCGATCGAGGGAGAACTCGTACATCTTGGTGCCGATGGCGCCGGTACCCCATTCACAGAAAGCGCATTTGAAGGGGCAGCCGCGCGAGGTCTCGATCGCGGCGCGCTCGTAGAGCGGCACACCGTCTTCGTCGCGCAGCGGGATCAGGTCCAGCGCCGAGGGGAAGCTGTCGAGTTCGCGCACGCGCTCCCGCGGCACGCTGCGCTGGATCACCCCCGTCCCACGATCGCGCCAGGCCAGACCGGCGATCTCGGGATAGGCCGACTCGTCGGGGCAGTCGAGGAGTTCGCGGAACGTGTGTTCGGCCTCGCCGAGCGCGACCACGTCGATGCCATCGGCGCCGCCGAGGAAATCGTCGGCAGCCTGAACGTGAGGACCTCCGACCACCACGCGCAGCTCGGGGCAGTCGGCCTTCATTCGCCGAATCAAGTCTAGAAATTCGGCGACGTTCCACGTGTAGCAGGAGAAGCCCACCACGGGCTCCAGACCCGCCGCCAGGGCTTTGCGGATCCGGGGCAGGACGGTCTGGCGCCATTCTGCCGCCGCCCATTCGGGGATCCGCTCGGCGCAGCGGAAGTGCACGAGTTCGATCTCGGTCGAATCGGCGCTGCGGCCATAGCGCAGGAACGCCGCCTTGAGGCCGCCGGTTGTGATCGGCGGTGACGAGAACTGCTCGGTGTCCATGCTGAAGAGCCAGACCGGGCGTCGCAGAACCATGGCGAGCGGCGCTAGCAGGCCGGGCGACGGTGGGCCAAGGCTGGACACCAGGGCTGGCCTGCACGGTCGGGCAGGGCAGGCCAAGAGCCGGGCCCTGTCCTCTCGGCCGAGCCGTGCAACCCCAAGTCGTTCATTGTTACCGGGCGCAGAGAAACGACTCGCCCACCCCCTGTCCCCGAGCCTCAGTCGGTCCGCTGGCCTTGGGAGACCGGAGCAGGCCCGTGCGGACTCTCGGGCGATCAGCCAGCGGAGAATTTCGTCGGTAAGAGGATCTGCGCGCTCGCCCCGGAACTCGTTAAATGCGGCGTGAACGCCGGGACTCGCTACGAGTGTCCCGCATAGCGGGATGATCGGCCGCCACGGCGCGTTGATTGGGCTAGACAGGGCCGGCACTCGCGGGGAGGATGGTTCGCCATGGGATTACCGAGGATCGCAGGATGGCTGGCGGGGATGGCGGTGTGCTTGCTCGGGGCGGAAGCCTCGGCGCAATACGCCGAGCGTGCAGGGATGGTCGGCTCGGGCCGGCCGGACTGTGATGCTTCCGGCCGCTCGGTGAAGGCCCCGCGTATCCGTGCCGTCCACAGCGACGATCCGGCGGAGCTCGGCGGGACGGCGCACCTGATCGAGGCGGACCCCTTTCTCGCCTACCAGCTCGGTCGCGATCTGAACTTCCGCGAGTTCCGCTCGCGGGACGGAATTTTCTCACTGACCACGCCGACCGGTGTGGGTGGGCTGATCGGGCCGATGGTCGACGGCAAGACGGCCAAGATCACCGCCAACAACCACACGAGCTGTCTCGGCTGTCACAACGTGCCCAACGGCAATCCCGGCGGCGGCGCGAACTTCGCCAAGGACAGCGGGCTCGGCCGGAACAGTCCGCACTATTATGGCGGCGGCCTGCTCGAGATGCTCGCGATCCAGATCCGCACGGAGATCATGGGCGTCCTCGACACCAACGGCGATGGCTGGATCAGCGTGACGGAAGCCCGCGCCTCGCCAGCAGATCTCTTCATCGAGCCGACGCCGGGTGCCGCAAAGATCAGCTTCGGCAGCGGCAGGCTCGATGGCGACGGCACCGGGCGGCCACGGTTCAACCCTATTTTCCGTGTGTGGTATGGCGCGCTCCAGGGGGGGCGCATCGCGGTCCAGCCCACGGCCACGCGAATCGATGGCTCGGCGGCAACCCACTATAATTTCGAGATGGTGGTCTTTGGCTGGGGGCAGCGTCGGCCACCGGCGGGGTTGAATCCAACCCTGCGCGCATTCTACTGGGACCCGGCGAACACCCACGGCGGACTCCTGGCGCGCGATCCGGCAACGCTCGATGACGCCGACGGCGACGGCGTGAGCGCACCGACGTTGGCCGGGGCGATCCAGTTCCCGGCGACGCACCGGGCCCCGGATCCGGGCCAGGTGCTGGTGGGACCGCCCGGCTTCGAACACTCGGCGGACGACCCGGATCGCGACGGTCATCTCGAGGAGATCACCGAGGGCGATCTCGATCTGGCCGAGTGGTTCATGTTGAACGCGCCGCGGCCGGCCTTTGCCGGGACTCCCTACGAGTTCGCCCGGGGGCTCCGCGTGATGCGCCAGATGGGCTGCACGAGCTGTCATGTCGACACCTGGACCCTGCGGCCCGCCGACGGCACCTTCACCGGCGACCGCCGGTTCTTTGACCTCGACGTACAATGGCGCGAGTCGAGCCACGATGAGCAGCGCGCGTCGGGTCTGTCCGGTCACCTCGAAGGCCGGCTGGTCGAACTCTTCACCCGACGCGGTGCGGCGCGCGAGCGGATGCTGGGCGCCTTCACCGAGGACGCGCTTTTCACCGATTTCCGCCAGCACGAGATGGGGGAAGGATTTGCGGAACTGGCCTATGACGGCAGCCGGGTGACGGTCTGGCGCACGGCACCGCTCTGGGGCGTCGGCAGCGGGCTGCCATGGGGACACGACGGTGCCTCGCTGACGCTCGAGCATGTGATCCTGCGACACGGTGGTGAAGCCCGCGCGAGTCGCGATGCCTTTGCCGCTGCGGGCCGAAGCCGGCGGGCGCAGCTCACTGATTTCCTCGAGAAGTTCGTTCTCTACGATATCGAGAGCCTGCCGAGTGATCTCGACGGCAACGGTTCGATCACCGGGCACTTCACGGTGGCCGGCCAGGATACCGGGACCGAGCGCTTCAACGCCGAGTGGCTCTTCGCCCGCCCGGTCGCGATCCAGGGCGAGGTCGCCAATCCCGACGGTGTGACGATCCGCTCGTTCGCCGCGGCCAACCTCGCCAGTGCCTACCGTCTCGACGAGCCCCTGCGCGCCGATTCGGATGCCGACGGCTGGCCCGACGTCATGGATCAGGCACCGAGCGAGGTCGGCTACCGCGACGGCGTGGAATAGCCCCGGCCATCGCGCGATCCCGGGCGGTCGAGACCGGGGTGTCGTGCCGGGCCGCTGGTGGGCTACGGCTGCGGTCGCCTTGGCTGCGTGGACATCGGGCGGTGGAGACTGGGGTGCCGGGCCGCTGGTGGTGGGGCCGTCCCGGCCGCGGCAGCGCCTTCATCTCGCCCCTGGCCCGCGGGTGTCGCGGTCGAGTCGGGCATGCCCGCGTCCAGGGGTGCTCCAGCTTGCCGCAGCGGTCGATCGGACGATGTTCGAGCGGCGTCCGGCTTGCGGCCGAAGGTGTGGCAGGCGAAGGGCAGGCCGTGCTGACGGGATTCGGTCCGCGACCATGGGTGGCGCCGGAGGTGCCCGGGATGGGGCGACTGCCGGCGCGCAGCCCGCTCATTTCTTTCCCTGACCGTGCCGAAGCCCGCCGGGGCGAGCGCGAGAGCTCGCCCTGGTTCCTCGGGCTCGACGGCCTCTGGGACTTCCGGCTCTTCGACCGACCGGAGGATGTTCCGCCTGCCGGCAGCGAGGCGGACGGCGTGGCGGCGGCATGGTCGCGGATCGCCGTGCCCGGCTGCTGGACGCGTCAGGGATTCGACCGGCCACACTACACCAACGTCGTGATGCCCTTTTCGGCCGAGCCGCCGGAAGTGCCTGCGGCCAACCCGACGGGTGTCTACCGGCGGAGCTTCATGTTGCCACCCGCCTGGCAGCGGCGGCGCGTGGTGCTGCACGTCGGAGGCGCCGAGAGCGCCCTCTTCGTTCTCCTGAACGGCTGCGCCATCGGTTTCCACAAGGATTCGCGCTTGCCGGCGGAGTTCGATCTCGGCCCGGCGCTGCGCCCCGGTCGCAACGAACTGGTGCTGGTTGTCGTGCGCTGGTCGGACGGCACCTGGCTCGAGGATCAGGACCACTGGTTCCACGCCGGTCTGCACCGCAGCATATTCTTGTATGCGACTGGCCGGACATGGCTTGCCGACGTGCGGGTCGATGCCGGACTCGAAGCGGATCTCGGCACCGGGACGCTCGCCGTCACCTGCGAGATCGGCGCGAGCGCGCCCCTGGCGAAGGGCTGGGCGGTCGAGGTCCGACTCGAGGATCCGCGCGGGCGGCGGCTCGCTGGTCCGCTGCGTGCCGCGGTGGCGGTCTTCGAGCACGGCGAGCCGCTCACCGAGTTCCTGGGATCGATGAGTTTCCCGGGACCGCTGGCGCGGGTCGCCACGCGCCTGCCCGGTGTGGCGCCGTGGTCGGCCGAGACGCCGAACCTCTATCGAGTTATGGTATCACTGCTTGACGAATCGGGCACGGTGCGCGAGGTGGTGGCCCAGCGTATCGGCTTCCGGCGCGTCGAGATCGGCCATCGCGAGCTCCTCATCAACGGTCACCCCGTGCTGATCCGCGGCGTCAATCGCCACGACCATCACCCCCGGCACGGCAAGACCGTTCCACCCGACGACCTCCGCCGCGACGTCGAGCTGATGAAGCAGTTCCACTTCAATGCTGTACGAACGGCGCACTACCCGAACGATCCGGCCTTCCTCGATCTCTGCGACGAGTACGGTCTCTACGTCATTGACGAAGCCGACATCGAGTCACACGCGCGCCAGGCGAGTCTCTGCCACGATCCGAGGTTCCACACAGCGATCGTCGATCGGTGCACCCGCATGGTGCGGCGCGACAAGAACCACGCCTGCGTGATCGGCTGGTCGCTCGGCAATGAATCGGGCTATGGCGCGGCGCACGCGGCGGCTGCGGGCTGGATCCGCCGCTACGACCCCGCGCGCGTGCTGCACTACGAGGGCGCGATCGAGCGGCCGGCGTTTGGCGTCGCGGCCGGCCCGGGCTCGTTCACCGCACCGCGCGAGGCGACCGACCTGATCTGCCCGATGTACACGTCGATTGACGAGATCGTTGCCTGGGCCCGGACGTCCAAAGATCCGCGGCCGTTGATTCTTTGCGAGTACCAGCATGCGATGGGCAACTCGAATGGCAGCCTCGAGGACTACTGGCGCGCCATCGAGCGACATCACGGGTTGCAGGGCGGATTCATCTGGGACTGGATCGATCAGGGGTTATGGACGCGCGACGCGCACGGGCGCGAGTTTCTCGGCTTCGGCGGGCACTTCGGCGACGAGCCCAACGACGCGAGCTTCTGTGCCAACGGCATGGTGTCGTCCCTGCGCGTACCCCGGCCGGCCTGCTTCGAGCACAAGAAGATCGCTCAGCCGGTGGCGCTCACGGCCCGTCCCGACGAACTCGCGCGTGGCTGGATCCGCGTGCGGAACCGTCACGACTTCCGTGGACTCGACGGGCTCACTGCGCGCTTCGAACTCATGGTAGACGGTCGCTGCCGGGACGAGGGAGCCCTTGCGCTGCCGCCGCTCGGTCCCGGCGAGGAGGGGCGGGTGCGCGTGCCGGTGCGTCGCCCACGTGATCTCGCGCCCGGCACGGAAACTGTCCTGACGATCCGCATCTCGAGTCCCGTGGCGCTCGCCTTCGCGCCCCGGGGCTTCGAAGTGGCCTGGGAGCAGTTCGTCCTGCCCTGGGGGGAGGGGCCGCCACGGCGAGGTTCGCGTCGACCGAGGTTGACGGTCGCCCAACGACTCGAGCGCAGGGGCGCTGCACTGGTCGCGACGGTGGCCGCGGGCGAGCCGGAGCGCCCCGGCCGGAGCACGGCCGCGCGCGCGACCGCGGCGGTGCGGCGTCGCGTACCTCCGGACCCCGGGGCCTGTGCGCGGGTCATCACGCGAGCGAGCAACCGCTGCGAGATCGGTCTTGGCGCGACGCGGATCCGCTTCGATCTCGACCAGGCCCGGCTCTGCGAACTGACCGTGGCTGGGCAGCCGCTCCTGCTCGCGGGCCCCGAACTCACGCTGTGGCGCGCCCCGACCGATAACGATGGCGTCAAACAGGGATGGATGAGTCCCCACGTCGGCGTTCGCCAGCGCTGGCTCGGCTGGGGGCTCGATCGGCTGGCGCTGCGCGACGCGCGGGGCGAGGTTCGCGAGAGCGGGCCGGGGCGCTTGCAGGTGATCCTGCGGCGCGAATTCGGTGCTGCTGGTGTGGCCGATCCCATCCGGCACGAGCAGCGCATCGCCTTCGACGCTCGCGGCTGGCTGCGCTTCGACGAACGGATCGAGGTTCCCCAGGTGCTCGACGATTTGCCGCGCGTCGGCCTGGCGCTGGTGGTGGCTCCGGGTTGCGAGCGGCTGCGCTGGTACGGCCGGGGACCGCACGAGAGCTATGCCGATCGCTGCGCGGGTGCGCGCCTTGGAATCTGGGAGAGTACGGTCCGTGCGCAGAGCGGCGACTATATCGTGCCGCAGGAGCAGGGCAGTCATGCCGACACGCGCTGGCTCTGCCTCGACGGCGAAGCGGAGCGCACGGCCGCACTCGCGCCATCGTCCCGGCGCAGCACCGCTCCGAATGCCAGGTCAGCGCTTGCGAAACGGGTTCGCGCGCCGAACCACGCGATTCCCACCAGGGCACCGGGACTTGCGGTTGCGGCAGGGAAGCCCATCTCGTTCTCGGCGCTGCACCACTCGTGCGCCGACCTGACCCAAGCGCGTCATGCTGCCGAGTTGGCGCTGCGGCCGGAGGTGCATCTCCACCTCGACCTGGCCCAGCGCGGAGTGGGTACCGGGGCCTGCGGCCCTGATGTGCTGCCCCGCTATCGCGTGCGCGGCGGCGTGCACCGTGTGCGCTGGATTCTGGTCCCGTTCGGAGGGCCGACCTCCTCGCCCACCTGAAGCAGGGCTGGCCGCACTCGTAGTCGGCGCGGCCGCAGCGACCGCGCAGGTCAGGAGCCGGAGCGTCGTGGCCCCGTGAAGAAGGGATTGCAGGGGGCATCTCGAGCCGCGAGCACGTCGTCGAACGGGGGTAGCCCGAGCGCGCCGGCTTCGAGCGCGCGCCGGGTGGCGTCGCGGTTGTTGGCGAAAACCGCCTGCTCGTCGTCGGCGAGTGGATTCACCCACACCGCGGCGATCAGCAGCAGGTCGTCCGCGCGCGCGGCCGCGACGATGCCCTGTGCCAGGGCGTCGGCGACGCCCGCGGCCACCCCGGCCTGCGCCGGTCCCCAGGTCATGCGCCCGTGCACCGCGCCCTCGATTGCCGCCTTGGGCACGAAGAGGGTCATTGGCTTGACCGGCAGTCCGGGCTGCAGCACGGTGACGAAGCGCGTGAGCCCCGGAGCCGGCGTGGCGAGCGAGGTAACCCACGCCATTTCCACCGGGCCGCCCTTGACGCCGAGCACGGTGTTCAAATGGGCGGCGTTGACGCTCTCGCCGACGAACGACTCGCCGAACTGGGTCACCATGGTTCGCCCGCCTGCGGCCAGTCGGCCGGTGGGTCGAGGCTCTCGATGCGGCCGTAGCGCACGAGTTTGAGAAGGTCGGAGCTGGTGGTGCCCGCCTTCGTGTCGTAGCCGAGCAGCATGATGCGCCGCTCGGTCGAGCCGCCGACGGGGGAGACGCGGTGCAGCGAGTCGCGGCCGGCGAAGATCATCATCGTACCGGGCACGATCGGGAAGACGCTGACCTTGTCGTCGCCACGGTCGGCCAGGATGCGCCTCACGTCATCATAGTGTTCGTCGCCGTCGGCACGGAGGAAGGGGGCGCATTGGAACTCGCCACCACTCGTGCCGCTCTGGAGGCCGATCGACACCACGAAATCGGTCGCGTCGTAGTGCCAGCCCTGGACGTCGCCCCCGACCATCGAGGTGAGGTTCAGCGCGCCCATTGGGTCGGCATAGCGGTGGATGCGCTCGCGGCCGAGCACCTCGGCGATGAAGTCCATCAACGGCGTCCACTCGTAGAGGGCGCGCGCGGCCGAGGTGAGCGGCATCAGGTCGTAGGCCATCACCCAGGTGACGCTGCGCACGGCTGTGCGGCGCGGATGGTCGTCCGGGCAGGATTCGTCGGGGAGTTCGAGGTAGGGCGTCCCCCAGGTGTCCTCGCGATGCGCACGCGGCAGCAGGAGGTCGATCTCGTGGTTGATCCGGGCTGTGGCATCGGGCCGAAGGAAGTCGGGCAGGATCGCGGCACCGCGCCGCGCGAGCTGGGCGCGGAGTGCGGCCATGAGATTGGCGCGGCCGGGGGCGCTGTGATCGAGCACGGGGTAGCGCTCTAGATCGACAAGATCGCCGGGCAAGGGGGAAATCATCGCGGCACCGGCGGCCGTTTATCACGCCACCTCGGTTTGGGCGACGGAGTGGGAGCCGCGGACGTGGTGTCGGAGAGCTGCGCTGCCCGAGGTCCACCACGCCGCGCGCCTGCGGGCGACGGCGCGGGTGACGCGCTTGCCTCAGGGCGGGCATCATGGTCTCAGCATGGCCGCCCGGAAGGCCGTGCGTCAGGCACGCCGCCTCCGGGATGGCGACGCGCAATGACGACCCGAGACGATTACGGCGGCGGTTTTGACCCCGACTTCTCGCTCGCCGATCTTTCGCGCGGAGCGCTGGCGCGTCTCGGACGCGAGATCATGCTGGCCGCCCACCTGCAGGACCGCGTCGGCATCCCCCAGATCCTCGCGCGCTTCGGGGCGGACGAGATGCGTCACATCGCCATCGCCGAGTGGATGGGGGCGAGCCCGGTCTACACCCGGCGCGCGCAACAGGCGTTGGGATTTGCGGGCGACGATGTCGCGACGATTTTCAAGGGGATCCAGCTCGATGTCGGAGCGCCGCATGGCTACCTCGACTTTCGCTTCACGGTGCACGACGCGACCAGCGGCGAGTTCACGCTGCCCTACTGTGGAGCGCTCGCGGATACCGAGCCGATGGGCGAGGACTTCGTGCGCGGAATGTGTCACGACATCGAGGATCCGACCTTCGACGCGACCGCGGTGGCGACCAACCCGCGGGCTCGCGTGCGGCCGCTCCACCGGCCACCGCGCGTTCCGGCCGGCCGCACCCCGGTTTGCCACTGGACGACACACATCGATGCCGCCGCCGAGCCGCTGCGCGAAATCCCCCTCACCGCGCGGGTCCGCCAGTCGAAGCTGGCCCGCCTCGACATCGCGCCCGTGCCGAGCCGGGAGGCGGGCGGTCGAGAAAATTATTCCGGCCCGCTCGATCCCGACTTCCAGCTCGAGGACCTCTCCCATGCGGCTCTGGTCCGGGTCGCCGAGGAGCTGGCGTTGCAGGGCCACCTGCTGGTGCGGAGCTTCATGATGGCGACGGCGGAGCGCCACGGCGAAGCCCTCGCGACACGCATTGCCGCGCAGGTCTGGACCGGCTGCGGCGGACTCGCCGCCGAGCGCATCGCGCGCGAGATGCGGATCGAAGGCGACGACCTCGATGCGATCGCGCGTCTGCTCCAACTCCATCCGTGTTTCTTGCCGCGTGCGTACCTCGATCTGCACGTCGCGCTCAACGCAGATGGGTTGTGTTTCTGGCTCGGCGACTGTCCGGCGCTGACCGAGGACGATCCCTTCTCGCAGTTCGCGGCTCTCGGCGCGCAGGCGCACCCAGCGCTTGACGCGATCGTGCGCAGCCGTAACCCGCGTGCCTCGTGCCTACCGTGTGCGCCGCCGCCCGGCGGGCGGTTCGCCTGGCGGGTCGAGATCGATCCGCACGCCGAGCCCGCGGCCGAACCTCCCGAACTCGCGCTGGCCCGCATCTCGACCGGCGCGACTTTTGTCTTCCCACGGCATCGCCGCGGCATGTGACGCGCACGGTCCGGGCGGTACGGACGCTGACGGGAGTGCACCTCGGGATGTGAGCGCTGCCCAGGGCGAGCCTTCCGGCGCCTGCCTTCGCCTGGGCGGGCCGCGTGCGCGTGGCTCGGAAGCATTCTCTTTTTGATGACGGTGGCCCTGCCGTGGCTGCGCCGTGGCGTCGATCCGGGAGGTGCCGCAGCTTTCCTGCGCGGCACGGGCGGGCGACTGCGGCTGCTGGCCTGGACCTGCTTTGCGGTGTTGCTGGTTACCGGCCTCGTAAATCTTTGGTTGCGCGGCGTGCGGATCGGGGACTTTGTCGATCCGCGTTGGCTTGGCTCGCCTGCGGGCTCGGCCACGGTCGCCAAGCTCGCCGGCTTTGCCCTCGTTCTCGCCGTGAGTGCGGTGCATGATTTCGTGGTCGGGCCGAGGAGTGGCGAAGCAGCGCGGCGCGACCCCGCCTCGTCGGCGGCCGTGGTGCTGCGTCGGTGCGCGTCGCTGCTCGGGCGCGCCAGCGCGCTGCTCGCGCTGATCATGGTGGCGCTCGGCGTGATTCTGGTGCGCGGCTGGCCCATAGGGCTTTCTCCCGGGATCTTGTCCCTCGGGCGAAAGCATGGTTCAGTGTCTTGACGTATTCGGGGCACCATTTTCTCGGGCGAGGTCCTTGTCCTGCGGGCAGGAACGACATGTCGTTGCGCGGGATGCTCCGGCCGAGCATGCCGCGTCGGCTGTGCTGCGCGGGCCGGGCAGGAGCGAGATTTCGTTGCTCGGAAGGCCCCGGCGCAGGCCTTGTCGACAGCGAGGCTAGTCGCCGTCCCAGCGGGGAGCGAGGCTTTGTCGCGGGCAAGGCTAAGGGCGAGCCCCGGCCTTGCCCGTTTCGCGTGGCTCTGGCAGCAGGGGAGGATGCGCTCGCGCTCCCCCTCGTCTGTCGCCCTGTCCCCGCTCGATCGTCGCGCGTTCCTGCGCGCCGCGGCTCTGCTCGGAGCGGGCGCGACTCTGCCGGGCTGGCTCGCCGGTTGCGGCAACGTCGCCGCCCTCGACGCCGTCGGCCCGCTCGAAGTCGATCCAGCACGGCCCTGGTGGCTGCAGAACGGTTTTGGGCCCGTTGCGGGCGAGATCGACGCCGTCGATCTCGAAGTGCGCGGCGCGCTGCCGCCAGAGCTTGACGGGCTCTACGTCCGTAACGGTTCGAATCCGCAGAATGCCGACAGCCCGCACTGGTTCCTCGGCGATGGCATGTTGCACGGCGTGCGTCTCCGCAGTGGGCGCGCGCTCTGGTACCGCAACCGCTACGTCCGCACGCCGCTCTATGAGCAGGGACTCTCCGGCCTGGGCGGGGGTCTGCCGAGCGGCGGCAACAACCTCTCGAACGTCTCGGTGATCTGGCACGGCGGTCGTCTGCTCAGCTCGGGCGAGGTCGGCGCGGGCTACGCCATCGACCCGGCCGACCTCTCGACGCTTGGCGTGCATGATTTCAACGGCGCCGTGCAGACCTCGTTCACCGCGCACTCGAAGATCGACCCGGTGACCGGACATCTCCATTTCTTTGGTTACTGGTTCATGCCGCCCTATCTGACCTACCTGGTGGCGGATGCCACGGGGCAGGTGATTCACCGCACGGAGATCCCTGTCCGTACCGGCACCATGATGCACTCGTTCGCGATCACCGAGCGCGACGTGATCTTCTGGGAGCTGCCGGTGATCTTCGACACCCGCGGGATCGCCGTGCATGGCTTCCCGTTCCTGTGGAACGACGATTACGGCGCGCGCATCGGCGTCATGCCGCTCGGCGGTTCGGCGGGCGACATCCGCTGGGCCGAGATTCCGCCCTGCTACGTCTTCCACGAGCTCAACGCTTATCGTGCGACCTCCGATGAAATCGTGCTCGATGTTTGCCGCTACGAGCGCATGATGGACGGCGAGCGCTTCGGCACCTTCGAGCCGCATCTGCACCGCTGGCATCTAGACACCGGCGGGGCCGGACTCGGCTTCCGCGACGAGGTGCTCGAAGGCGAGCGCGTGCTCGAATTTCCGGTGCATGACCGCCGCTTCGCCGGGCGCGCGCACCGGCACGGGTTCTTCGCCGAGCCGCGCCGCAATTCCGGGACGATCGACGTCGGCGGCCTGGTCCACCGCGACTTCTTGACCGGTCACAGCGAGACCTGGGATCCTGGGCTGGCGGTCGGCGCGGGAGAGCCCCTCTTCGTGCCGGCGAGCGCCGCGGCAGGCGAGGGCGAAGGCTGGCTGGTCACATTTGTCTACGATCGCGCCCGCGACGAGAGCCGGCTCGCAGTGATTGACGCGACTCGCGTCGCTCGCGGACCCGTGGCCGAGGTGGTGATGCCGCGCCGCGTACCGCACGGCTTCCACGGCTGCTGGGTGCCGGGCGAGGCGCTGGCCGGGTAGCCGTGTCTGGCGGTGCGACATGGGCCGGCCGGGTCGGGCCCCCCCAGCCGCGCCTTGCGGCGGAGATGGGGGCCCGACCTGCTCCGTGACAGAGGGGCCCGGGCTGGGTCGCTACGGCGCCATGCAGGCGCAGTCGAGGGCCTCCGGTGTTTGGTAGGTCTTGCAGTACTCGCCCGCCGGGCAGGTCCCGCCGCAGATGGGTGCGGTGTTCAACGGGCCGCAGGCCGTGTCGCTGCCGCAGCGGCACTCGCCATTGGGTGTGATCTGGCAGGCCTCTCCCTGGGCGGGGCACTCGCCACCGCACACTCCGGCAGCGTCCCTGCCGCATTCCTGTGGCGGCGCCTGGCACCTGCAGGCAGACCCGACGAGCACGCAGGCCTCGTCGGGGGGGCACTCGCCGCCGCACGTCGGGACAGTGGCAGTGGCGCTCGTCCCGCCGCAAGGCGGGTTGCGCTTGATGGCCGGCACGAGAACGGTGGTGGTGGAGCCAAAGGTCATCAGGCGCGAGCCGAACTGATCGTCGACCAGCTTCTTTGGCGGTTTCGCTTGGGCGCTGCACTTGACCTTGTACACCAGGAAGTCCGTGGCCAGGGCCACTCCGGCAATGGTGCCCGGCGGCTCGGGATTCACTCCGGTCTTGGTCGCCGGGGCACAGAATTGCGTGGCCTTACGATCAATCCGACAGGTCGCGGCTTTGAACTCGGGCTGGAGTTCGGTGACGAAGTTGGCGTAGAAGTCAAGGATCGCCGGATCCTTCACGGTGCGACAGATCAGGTGGTCGAGTTGGGCGTCGGCTTGCGGCGGAAGCTGTGCCCCGGCGCCCGCCAGGACGAGTGTCACGAGGGTGACCGTGGTGAATCGTCTCGATGCAGGCATCTGGAGCCTTCTTTCTTGAGCTGAAGTCGCTTCGAGGTGGCAGGCCGGGGGGCTCTGCAGCAGGGTGAAATTTACATATCCAGAGAGAGCGTTCATTCGCAATGAACAGTTTTTACTCTGGATGAAGGGGTCAGGTACAGGGCGGCCCGGCCGGTTGCGCTGGCCCCTCGCCAGGGGGCGCGGGCCGCCTGGCATGCGACCGCGCGGGTGCGGCTCGCTCGGCCGCTGGCCCCCCCGGGGATGGGGTCGACGGCGTCCGCGCCAGATCGCGCGGCTCGTGCAACAGGGTCTCCCAGCCGGGTGGGTATCTCACGAGACGGCGAGCGCCGGATCAGCCCGCGCAGGCGCGCAGCTCCGGCGCTCTTTCGGCGCGTCGTGGCCTTGGCGGGATCGGCACGCGAGCAGGCTGCGCCTCTCCCGTCCTGGTCTTGAGCCGCCTCTGGTCCCCGCCCGAGCGATGAGATCGTGCTGGCGCGCCAAGTGGCGGTCGGTCTCGGGGGGCGGGGGGGCCGGGGGCGGTTGCTACCGGGAGCCACGCTACCCGTGCTAGGACCGGGGCTCGGCCGCCCGCGCGCCGCCCGTCGATGGTCTTCAACAGCTTCGAATTCGCGGTCTTTCTCGGCGTCGTCCTCTGCGGCTACTACCTGGCGATCCCGGCGAGCGCTTTGCGCGGCCGGCGGCTCTGGCTGCTCGGTGCGAGCTACTTCTTCTACGCCTCGTGGAGTCCGCCCTTTGCGCTCCTCCTGCTCTTCTCGACGCTCCTCGATTATTCCGTCGGACTCTTGCTCGAGCGCAGCACGGGCCGGGTCGTCCGCCGGCTCCTGCTCGGTGTGAGCCTGCTCGGCAACCTCGGCCTGCTCGGGACTTTCAAGTATGGCGGGCTCCTCATCGAGACGTACGTATCCGTGACGCCGGCCGCGTGGTGGCCCGGCGGGGCGCCCCATCTCAACGTGTTGTTGCCGGTCGGAATTTCGTTCTACACGTTTCAGACCATCAGCTATGCAATCGATGTCTACCGCCGCGAGCAGCCCGCATGTCGCAGCCTCGTCGATTTCTCCCTCTATGTCTCCTTCTTCCCGCAGCTTGTCGCGGGGCCGATCGTGCGCGCGCACGATTTTATCCCGCAGCTCGGCAGCAAGCGCGTGGTTCACGCGCGCCACATCGAGGAGAGTCTCGCCGCGATCGCCATCGGGCTGGTCAAGAAGGTTGTCCTTGCCGACAACCTCGCTCCCTACGTCGATCAGGTCTTCGCGGCACCCGCGGCGGCCCATGTCGGGGATGCGCTGCTTGCGATCTACGCGTTTGCCTTCCAGATCTATTTCGACTTCTCCGGCTACTCGGACATCGCCATCGGGACGGCGGGTCTGCTCGGCTTCTGGTTGCCCGAGAACTTCGACCGGCCCTATGTCTCGGCGAGTCCGCGCGAGTTCTGGCGGCGATGGCATATTTCGCTCTCGACCTGGCTGCGCGATTACCTCTACATCTCGCTCGGCGGCGGGCGGCGCCGGGAGCACCGGGTCCGGGCCAATTTGCTGATCACGATGCTGCTCGG